>FWWL01000561.1_pt1 | contig 100551 bp, 85 predicted proteins | sample 2228331 | NCBI WGS metagenome assembly FWWL01 (sample SAMEA103939775, study PRJEB20133) | metagenome | reverse complement strand
GAGCAGAAGATAGAGTCCCCAGAGTTTTAAGAAATTTCTTCTCAGAAAACGCAGAGCGGCGGCGTAAGCAGGGATCACTTTTTTCCTCTCGTGGACGATTATTATTCTGACCAGGTCGAGGAAAAGCTTGAAGGCAGTCCAGAGCAGAATCGCCAGAAGCATCCTCAGGTTGGAAGCGATGATGACCGGCCATTCGGTTACCGCCTGACGCGACCAGAGATTGAGCGGAGCGGACAGGAGCCGGTAAAGAATAAAGAAGATAGCTAAAAAGGGCAGAAACATCAGAAGCGACAGCAGAAATCTCCAGAAGTGGCGGCAGCCGTCAGCTAAGAATTCCCTGAAGGTAATCACCGGGTCGGGCGTCAACATCCTCCCGAAAAGCCCGGCGTTGAGAAAAACGAAAAGGACGACGGCAAGGCTGAAAAAACTCAGCAGGAAGCCGGCATAGCTCGAAAGAAAATGCTGGTTGGCCAGAAAGACATCAACCAGATAAAGCTCGAAAGGCTGGAGCGGTTTTGCCGGAAAATAAAGCTGTCCGAGCTGATTTCGCAGCAGTGAGTTAACCGGGGCCGCCGCCAGAAGCGCCAGAACCAGCAGTATCAACCAGAGATAGACAGCTAAACGAAACCGGCCGGAAGCTCTTCTGACTCCCCGTCCAATATATGAACATCCGTTCATATGTCGTGCTCCTTTCGTCTATTTTAGAGAAGTCCAGAAAACGTCAGCAATATGTTCTGTGCCAGCCAGAGGATACGGCTGGTGGCGGCGGCCAGCCTGACTCCCGGCCCGGCTGACGAGTAGCTGTTGTTCGCCAGGTTGCTGTCAACCAGCCAGACAGCTTCCGGGTCGAGACAGGCTGTCTTCACCCTGGCCGGCTTTTCGAACTCAAAACGGACCCAGCGGCTCTGAGCGTTCCACTCTCTCCATTCGACCGAGCCGTCTTCAAATTCCACTTTTAGTTTCAGCGGGAATTCAGGAGAAGGTTTAGCCTGACCGTAGCGGCGCAGGGTGATGGTCGTCCGGTAAATTTTTTCTTTCCTGGAAGAATTTTTTTCCTGAAGCTCTCCTTTTAGCTGACCTGAGTTTTTCGTCGGCAGGTCGTCGAATATTCCGTCGTATCTTTCCGGCTTCAGCCGGGTCTCGACCGATGCCAGGCCGCAATCAAAGTCCTTAGCGCTGAAGAAGAATTCTTCAAAAAACCAGCGCATATCTCTTCCTGAGATTTCGTTGACCACCTTGATGAAATCTTCTGTCTTCGGGTGACGGAAACGATATTTCATATGGTAGGCGCGCATGATCCTGGCCCAGGTCTTCTCTCCTAAAAGCCTCTCCAAGGTGTGAAGAGCGGTCGAAGCGCGATAATAAACGTTCGCCGAATAGCTCATCGAATTGTAAAACTTCCAGGATTCGGTGACGATCGGGTCCAGAGCGGCCACCGGACTGGAAACAGCCCGTCCGAGCTGCCAGTCGTAAACGGCCGGAGTCTTTATCAACCAGTTAAGCGGAATTCCGTTGAGGCGAACCGGCAGGCGGCCCGGTCCGTAGGTCAGGTCGGTTACTTTCCCTGTGGAATATGTGTTTATCCCTTCGTCCAGCCAGGCTTCTTCAAATTCGTTGCTGGCCACCATGCCGTACCAGTAGCCGTGTCCGAATTCATGGACGATCACCTGTTCCGGCGAAAGAACGTCTTTTTCCAGTATGACCGAAGTCCCGGCGGTAAAAAGCGTCGGATACTCCATGCCGCCGCTTCCCGTGCGGAACGGCGGGTCAACCATGGTGACGGTCGGATAAGGGTAAGGGCCGTACCACAGGCCGTAGTATTTGATAGCTGCCCGCAGAGCCCTAAAGTGCCTTTCTAGCTGTTTTTCATGCTGTTTTTCTATGAGAAGAATCATCAGCACGTCGGGCAGTTTGATTTCTTCCGGAGCGAGACCCAGGATTTCAGCCATTTTCTGGTATTCTTCCGGGTTGACTTCCTCAGCCGCACGGAACCAGCGCTCGACTTTGATAAACCTGGGAGAGGCGGTCCAGGCGAAATCGTGGATGTTCTTTCCGACGTAAGTGTAAGTGGTCTTTCCCGAAGTCGGGTCCTCTTTCTTTTCTATCTCCTGGCCGCAGGCTCCAACCACCATCCGGGAAGGAACGGTGATTTCCACCCTGAAGTCGGCAAAATCGGCGAAGAATTCTGAATTCAGATGGTATTCATGGCAGTTCCAGCCGCGGCCTTCTTCATAGACGCCGGGCTTGGGGAACCACTGAGCGATGAAAAAGCCGTCTTTGTAATAGCCAGTTCGAAGACCGTTTCGAGGGACTTTCGCCTGGAAATCGATGTTAAGCGTAATCGTCTCGCCCGGAGCCAGCGGCTCTGGCAGTTCAACCCGGAGAACCGTCTGGTCGTGTGGATTGTGCGGTTCGTCCGGGCTGATGAAGGAGGCCGCCGGAAGGAGGTCCTTTCCGGTGGTTGTGGTCAGCGAGGTTATCTTTATCCAGCCCCAGGCGTCCTTTCCCGCCCGGTAGCGGGAAAACATTTTTTCCCGGCGGGCTTCCCGGGCTAAGGTGGATTGCTCGTTCTTAAAAGCGTTCCAGTAAAGATGTAAATGAATATCCGGAATATAATCGCCAGTGGTGTTGGTCCAGACGATGGTTTCCTGACCGTGGAGCATGGCGGTTTCCGGAAACAGCTCGACTTTTATCTCGTAACTGAGCCGTCTTTCTTGAGCTCTTCCGGTCAGGATGATGAAGGAGAATATGGCGCAGAAAATAAAAAAACTTTTTACCGCAGGTCTTATTTTTCCCATCCTCTCTTTCACCTCGGATAAAAAAATTTTATCTTATTTAATTTTAATACGGATTTTTTGAAATCTGGATTTTATCTATGAGGCTTTCCCAACTGAAAATCTCCGGTTAAGCCGATTGACCGGGCGGAGTGCCCTGAAGCTCTCCGGCCAGCCATTCTTCCCAGTTTTTTCTCCGGGGAAAGAAAATAAAAAGAATGATCACGGAAACAATCAGCAGGATGTGAAAATCTCTTTCCAGGCCGAGGAGTAAAAACAGAATCAGACCGAACAGCGCCGGCATCTCGCTCATTATGACCATAATCAGCGAAGTCCGGTGCAGTTTGTTAAGCAGGTCCTCCGGCCGGTCGCCTGGCTTTTTTCTCAGGAGAACCGACTGCAGAATCCTGGCCAGAAGGACGCTGAATGCCGACAGACCGTAAAAAAGATAACGCAGGTTCTTAACGGTCTGAAGGTCAGTCACAGAATAAAGCCCGGAAAATTCCGGCATTTTCATCTTTATCAGCAGGACCAGAACAAAGTATAGAGCCATCGCCCCGAAGACAGAATAACCGATCATGGCCGCTATTCGGTGGGTTTTCTTGATTACTTCCCGGCCTTCCATCTTGCCTCCTTGAATCAATTATATTTTATTTTTTTGCTGACGGCAATTTGTTTCGGGACCAAGGAAGAGGCCGGTTGTGTATAAATCTGGATCTGGCTCCAGCGGAAATAATTGTGGAAGTTTCAGACTAAAAATTTTATAAGCAGTCTAACTGATGAAAAGAAGCAGTCCTTTGAGGTAATCGCTTTCAGGATGATACACGCTCACCGGATGGTCAAAAGCCTGGCGGTGCCGCTGAATTATTCTGGCTTCCCGCCCGGCCTCGAGGGCGGCCTGGAAAATTATCTTCTGAAACATCTGACTGTCGACATAGTATGAACAGGAGAAGGTCAGAAGAAAACTTCCCTTCTTCATGGACGACATGGCAAGACGGTTGAGTTCTTTGTAGGCGCGAAAGGCCTGCCTCTCGTCCGCCTTTTTTCTGGCGAAGGCCGGGGGGTCGAGAATCACCAGGTCGTAATCGAGAGATCCGGCTTTTTCCAGAAAATCGAACACGTCCTGATTTATAAGCCGGAAGGATTTTTCAGAAAATCCGTTAAGTCTGAGGTTTTCCGCCGCCGTCTCGAGCGCTTTTTTTGAATAATCAACGAGGGTGACATCTCTGGCGCCGCCGGCAAGAGCTGACAGGGCAAACCCGCCGGTGTAACAGAACCCGTCAAGAACTCTGAGCCCGGCGGCCAGATAGCGAACCAGCTGGCGCATTTCCCTCTGATCCAGAAAAAATCCGGTTTTCTGTGATTCTTGCACATAAATTTTGAATTTAATCCCCTTCTCCTCGACGACCACCGGCTCCCGAAGACTGCCGGCCAGCAACCCCTCAAACTCAGTCAATCCTTCTTCCTTCCTCGAAGGGGTAAGGGATTTTTCGTAGATGAATTCAGGTTTCAGCAATTCCTGTAGCAGATTCAGGAGGAAAGGCTTGAGCCTCTCCATCCCGAGAGTGGAAACCTGAATCACCACTCCTGGACCGTAGCGGTCGACAACCAGACCTGGAAGATGGTCGCTTTCGCCGTTGACCAGTCTGACGGCTTCAGCCTGGCGGTAGAGATGACGGCGGAGATGGAGGGCTTCTTCAAAATTTATGCGGAAGGCTTCGAGCGGATCCTGCTGACCGAAGCTCAGCAGTCTTCCTGCCAGCGAACATTTCTGGTTGAAATATCCGTAGCCGAGAAGATGCCCGTCGGAAGAAAAAACCGGGTAGATTTCCCCGTTGACAAAATTTTCCGGGTAGGATTTGATCGCACCGGAGAAAATCCAGTGATGGCGGTTCAGGACGGATTTTTCTCTTCCCGGTTTCAGGACGACTCCGGCGGCCAGCCGGGTTTTATTCTTTTTCATGCAGCTTTCAATTCATCTCCGGAGATTTTTTTGTTTTTTCTCAGCTCATATTATATCTGAGAGGCGAAGAAAAATCTTTAAGAATAGCTTACACATCTTGTGTGATCGATTGTTACCCTTTTCCAGATTGCCGGAAACAGCGCTTAAAGTATGAAAGTGCTTAAACTGTGCCCTGGCTGATTTAATAGGTCGCAGGGAACACTGAGGCGAAGTCTTCGTTTATCAAGAGTTCTCCTGAAAGATCTGAAATTTCGAGCGAGTGTGGCTTTACTTCAACCGAGAAGGTTTCTGGCAGTTAGCCTGCTAACGAGTTCGCGGTCGGCTGGAAGCAGGTGGTAATTTTCTAATTCATCAGGTTTTACCCAGAGACAGCGGCGGTGAGAAGTAAGGGTGAACTGGCCGGATAGAATCTCTGCTTCGTAAGCCTGAAGCTGATGGACTCCCGCTCCGGGCAGTTCAACTTGGTCCAGAAACCGAAGCACCCGAACTTCAATGCCCATTTCCTCCCTTATTTCTCTGGTCAGGGCTTCTTCCGGCGTCTCGCCCGGCTCCACCTTTCCGCCGGGAAATTCCCAGCCGGAATCTGCCGGCCGGTCAAGACGCTCGGCCAGGAGCAGACGTCCGTCTTTTTTGATAACCGCAGCCACCACAATCATCGGACTTAAATTCTGCCTTACACCTGCCGGTCTGTCAAATTCAGTCTGCGAAAGAAAAATCTAATTCTTTTACGTTACGATTCTCTTAAAGAGCCTGCTCCACCCTGCCGTCTTCTCCACCCTCTTTCCGGCTGCGTCGGAAAAAGCGCCGGGCTCCTCTCTGCCGTTTGTCAAGTCCGGCTTTTGCTGATAAGATAATTCTTCAAAAATAATTCCGGTGTGAGCCTGACATGGAAGGGAAAAAGTACGATTTAAGCCGTCTCATGCCGGTGCCTCCGGCCACCTATGAGTGTTTCAGAACTCCGCAGCCGATAGAAATCGACGGAGACCTCCAGAAACCGGTGTGGCAGAAAGCGCCGCGTTCTCAGAGGTTTGTCGACCTGGTCACCGGCCGACCGGCTTTTTTTGACACCAGGATAGCCGCTCTCTGGGACGACGAAAATTTCTACCTGGCTTTCTGGGTGGAAGAGCCGGATGTGCGAGCGACCATGACTGAGAAAGATTCTTTCCTCTGGCTGGAAAACGATGTGGAAGTTTTCATCGCCGGACCTGACTGCTATTACGAGCTTCAGGTTAATGCGCTCGGAACGATCTATGAAGTTTTCTACATCTGGCAGGACGCTCTAAAAAGAGGAAGCTTTTTCGACCGGCCGGAATTCGACCTTTACACCCGCGAGGTTGACGTTATCGGAGGTTATCAGGACGCTTCCCGCTACGGCCGCCACCCGCGCGGAAAACGCTGGGCTTTTATGGACTGGGACTTTCCGGGTCTGCGCCGGGCGGTACGGGTGGATGGAACAATCAACGATTCTTCCGATATCGACCGTGGCTGGACGGTCGAGCTGGCCTTTCCCTGGAAGGGCATGGAAGTTCTGGCTCAGGGGCGACCGCTTCCTCCGCGCGACGGAGATGTCTGGTTGATGAGCTTTTCTCGTTTTGAATGGCTGGAGGTCAACGGCCTGCGGCTCGACCATTCACCCGGCTGGGCTATAAACGCTCATGGTGTTTACGATTCCCATATTCCCGAGTGTTTTTCCCGGATTATTTTTTCGGAGAAGAAAATTGAAATTTAAGGCATCTTTTTGAGGAGTGATTGATGAACAGCGAAACGAAAACAAAAATGAAAGTGGTTTTCCTCACGCCTGAAATGGCTCCGCTGGCCAAAACCGGAGGGCTGGCCGATGTCACCGGCGCTCTGCCGAAATACCTCAGCCGTTTTCCGGAAATCGAAGTTGCGGCTGTCATGCCTCTTTACCGGGAAGTGAGGAAGAAAAATTTTGCCTTAGCGCAGGTTTTTCCGCGGCTTGAGCTCGGATGGCCCGGCCAGGAAAAATCCTTCTCGGTTTTCGAATATCAGGCAGAGGGTTTTCGCGTTTATCTGATAGACAATTCTTATTATTTTGATCGGGATTATCTCTACGGCACGCCCGAAGGAGATTATCCTGACAACGGAGAACGATTCGCCTTTTTCTGCCTGGCCGCTCTCGAAACCCTGCGGTCGCTTTCTTTCCGACCGGATATAATCCACGCCCACGACTGGCAATCAGCCCTGAGTTTTGCCTACCTGCGAGCTGTTCCGGGCGATGATGATTTTTTCCGCCAGACCCGTCTCCTCTTTACGATTCACAACCTTGCCTATCAGGGGCTTTTCCCGCGAGAGATTCTCGAGCGGGTTGGTTTGCCGGCTTCTCTCTTCAACCCGGAAGACCTGGAGTTTTACGGAAAGGTCAATTATCTCAAAGCCGGCCTTTTCTATTCCGACGTGATCAGCACGGTCAGTCCGAGCTACAGCCGGGAAATTCAGACTCCGGAGTTTGGCTGCGGTCTTGATGGTGTGCTGCGCAAAAGGTCTGACCGCCTTTTTGGCATTCTGAACGGGATAGATTACCATGAATGGAATCCGGAAACCGACCCGGCGCTGCCGGCGCACTATTCGAAGGATAATCCGGCCGGGAAATCAGTATGCCGGATCGAACTTCTCAGACGCTTTAATTTCCCGGCGGATTCAAACTGGCCGGTCGTCGGGATGGTCTCGCGTCTGGCCGGTCAGAAAGGGTTTGACCTGCTGGTGAAAAGTCTCGACGAGCTGCTGAAAAAGGAAGCTTTTCTGATAATTCTCGGGACGGGTGAAGCCGGGATTCAGAATCTCCTGCTGGAAGCGCAGAAGAAATATCCAGACCGGCTCGGACTTAAAATCGCTTTCGACGACTGCCTGGCCAGACTGATTTACGCCGGAAGCGACTATTTTCTTATCCCTTCGCGTTACGAACCCTGCGGTCTGACTCAGATGTACAGCCTGAGGTACGGGACGGTACCGGTGGTCAGAAGCACCGGCGGTCTGAAGGACACCGTTTTTGAATTTGACCCGGCCACCCTCAAAGGAAACGGGTTCCTTTTTGAGGATTATCAACCGGAAGCCCTGGTCTCTGCGGTCAGCCGCGCGCTCACCTTTTATCGCCGGGAGCCTTTCTGGTCAAAACTCATCCTGAACGGAATGGAGTGTGACTATTCCTGGGAAAAATCGGCCGCCGAATATCTCCATCTTTACAGCCGGATGCTCAGCTGGACGGTTTTTCGTTCTTCCTGAGGTATTCGGCCGCCACTTCCGGAGGAACCGGGTTGATGTAAAAGCCGGTCCCGAGCTCAAACCCGGCCACCTTCGTCAGAATCGGCATAACTTCTATATGCCAGTGATAATAGGCGTCGATTCCCGGCCAGGCTTTTTCTGAAACCTGCGGGTTCGGCGCCTGGTGGAAAACTAAGTTGTAGGCCGGGTCCGACAGCTGAAGCTTCAGCCGGCCGAGGGCTTCCTTCAGCACGTCCGCCAGAAGGAACGATTCTTCGTCTGTTATTCCCCGGAAAAAGGCTGAGTGTCTGAGCGGGAAAATCGCCATTTCAAAAGGAAAACGCGAAGCGTAAGGAGCCAGCACGGCAAACCCGTCGTTTCTGTAGATAAGGCGCTCTCCACTGGCCTGCTCCTCTTCCAGCACCCGGCAGAATACGCATTCTTTAAACTGGTTGCGGTAGAGCCTTTCTGCCCCGTAGATTTCTTCCTTAATCCTTTTCGGGACGATTGGTGTGGCGATCAGCTGAGAGTGAGGATGGGCCAGCGAGGCTCCAGCTTCTTTCCCCTTGTTCTTGAAAACCTGAACATACTGGTGATGGTAGGTTTCTTCGATGTCGATGATTCTATTCCTGAAAACCCTGATTATGTTTGCCAGATGGTCGGGCGGCAGACCGGCCAGTTCCTGGTTATGGTCGGGGGTTTCGATTATCACTTCGTGCACCCCGACGCCATCCATCCACTGGTAAGCCCCCTTCACCCTTTTTGGCGGCGGCGGTCCGGGCTGCAGCGCCGGAAATTTGTTCGGCACCACCCGCACCTTCCAGCCAGGCTGGTCGGGAAGCGAATGGTCTTCCCTGATGGCAAAGACCTCAGGCGGAGTTTTAGATTCGTTTCCCGGGCAGAACGGACAGAAAACCAGACTCTCCCTTCTCGGTTCCTGAACTTCAGCCGGACGAAAATCGTCCGGCCTTTTGCTCCTTTCCGTAGCAATGATCACCCAGCGTCCGGTAAGTACGTCTTTTCTCAGTTCCGGCATCGAGCTTCACCTCTCATGATGGTTTTTATCCTGACTATTCTCCAATAAGTTCTTTAATTTTTGCCTTAAGCTCGTCGAGCGATGAAGATTTGATCAGGTAGGCGTCAGCCGCCCAGGTCATGAAGTCTCCTTTGTAGCTCTGATAGGCGGTGTTGATTATAATAGGGATGTCCTTGCGCATGCCCATGATGCTGGAAATAAGATCTATCCCGTCTTTTCCGGGCATCCTGATGTCGGTGATGATCAGGTCAAAATTTTTAGTTCGCATCAACTCGAGCGCCGAATCCGCGTCGAAAGCAGTGCTCACCTCATAACCTTCGCGGCTGAGCTCCTCCTGGTAAAGAAGGCTCAGATTTCTGTCGTCTTCAACCAGAAGAATTTTTTTCATGATGGCCCCCTTTCTCTTGCCTGAAAATAAAGCCGGAACATCGTTCCCCGCCCCGGCTTGCTCCGGACTTCTATTTTGCCGCCGCAGTTTTCCATTACCCGCCTGACGAACAGAAGACCGAGCCCGAGTCCGCTCTCCTTGGTGGAAAAAAATGGGCTGAACATTTTTTCCTGACTCTTCTCATCGAGTCCGGGACCCTGATCTTTAACCACGATGGTCACCCATTTTTTGTTGCGCTGACTTGCCCGGATGTAAACGCGACCGCCGGGAGGGGTGACGTCCAGAGCGTTGTCCACCAGATTGATGATGGCTTCTTCAAAATATACCGGGTCGCAGAGAATAAGAGAATTGCTTTCCGGCAGGCTGACGACGATTTCCTTGTTGACTGCTTTTACCCTGATGTCCGGCCTTTCCTTTATCGACAGGAGAATCGGCCGATAATCGATCGGCACGAGTTCTTTCACCTTGATTCTCAGAAAATGACTCATCCGGTAGATGATGTCTTCAAGATGCTTGATCTCATCCTGGATAATCTTCAGGTTGCGCTGGCATTTCTCGCGATCGCAGGGCTGGTTGATCAGCTGTCTGGTAAAGCCGCCGATAGCCACGATGGGATTTCTCAGCTGATGGGAGATGAAGGCGGCCATCTCGCCCAGAGCTGCCAGTTTTTCCATTTCGAGAACCTTCTTATACAGCCTGGTGGTGTGGATGTAATTGCCCGCGAGGAGCGAACAGAGACTGGCCAGTTCTATGTCTCTGGAGGTAATCGGTGCCCTGGTAATGGCGTTGTCCACCACTATTTCGCCCATGATCTCGTTTCTGGCGATAAGAGGCAAACATAAAAATTCATCTACCTGGAGAAAATCAAGGAATCTGGCGTCGACCAGCGGCTCGGAGCTGGCTTCTTTCACATGGACGATTTCCCTGTTTCTGGCGGCTAAGGCCGGAAGTTTAAGGTCTTCTTCGTCCAGATTATACTCGAGAGCTTTGAGTCTCGGCTGAAGTTCCGGCATGAATCTGTTTATCAGTTCCCGGTTGTGTTCGACTATTTCCGCATAGCCGATGCCGGGCGAACTGAGCATCGCCCAGATGGCTTCTGCTTCTTCCGGCGACCTCGGTCCGAGCCACATGGTGGCTTTGAGTTTTTCTCCCTCGCTCAGGAAGAGCATAGCCCGGTTGAAGCCTATGCCGGCGCCCGAGGTCAGAGCCGTCAGGATAACCAAAAGATTGTCTTCCAGTGAAAACGGCTGGAAAAAGCTCTGGGCGATGATAGAAAGAATCACCAGTTCCTTCGGAGTTTCCTGGTAAAAACTCGCAGGCTGCAACCGGTAGGATTGAATCATTCCAGCCTCCATCCCTTGGGCGCCGTGACGATTCCTCCCGCGCTTATCTTGAAATGATTTTCATCCAGAGAGCGGTCATAACCTATGGTGAATTTTTCCGGTATGATGACGTTCTTATCTATTATGGCTCTTCTTACCTTGGCGCCTTTTCTGATGATCGTTCCTTCGAATATGATCGACTCTTCGACCAAAGCGCCCGGTTCTATGGTCACGCCGTAAGACAGGATTGAATTCTGAATGCTTCCGCCCAGCAGCTGACAGCCGTCTCCTATGATCGAATTCTTTATGTTAGCGTTGCCCAGGTAGGATGGCGGGTACTGCGGTTTGTAGGTTCTGATCGGCCAGTCCGGGTCGTTGAGCCTGAAAGGCGGAGACTCCTTCAGGAAGTCCATATTCGCCTGCCAGTAGGCGTCTATCGTCCCGATGTCCTGCCAGTAATCTTCGTATATATAGGCGTAAACCCGATTTTCCTTTATCATTTCCGGGATGACGTCCTTGCCAAAATCATGACTGGATTTCGGGTTGCGCGCGTCCCTGATCAGCGCTTTTACCAGAACAGGCGTCGAGAAAAGATAAACGCCCATGGAGATCAGAGCCAGGTCTGGAGACCAGGGCAGCGGAAATGGTTTCTTCGGTTTTTCGGCAAAATTTATGATGCGGTGATCCTTGTCGATGCCCAGGACGCCAAAACGACCGGCTTCGGCCACCGGCCAGGTGTGGGTCATCACCACCGCCTCAGCCTGTTTCTCCAGGAAGAATTTTAAGACTTTGCGGTAATCTGCCCGGTAAACATGGTCTCCCGAAAGAACGAGAATAACGTCCGGGTTTTCCTGCTGAATGGTGTATATATTCTGAAAAACGGCGTCAGCCGTTCCCTCGTACCAGTGCTCGCTCACCCTCCCCTGCGCCGGAAGCGATATGATGTATTCGTTACTCTCAGGATGAAAGATGCTCCAGCCTTTGAGAATATGGCGCTCAAGCGAGAGCGATTTGTACTGCGTCAGCAGGGCAATTTTTCGAAAGCCTGAGTTCAGCGAATTGGACAGACTGAAGTCTATTATCCGGTAGGTGCCGGCAAAAGGAACAGAAGGTTTTGCCCGGTCTCTGGTCAGCGGATAGAGCCTCTCCCCTTTTCCGCCGCAGAGAATCATCACCAGAACTTTTTTATAGAATGTTTCCATCGGGCAGCACAATCTCCTTGAAGACCGAATCTTCTTCTTCTATTTTATCAATAAAAAAGAATTCTTCAGCCGTCAGCTCGGTATTTTTTTCCAGCAACCGGGCTATTTTTCTGGCTCTTTCATAGTGCAGGCTGGCTCTGGCTTCGGCATAGTCCCTGGCGGTCATGGTGGAAATCAGGAACGGCCAGTCGGAACTTTCCAGAAGGAATTTTTCCTGAAACAGCAGCTTGAGCAGACGCGGATGTATCTTCTTCAGCGAAGAAGGATCCTGCAGCCAGCGCAGCGATATTTTCTCTATTTCGTATATTCTAGACCAGATCCAGGAGGTGTCTTCGTTCAGCCAGATCCAGTGATAGCCTCCTTCTCCCCATGAACCTTCCGGCAGAGAAACGATCACGCTGGCCGGGATTTCCTGAAGACAGGCGGAAACGGTGGCCGGCTTTACCGCCGAGTCGGTCCGGTGGAGTTTTTTAACCAGCCGGTAAAACCATTCCGGGCCTTCAAACCACCAGTGTCCGAAAAGCTCCGTGTCGTAGAGAGCCGGAATCACTCCCTGCTGATAGTCTTTCAGCGTTTCGTTCAGCAGCCAGACAAAATGGTCAGAATGGGCTTCGGTCCTTTCGATCGCCCGGTCGTAATCGTAGGGAAGTTTGTCGGCTAAGTCAGACGAACTGGAAGTCAGCCGCCAGTAACGGAGTCCGCCCGGAAAATGTTTCTTATGAAATTCAAGATAATATCCGTCGCCGGGATAACCCTGATGCCGGCTCCAGACCTGTTTGCCGGAGACTTCATCGCGGGCTAAAAAACTCAGGTGGGAAGGATAAGCCAGGTAAGGCTGGTAGGGATCCTGGGGCCTTATCGGCTGCGCCTGGAATTTTTCCCGGTATCTTTCCCAGAGATGCCGCAGCGCCGGAAATTTTTCCAGATATACCCCGAGGGCTTCTCCCCCTTTCAGCAGATGAGCGTCAACGAAGAAGTAACTCAGGCCATGCTGGCCGAGTATTTCGTCGACTCCGAGGCGCGGGAAGGGTTCAGACTCTCCCAGTGGTGGTTTCCAGGCATATCCCGGACGGTAAGCGCATTCCGGAAGCCAGAAGCCGGCAGGCTGCCGTCCGAAGTATTTTCTGTAGACAAACTTGCCCTGCGACACCTGATGAAAAACGCTCTCGTCACGGGAGAGCAGAGCCAGATAGCCATGAGTGGCGGCTGAGGTTATGATTTCTATCTGACCGCTCTGCTGCAGGCGGGAAAAAGCGGCTATCAGGTCGGAACCGAAATCGTCGACAAACAGCCGGAAAATTTTCTCGTACCATTTTCTCCAGAACAGAGCCAGCGGTATTAACTCTTTTTCGCCGGACTTTTGAAAATAGAGATAATCGTTAACGGCCGCTTCGAGCTTCATCGTCAGGTAATCTACAAACCCGCGGATGAATTTCTGACTTTTCAGCTGTTCAACCAGAACCGGAGTGAAGCTTACGGTCAGACCCGATTTCAACCCTTCTTTTTCCAGTCTATAAAGAACATCCAGAAGGGGTAGATAGGTTTCGGCCGCCGCTTCGTACAGCCAGTCTGTTCCGTGCGGCCAGGTGCCGTGGTTCAGAACGTAAGGTATATGGCTGTGCAGAACCAGACAAAAAAACTTTTTCCCCTTCCCTGGCTTTCCCTTCATTAAGGTTTAATCCTTTTTCGGAAAATTTATATTAATTATAACACAGGCCCGGTTTTGTAAAAGACTTTTCCGGCTCACACCTTCGTTCAGTGTTGTTTCTGCAGCGTGAGAAAAATTATTTCTTTTTCACCCGGCGCGAGTTCAATTCTCCAGAGGAAGTGGATACTCATCCCCTGGGTGATGATTTCAAAATCCTTTTCCGACTGAGAGACTGTCTTTACCGGAAACGCCAGAATCAGGCTGCAATCAGGAGCCTCCAGGGATGTCTGCCCGCTGAAAAGTTCCACCCGGTCTGAGTCAAGTTTAATCTCGTTTTCAAAAAGCCCCAGATTCCATTCGGAAGCTAAGATGAATTCGGCCGCAGCTTCCGACAGGTTTTCTATTTCATAAACGAACAGCAAAGCTCGCTGTCCCGGCCTCAACCTCTTGACCAGCCTGATATCCCGGCTTCCTGACGGAAGTTCGACCGCCGCCCGGCATTCAAGAGTCAGGGTATCATCTTGCAGGCTGGCTGTAAACGGCTTATCTATAAAATCGCCTGTTTTCAGGTGATAGGTTTCTTCGTACTTTTCCGGAGTGAGGTCAGGCGGGAGAATCCTTTCTATGAACGAAAGCCGCCGGTAACGGTCGAATTTCAGCCATTTCTGAGCTTCGGGCGGGAGCTGCCTGGTGAGTTCGTGAATCGACTTTCCGCCAGAACCCTCTTCTCCGGTCACAGAATAGAGATGGTAGAATTCCTGGCGTCTGGTCAGAACGTCCGTGAGATTTATTCCCTGAATTCGGTCGTCAATTTCGGTTATGCCGCCCCCGGCTGAAGGTTTCAACCAGACAAAGAATGAAGGTGTCTTAAGGTGATATTCGTCCTCGCCGTCAAGGTCAAAATCAAAGGTTTCCCAGCCGCTGAAGAAAGGAATTTTCAGCTGGGCAGAAATCAGCTTTTCATAGACGGCTCTTCTCAGATGCGGCAGGTATAGTCCGCCGAAGACTCCATGCCAGTAAGCGTCGTTGCACTGCGCCTGATAAAGGTCAAGGCGAGCCTCCTGACTTTCGGTCTGGCTGACTTCGGCTGATACCTGCAGCTGACGGCAGCGCATGTGGTGGCTTTCGGAGTATTTAAGCGAGAAATCGCGGTAAAGTCCGCCGCGGAGAAAACGCCTGGCTTCGGGTGGGAGACTCCGCTTCAGTTCTATGAACCTCTTCTGTTCTTCCGGCGGCAGCACCCATTCCATCATTTCCTCGTAGGAGGCCGGAGGCAGATAAACCCTTCCAAGCGCTTTTCTCGTCTTCAGATACTCGCTGAAAGTGATCATCTCAATCGGATAGATTTCGAGGAATTCAAGAAATCTTTTCAACCAGCCTTCCTTATAGACCCAGTCGAAGGTGCCAGGCCACAGACCGAATTTTTCCCCGTCATCCCCGATGATGGCGGTATCCTGTCCTGCTGACTGGATTTTATCAAAGTAGGTTTTAAGTTCCTCAATCGACCTGAACGGTATGTAATAGCGCAGGGTTTTGTCGATGGGAAAAACGTTAAAGGTGAGCCCTTCGTCTTCTGTTACGTAATAACCGTGAATGTTTCTCACCCCGGCATAATGAAAATGTTCTTCATCCAGGAGGGTATAGCTGTAACCTGCCCTGCGCAGAAGGCCGGCCAGGTGAGGTTCCCAGACCCTTTCGGTCAGCCAGAGTCCTTCTGGCTTCACTCCGAAATTTTCCCGCAGGAAATCGTCCATGAGCGCAAGCTGGGCCAGCCGGTCTCTTTCCGGTATCTGGCTCAGCACCGGTTCGTAATATCCCCCGCCGAGAAGTTCCACCTGACCCGATTGCACCATCTTCCTGATCAGCTCGATGGTTTCCGGATTTTCTTTCTTCAGATAATCCCACAGAAAACCGGAGAAATGCAGCGCAAAGCGGAAACGCGGATGGTGGCTTACCGTTTCCAGAAAAGGTCGGTAAGCTTTTTCCACTGCGATCTGGTAAACTTCACGGAAGTTGCCAAGAGGTTGATGATTGTGGACGGCGAAGAGAAAGGTCAACCTGGACATTTTAATCCTCCCCGGCGGAAGCTTTTTCCAGATAGCTCGAAAACAGCAGGTCGAATTCTTTCTCTTCTGTTTCTCCCGCCCACCAGAACCAGTCTGAGCCTTCGGCCACCGCTAAGTAGCGGGAAAAGCCGCAGGAGGACCGGACTTCGGCCAGCCTTTTCCAGGTTCTCACCTTCTCCGGATGGCCGACCCATTTGAAAAAGCTGCTCATCCAGGTTCCGGTGATAATTTTCAGCGATTCTGCCCGGGCGTGCGAGCTAAGATATTCTCCGGGCAGGATCGGTCGAAACCGGCCTGAAGATTTAATCTTCTCAAACAGCAGCCGGAGGAAATCAATTCCGTTATGATGGTAGGCGCCCCAGGGATTCTCGCCGTCGAGTATGATCGAACAGACAGCTTCTTCGGGAACACCTTCTGACCTCTTTTCGAGCTTCCGCAGAAAATCAGCCACAGCCTGTTCGGCCGGCCAGCGATGGTACTCAAAGCCGATCAGGTCGGAAAGCTCACGGTCCCGGAAAAAAACCATTACTCCGTTCGATTCATAAGGTCTGTTTAAAAGCGCGGGAGAAGGTCGATGGTCGAGACTTTTCCACAGGATGTATTCGTCGGTCATCGTATATCTGTATCCGGAAGCGGCCATCAACTCGCAGGCCGCCTGACTGATGGCTCCTTCGGATGGCCAGAGCCCGGCCGGGGCAAAGCCAAAGGTTTCCTGAAAGTACTGACGCGCAGTTTCAAGATGCCATCTGGCATCACCCGGATGTTTGAATTCCGGCAGCTCCGGGGCTTCATTTCTTGCCTGGGCCAGGTCAATAAGAAGTGGGAGGAGCGGATGGTAGAAGGGAGTGACCGTCAGCTCAATGAGTCCCTGCCGGTTGAGCTTTTTGAAATAATTTATGAGCTCCTTAAGAATGCTGCTTCTCAGCTGAAGCAGTTCTTCCTTGCTCCTGGTTTCAGATTGCAGAAGCGGCGAAAAGTGAAATTCTAAGATGCGTTGCTGGAGTCTCGCCGGGGAATCTTCTGAATGAAATACCGGGAAGAATCGTTTCAAAAGCGCAAATTCTTCTGTCGACAGCTTTTCTGCCGGTTTGCTGAGCGCTTGAAGCACCGGGTCGCAGGCTTGCTCTTCGGCGTAATCGACTATCTGCTCGAGCAGTGACGGCACCAGGTTGATCGTGCAGGGAAACTCTGCTTCCTCAACAATCCTGAGCATCTGCCAGTAATTCTTGGTGGCGTGATAGTTCACCCAGGGCAGCAGATATTCTTTCGAATCCGGAAGATGATAAATCGGCTGATGGAAATGCCAGACAAAATTCAGGTACATATCACACTCCTGTTTCTGCCAAGTAAAAAACTACGGTGGCTAATATTACCGCCTGAAGTTCCAGTTCTCTCGGATGCACCGCTTCCGGCAGATCAAGAGCGCTGTGATGGTAATCAAAATATTTCTGGACTTCGGGCATCAGACTGCCGAGAACAGCTCCAGATTCCCGGAGCGGGGAGACGTCAACTCCGCCGCCGCCCTTTACCATCCAGTTTATTCCAAGCGGTCTGAGATAACTTTCAAGCGGACGGAGTTTTTCTATCAATTTTTCCGAGGCAAAGGCCAGCCCGACCGGAGCTCCACCGCCTCTGTCCTGTTCGATGGCCACCAGGTGTTTTTCCCTGTTCCGGTTAACGGAGGCGGCGTATGCCCGGCCGCCGGTGCCGCCAAATTCCTCATCCATGAAAAGAACCGCTCTGATCGTTCTTCCGGGCTTCAAACCTGCTTCCTTGATCAGTCTGAGGGCTTCAATAGCCACCGCGCATCCGGCCGCGTCATCATGGGCGCCGGGACTCAGATCCCAGCTGTCAAGATGTCCACCTATCAGAATGATTTCCTCAGGTTTTTCCCGACCGGTAAGTTCGCCGATAACGTTGGCTGAGCTGACCCTGCCTTCATCCCGGCAGTTGAGTTTTATCCAGATTTTAAGAGCCGGATCCTGCTGAAGCCAGCGATGAAGCTTTTCGGCGTCAGCTGTGCTGATGGCCGCCGCCGGTATTTTCGGAAGACCTTCCTGATATTCCATCAAACCGGTGTGCGGGTGTTCATCTATTCTGAAGGTGGTGGACCTGACGAGAACAGCCACCGCCCCGTAGTTAGCGGCTTTTGAAGCGCCGTTTACGCGGAATCTGGCCGCACGCCCGTAGGCGGAAAACGGGTCAGTGCTGGTCCGATCCATCGTAACATTGTAAAAAACTATTCTGCCGGGAATCTTCTCAGCGGCTGTGGCCAGCTCTTCCTCGCTTCGAATTTCCACAACTTCAGCTTCCAGGCCGGAAGAGGGAGTCGGGACGCTGTTTCCGAGTGCTGAGATTTTCAGCGCCTGCGGCGGAAATTTCTCGCTTTTCACCAGCGCCTGTTCCGGCTCACCCCTCACCCATCTTCTTACCTCTACCGGTTCGCTCCAGACGCGGTCAAAACCGGATTCCTCCATTATCTTTAAGCTGATCTCAACTGCCCGGTCAGCCTGCTCGCTTCCGGTGAGACGCCCGCCGACCGAGGTTATCTTCTTCAAGAATTCATATGCATTTTCTTCCTGCAGTCCGATCTTTTTTATCGTTTCGAAGTCTGGCACAAACCTGGAGAGAATCGCCTGCTCGCTTCTTTCAGCCACACGCTGCTGGCAACCGGTTAAAAGGAGAAAGAGAGAAACGCAAATCAGGCAAAAAGCTTTAACCTGTCTCATTTTCCGCTTTTTCTCCTTTCTAGCGTTATCTTTTTTTTGCTCCTCTGCCCGCCGGCCAGGATTTTTCCTGATTTTTGTTCCGGAAAAAAAGCCAGAGGTTTTCCTTCCCCCGAGTTTTATCCTTAAGGCGCACCAGCGTATAAACTCCGTTCAACTTTTCTCCCTCGATGAATATTTCGAGAAGCTTATCGGTTTCGTTCAGAATGCGGTAATAACCCCTGTCCCAGATTTCTACCTGTCCGGCGCCATACTGTCCTTCGGGAATCGTTCCCTCGAAATCTTTATAATCGAGCGGGTGGTCTTCCACCTGCACCGCCAGCCTCTTTTCCTGACCTTTAACCGGAGGCTCCTTGGGTAGAGCCCAGCTTTTTAGAACTCCGTTTTTTTCGAGTCTCAGGTCGTAATGAAGATGGGTGGCTCGATGCTTTTGAATCACATAAGCCAGCTTTTCGCTTTTATCTTTGGCCAAAAGATTCACTGATTAGGCCAGAACGAAATTTTCCTTTTTCTGATTATCTGTGCAGGAAGCATCTCTCACAGTCGATTTCACCCGGTTTTCTGGTAACCATCATCACCAGCCCGAGTTCGTCGGCTCTGGCTATGATTTCCTGGTCTCTGATAGAACCGAGAGGATAAATTATGCCGGTGATTCCGTTGCTGGCGGCAAGCTCGACCACATCTGGAAAAGGCATAAAGGCATCGGAAGCCATGACGCAGCCCAGCGGTCCGTATCCCCTCCGGGAGAGTCTGATGGCGTCTTCAGCCGCATCGATCCGGCTACGCTGACCCGAACCTATGCCATGGATTTTGTCCTCAGTTCCGATGACAATTGCGTTCGAACGGGTGAAGCAGGCCACCGTCCAGCACAGCAGGGCTGCTCGCAACTGACTGTCATCGGGCTTCTTCTTTGAAACCACATCTATGAATTCCGGAGAGACGATTCGCGAATTAAACCTCTGCTGGACGAGCAGTCCGCCCGCCACCCGCTTCAATTCCAGACCGTTATCAACTGAGGGCTGGTCCAGCGGAGCGCCCATCCGCACCACCCGCAGGACTTTTCTCGTGGCCAGAATTTCCAGCGCTTCCGGGCTGTAGTCCGGAGCGTAGACCACCTCGATGTTGCGCAGGCTTTCCACCAGAAGACGCGCCAGGTCTTCTTCCACCCGGAAGTTAAAAACGTCGACGCTTCCAAAGTTAGATAGCGGGTCCGTCTGCCAGGCTTTGTTGAAAGCTTCAAGACCGCTTGAACCGAGAGCCACACCGCTCGGCATTTCATGCTTGATGATTACAGCGACAGCCTTTCCGGGGAAAATTTCTGTCAGCTTCTTCGCCAGACGCTGACCGAGGTCCATATCGCCGACGTTGATGTAGCTGAGCCCCTTCGTGCCTTCCTGCAGAACTTCCATGGTGGCCATGTTCGGGCCCGAAGCTCCCTCCTCCCGGTAGAAAGCTGCCGGATAACCCGGATTTTCACCGTAGCGCATCGAAATCTTTTTGATAAATTTAGTTTCACCCAGCGTCAGCACTTCGGGGAAACTCTCGCTGACCTTTGTCTGATACTGGGTTCTGGCGGTTCTCTTTTCCTGGTCGCTCATGTTCTCATCCTTCGTTTCTGTTTATGATTTTAATTTCTAGAATTTCTCCGTCAGGCAGGGTCGCCCGAACGCCGGCGACGGCCACTCTCAGGTCAGGTTTGCCGGCGGCCGGAGCCAGAGATTCATAAACTCCCTGAGCCACTTCTTCGGCCGTGCTGCCGACCATTTCCAGGGATACAGGTTCTCCAAAAAACGAGGGCAGCGGGTCCACGTTTATTCCCATATAAGTCATAAGCAGCCAGCCTTTGCCGGGAAGCAGCGGAAGCTCGAAGAAGTTTCTGATGACTGAACCGAATTCCCCGCGGCGGATGATGCTCATTCCCACACTGAAGCCACCGCAGTATGCCAGGCTGATGCGAGGAGTGAAAACCGGCTCGTCGGGTTCGTATTTCCAGTCCTGCAGCGCGCGGGCCAGCACCAGAACTGGCCTTCTTCCGGAGTCAAGGGAGCCGGCAATGTCGGTGGTATGCTTTCCGTTCGAAACGACAATACCCGAGGGTGAGTACATTATCGCCGGGTAAATAAGAAGTTCCGGCTTTCCGGAAATGATCAACTGAGGGTCGGTCGGTTCCACCCAGACGCCGTTTTCTTTTTTTATCATCCTTCTGGCCTGACTCGATGGCGACCTGCCTGTGATTCCGTAGATTAAACACAACTCCTGCTCGCTCTTAAGCTGGCCGGCGATGATGAACCTGCCCGGGTATTCAAGACCGCTGAGATAATTTGCTCTCTTTTCCATTTTTGTTTCCTTTTTGATATCATACACCATTTCAGGAGTCAAGGATAGCAAAATTATTCCCCGGGTTGTCTAAATCCTGATTGCTGGTAAAATTGATGTTAAAAGGATTGAGATGAAATTAACCAGACAGCATCTTTATTTTCTTCCGGCTGTGGTTTACTGCGGGCTTATTTTCTTCCTCTCAGCCCGCGACCTTAAATTAAAGCTCGGACTCATCTTCTGGGACAAGGGAGTTCATTCACTGGAATTCGCCGGCCTCGGGTTTCTTCTGGCGCTCGGTTTTTTTAACAACTTCAGGGAGCTTAAATTCCTGCGAGTTTATCTGACCATCCTGACCGGACTGGCCATTGGAGTGCTGGATGAAATCCATCAAATGTTTGTTCCCGGAAGGCAGTGCGACTGGAAGGACTGGCTGGCCGACGCTCTCGGGCTGCTTGCCGGACTGATTGTTTTCTGGCTTATCTTTGACTGGAAACAGAAAAGAGCCGGTCAGCATAACCAGCCTGCTGCTTAATCCATTTCTGGCAGGCGTTTCTTCAGGAAATTAAAAGCTTCTTCCGGGCTGGAACATAAGTGGAACAGATTGGCATCTTCTTCGGTGATGGCGCCGGCTTCCACCATCGCCTGGAAATTAATAATTCTGTTCCAGTAATCCGGTCCGTACAGAATAAGCAGCACTTCCTTGCGGGATACTTTTCCTGTCTGGAGAAGAGTTATGATTTCAAAAAATTCGTCGAGAGTTCCGTAACCGCCCGGAAAGGCAATCACCGCTTTAGCTTTATACAGCAGCCAGAATTTGCGCATGAAGAAATAATGAAAGGTAAAACTCAATCCCGGAGTGATGTAGGGATTCGGCAGCTGCGGCTGCGGCAGCGAGATGTTCATCCCGATGCTTTTTCCGCCGGCCCGGCTGGCTCCTCTGTTAGCGGCTTCCATTATTCCAGGGCCGCCTCCGGTGCAGACGACGTATTTCCTGCCTTTCGGCCTTAAATTCATCGCCCACTTGGTTATGCGGTAGGCCAGCTCTTCGGCTTCCCAGTAATACTTATCGAGTATCGAGCCGGTGCTGGCGGGGTTCGCCTTGGACGAACCCAGAAAAAGAATCGTGCTTTCCACCTTGAGTTTTTCCAGTCTGGCCATCGGCCATACGTATTCGCTGAGGATTCTGAGTGTCCGCCCTTCGAGCGACTCCAGGAATTCGAGGTCGCGATAAGGAGATTCAGGAATTTCCAGTTTTCTCGGTCCTGTTTTTTTCATTTCCCACTCCGGATAAGAATTTTTATAAAGCTTACAAATTTTCTCTTTATTGCCCGGTTTTTGTCAATAAATTTGAATTTAGCGGCAGAGACTGGCAAAATATTGGCTGATGAAAAGAAAATATCTGGCGCTTTTTTTGCTTTTCGCTGTGCTATATTCCTGTCGTCCGTCAAAACCGGGTCTGAGTCCGCCGCCTGCCGGTTACATGGAGACGGGCATCGCTTCCTGGTATGGACCGGAATTCCACGGGCGTCCGACATCCAGCCGGGAAATTTTTGACCAGAACCACCTGACCGCCGCCCATCCTTCTCTGCCCTTCGGCACACTGGTTCTGGTGACCAACCTGGACAACGGAAGGCAGGTTACCGTGCGCATAAACGACCGCGGTCCTTTTGTCAAAGGCCGCATCATCGACCTGTCTTATGCGGCCGCCAGAATGCTCGATATGATCGGACCGGGAACCGCCAGGGTCAGGCTTGAAGTTGTCGGATTTGACCGGGAGAAGACCATTCCGGCGCCTTCAGGCTACATCCTTCAGGTCGGCTCCTTCACTTCTCTGGAAAATGCCAGAGCCCTGCAGCAGAAATTACAGAAGGATTTCCCGGGAGTTTTTATCTCAACCTTTCAGCAGGATGGCCGGACTTTTTATCGGGTAAGACTCCGGGCCAGCAGCGAGTCCGAAGCCAGGACTCTCGCTGAAAAATTAAACGCCGCCGGTTATCCGGTCCTTCTTCTCCGGGATTGAGTTCCAGCGATGTGCCGTTTTTAGCTGCTGAATGCCGGCAGGAGGCTTCATTCAGAAACTATTACCACCACTGTATGCTGGCCTTCAGGAACTTCTACCCTGACCTGACGGCTGTCGAACCGGGCTATCTCCCGGCCGTCGATCAGAATCTGTCCTTTTTTCCTGGCGGGTAAATTCAGCCGGATCGTATTCTTTTTCAGGGTTTTTACTTCAAAAGAAATTTCTCTTCCGCTGTACAGAAAGTGGCGGAAGATGGCTGGCGCTGATGTTCTGACGCGTTCCTTCCCTTCCTCTATAAGTCTGACTCTCGAAGGTGAAATTTCCACATCATAGTGGCGTCCGAGGATGGAGATTCTTTTCAGCAGGCCTTTTTTCTCCGGCTGAAGATGTCCGAAGCGAAAACCTTCCGACGGAGTGACATCGAGATACTCTTCCAGCCCGATCAGCGCGAACAGCGGTCCCCAGCTCTGGTACCTCTGACCTCCGGCTTCTCCAGTCCGCGAGTCAAAATTTTCCGGGCAGAGCTGATAGTTCTTCCAGATGCGTAAAAACAATTCAGTGCTCTTGCGGGCGAATTCCGAAGCCACCATGTCGAAACCGTAAGCTTTTAAACCCTGATAAACAAGGTAGTTGGTTGGAGGCCAGATCGTCCCCCGCCAGTACTGCTGATCTTGGAAGGCCGGGTCGTCGCGGGAAATTGTCGGGAGCACGTAATCTCCCCAGAATTCCTCCGGGTTCAGCAACCGCTTGATCATTCTCAGAGCCTGGTTTTCATCGGGAATGCCCGCGACCAGAGGAAAGAAATTGGCGGCTGCCTTTTTTCTGGAGAACCGGCCATCCCAGTGGCGGTCGAAATAGAAACCTTCCTTTTCATCCCAGAGATATAGATTCATCAGCTTTTTTATCTTTTCGTATTCTTCCTGGAATTTTTTTCTGTCTTCTTCGTGTCCAAGAATTTCAGCCAGTCTGGCCAGGCAGCGGGCGTCGAGAGCGTAAAGGCTGTTCAGGTCCACGCAGTTCATTTCGAGGGTACCGGTTTTTTCGTTGAAACCGGCTTCGTCCCAGTTCGGCAGGTCGTCCTGCCCCGATTCCCACATCGCCCGCTGTTTTCCGGAAGCATCCTTTTCCCAGGGCGGCACAGCTCCGGCCACCAGATGGGCATCGCTTCCCCATTCCAGCAGCCCGTCATGATTGCCGTCTCGTCTCGGACGGCCGTTAGGCTGAAAATCAGTCCAGAATTCATGCCATTTTTTGAGATAAGGATAGGCGAACTCTATCAGTTCTCGATTGCCGGTTTTCAAGAAAAATTTAAGAACGGCAAACGAGCCGATAGGCGGCTGCGAGCGATCCGGTGTCCCGCCGAAGCGTCCCCTCCAGTTCGGAATGTTTCCATTGGGATACTGAGTCTGCAGTACTGCTTTTATAACTTCCGCGGCAAGACGTTCGCTTTCAACCAATATTTCTAGCGAATTAAAGAAGGAATCCCAGGCAAAGATCGTCCAGTGATCCGGCAGTCCGTCAGGCCGGGGAAATATCCAGCCCCTGCCGGCCGGTGTGTAGTAGCGATGATAACCGTTCTGATAGAGACACATCCAGAAAAGATTGTTGGTGATAGCCTCGGCCGCTCCTTCGTAAAGACCGGTTACCTGGAGTCTTTTTTTAGAATACATCCTGCTTTCTTCGGCCAGAATGTCGTTTATGGCTCCTCCGCTCCGGTAGCGGTAAATCCGGTCGCTGATCGCATCGTAGGTTTCGCCGGTAGCGGCGACAAAGTGCAACTCCGTTCTGCTTTTTATTCTGAAAGTGAGAATCAGACGGTTGTCTACCTGATCGACTTTTTCTGGCTTGAGACTCAACCAGCAGAGAAAACGGGAAGCGCCGGCCGCGCCTGTCTCCCCGTGAACGTATCCGGAAGTTGGTGAATAGTAATAAGTTCCCCAGAAATCCCAGGGAAAATAGAAAATCAAATCAACCTTATCCAGATGCGCCGGAAATTGATAACGACCGACAACTGTCTGTTCGTCTCTCCGGCTCCATTCAACCAGCATCACGTACTCTTCGGGTGTCGGCTTCAGAAAAATCGGAGTTTCTCTGCCCATCTTAAAGGGCAGCCGCAGGTCAAACTTCATCGAAGCGTAAAGCCCGTCAGGAGAATGGGGACCGACCTGCGAGACTAAGTAGAAGAAATCATGAAACTCAGCCACTTTATCATTTCTGTGCACCCTCGGAACGAAAGCAAAGGCTGACCTGGAGGAGGGAATGATAACCATTCCCGGCCAGGCTTTCGGGTCGAGAGCTCCGATGTACGTGTTTTTCCAGGGATAATAAATCTCCCCCCGGGATGGGGTAAAGCCGAATGATAAAATCAGGATAAAAAGCAAAATGACAGGCAGCTTTGTTTTCATGGTTAAAAATTAACCCAATTTCAAGAAGGAATCAATAAAATAAACTGAATTTTTCCCCATCCTGCCAGCCTGATTACGGCGAGAAAAAAAACAAAGTACAAAATCCCGGAAACTTTGAAATTCATGTCTGTTTTAATATAATCTAATCAACCTGAAAGGAGGGATTATGGATTTTCTCAGATACTTCAGGTCGCGCCAGGGTGAAATGGTCAGGTTCCTGAAAACTCTGGTCCAGCTTGAATCGCCGACCTCTGAGAAAGAAGCCGTCGACCGCTGCAGCGCTGAGGTGCTGCGCCGGTTGGCCGGGCTCGGTTTGAAAACCAAAAAATTCCCTCAGAAAGAAATCGGAGATCTGCATTTGATCGAATTCGAAAACGGCCGGTCAGGAAAGTCAGAAGACCCTGTTCTCGTGCTGACTCATATAGATACTGTCTGGCCGCTGGGCACAATAGAAAAAATGCCTTTTTATGTGGGCGGAGATAGAATTTACGGTCCTGGCGCTCTGGACATGAAAGCCGGAATCGTCATGGCTGTATTTGCCCTGGAAGCGATAAAAAAACTCGGAGCGATGCCAAAGCGAAAAGTCTGGCTGTTTATAAATTCCGCGGAAGAAACCGGAAACGAGGAAAGCCATAAGCAGATAGCCTCCCTTGCCCGCCGGGCTGGACTGGTCCTCTGTCTGGAGCCCGGTCTGCCCGGAGGAGCGATTAAGGTGCAAAGGAAAGGGCGCCTGGTGGTCCGGATAGAATGCACCGGTCGTCCGGCACACGCCAGCACTCCGGAAAAGGGCATAAGCGCGATTGAAGAATTAATTTTTCAGCTGCAGAAGTTGAAGAAAATAAAAATAAAGGAGATGAGCCTGAACATCGGGCAGATAGCCGGCGGCGAGAAAGCCAACGTCGTGGCTGAGAATGCCTGGGCCGTTTGCGACCTGAGGTTCTGGACTTCCGACGACCTCGACCGCCTTAAATCGTTTTTGAGAGAAATGCAACCGCAGCAGAAAGGCGCGAAGGTTAAAGTTAAAATCCAGAGTTTCACCCCGCCGATGGAATTTCACCGCGCCTCTCGAGAACTTTTCCAGAGGGCAAAAGAGATTGCCGCTTCCCTCGGGATCGAGCTGATTCCGGGCCGGAGCGGTGGAGGGTCAGACGCCTCGATTGCCTCTCATCTCGGTCTTCCCTGCCTTGACGGTCTTGGACCTGAGGGCGAAGGAATGCATGCTCCACATGAACACCTGCTTCTTCCCACTTTTATTCAGAGGACTGCCCTGCTGACCCGTTTATTGTTAGAATTGTAAGATTAACGGTTTAAGTTGACATTGCAGAGCGATTAACATTAATTTATTATGTAATCATAATTTTAAGGAGGAGTCATATGATTAAAAAGTACTATCTGTTATCACCCGGTCCCACCCCTGTTCCGGAAACGGTTCTGTCGGCGGCCGCCGAACCAATCATCCATCACAGAACGCCGGAGTTCTCAAAGATTTTTATGGAAGTGACTGAAGGTCTTAAATATGTGTTTCAGACAAAAGAGGACGTCTACATCCTGGCCGCTTCCGGCACTGGGGCGATGGAAACAGCCGTTATCAACACGCTCTCTCCCGGAGACACGGTGATCACGATCAACGGTGGTAAGTTTGGCGAGAGATGGGGCAACATCTGCCGGGCTTACGGTCTTGACACCAGGGAGATAGTCATTCCTTGGGGTGAAGATTTCACGCCCGAGCAGCTGGCAGAAGAAATAAAGAAAACGCCGGGAGTTAAAGCCGTCTTCACCACCCTGTCCGAAACCTCGACCGGCGCCATTTTCGACATCAAGGGTTTTGGCGAGGTGGTGGCGGCCACCGAAGCCATTCTGGTGGTGGACGGAATTTCCGGTTTGGGAGCCACCCCATGCTACATGGATGAGTGGAAAATCGACGTGCTGGTGACCGGTTCGCAGAAATCCTTTATGATTCCGCCGGGTCTGGCCTACATCGCGTTCAGCCCTAAAGCCTGGAAGATGGTTGAGTCGTCAAAGTTGCCAAAATTCTATTTTGACATAAAAAAATACAGAAAAAATCTGGAGAAGCAGACGACTCCCTGGACGCCGGCTGTTTCTCTGATCATTCAGCAGAAAAAAGCCCTGGATATCATTAAAAATCTTGGGCTGGAAAATCTGCTGAAACATCATCAGGTGCTGGGAGAGGCCACCAGAGCCGGCGTGAAAGCTCTCGGCCTTGAGCTTCTGGCGAAAAGGCCCGGCAACATCCTGACCGCGGTAAAAACTCCGGCCGGCGTTGACGGCAACAAGCTGGTGAAAACGATGCAGGGCAAGTATATGGCTTACATTTCCAACGCCCAGGATCCACACAAGGGAGAATTCTTCCGCATCGCTCACCTCGGCTATATGGGCGGCTTTGACATCATCACTGCTCTTTCCGCTCTGGAAATGACCCTGCTGGATCTGGGTTACGATAAATTCCAGCCCGGAGCTTCGGTGGCCGCGGCTGAGAAAGTTTTAAGGGAGGGATGGCAATGACCAGAATTTTGATCGCCGACCACCTGGATAAGGAGGCCGTCGCCGAGCTGCAGAAAGTTCCAGGTTTTGAGGTCACCGAAAAGGTTGGACTGAGCGAAGCGGAACTGGTCCAGATTATTCCAGAGTATGAAGTGGTGGTGGTCCGGAGTGCCACGAAAATAACCCGACCGGTCATAGAGGCTGGAAAGAATCTGAAATTGATAATCAGAGCCGGAATCGGTCTTGATAACATCGACGTGGCCGCAGCCCGGGAGAAAGGCATTGAAGTGGCCAACACTCCGGCGGCCACTTCCATCTCTGTGGCTGAACACACGCTGGGGCTGATGATCGGAGCTGTGCGTCATCACGGGCCGGCCAATCTCTCGATGAAACAGCATAAGTGGGAAAAGAAAGCCTTCATGGGAACTGAACTCTACGGAAAGACCCTCGGCATTATCGGATTTGGCCGCATCGGGAAAGAAGTGGCTAAAAGGGCTCTGGCTTTTGGCATGGAAATCATCGCTTACGATGTCATTCCAATATCCACCGACCTGCCCGTGAAACAGGTCAGCCTGGACGAGCTCCTGCAGAAGGCTGATATCATCACGCTGCATGTGCCCAAAACGCCCAAACCGCTTCTGGGAGAGGAAGAGTTTTCAAAGATGAAGGATGGCGTGGTCATCGTTAACGTGGCCCGTGGCGGTGTGGTCGACGAGAAAGCGCTGCTGAAAGCGCTGAATTCAGGAAAAGTAAAGGCGGCCGCTCTGGATGTTTTTGAAAAAGAACCGCCGGAAGATTTCAGCCTGATCGACCACCCGAAAGTTACGGCCACGCCGCACCTCGGAGCTTCGGCGGAAGAAGGCCAGAAGCGGGCGGGAATGGAAGTGGTCAGGATTCTTAAAGAAAAATTCGCTGCCGGCTGATAGAGGACAGAAAAAAATTAAAAGCTTAAACTCTGCGCCTTAAAAAGACCTGGGCGAAGGTGTAAAATGGAAACAGGTGGTGAATGATGGTCTATCTGGATAATAACGCGACAACTCCCCTCGACCCGCAGGTTGTGGAAAAAATGACCTGGTTTATCCGGGAACATTTTGGCAATCCCTCCTCTCTTTACCCTATCGGGCGCCAGGTGAAAGAGTTGATCACTGAAGCCCGGGAGCAGGTGGCCTCAGCCATCGGAGCTCACCGCAGCGAGATCATCTTCACCGGTTCCGGCACCGAGTCCGATAACTTTGCCATAATCGGAGTTCTCGAAGCCCGGCCGGAAAAAAGACAGTTCATAACCTCAGCCATAGAACATCCGGCTGTTCTGGAAACAGCCAAGTATCTTGAAAGGAAAGGATACACGGTTCATTACGTGCCAGTGGATCGCTACGGAGTGATTGACCTTAATTATCTCGAATCTGTCATTTCAGATGAGACCGCCCTGGTCTCGATCATGCTGGCCAACAACGAGATCGGAACTGTTCAGCCGGTGGAGGAAGTGGTCAGGATGGCTTCGCGTTACGGCGTTCCCGTTCACACCGACGCGGTGCAGGCCTTCGGCAAAATGGAAGTTAACGTTAAAAAACTCGGCGTTGACCTGCTTACAGTTTCTTCCCATAAGATATACGGGCCAAAAGGAGTCGGAGCGCTTTACATCAAAAAAGGCACTCCTATCCTGCCTTTCATCCATGGAGGACACCAGGAATTCGGTTTGAGAGCCGGTACTGAAAATACTATCGGAATAGTAGGATTTGGCGAGGCGGCTAAAATCCTGCAAGAAAGGTGGAAGAAGGATAAGGAGCGGCTGGAAAAACTCGGGGAGAGACTGAAATCGGGTCTGGAAGAAAAAATCCCGGGCGCGGTGTTTAACGGTCATCCGGAAAAGAGGATAAAATCCACTGTGAATTTTGCCTTCCCCGGACTTGAAGCCGAAGCGATTCTGATGGCGCTGGCCACCAGAGAGATATATGTTTCCACCGGTTCTGCCTGCAGCGAAGAATCCGAGGAGGCTTCCCATGTGCTGCTGGCCATCGGCCTGAAACCGGAAGTGGCCAGGTCAGCCATAAGGATGTCGCTGGGAAGGTTTAACCGGGAAGAAGATGTCGAGACTGTTTTGAAGGAACTTCCGGAAATAATAGAAAAGTTGAGAGAGATCTCCCCTTTTAAGAACGGAATTTAGGAATCTGCGCCGGGCTTGAGGGAGGATGAACGCAACTAAATGATTATAATAGGCGAGCTGCTCAATTCCAGCCGGAAACCGGTGGAAGAAGCTTTCGTTAACGGGGATGAAGCCTACCTGACCGGACTTGCGCTGAAGCAGGAAAAAGCCGGTTGCGCTTATCTCGACCTCAACGCTTCGACTCTGATAGAAAGAGAAGCGGAAATTATTTCGTGGGCAATTCCGCTCCTTCAGCAGAAAGTTTCCATTCCGATCTCGATCGACAGCCCGAACCCGGCTGCGCTGGAAGCAGGTTTGCGAGTTCACAGAGGCAGGGCTTTATTAAATTCTCTTCCCGGCAAAACTCCGGAAATCGATGAAATCCTGCCATTGATCAGGGATTACCAACCGCAGGTGATAGTCTGCTGTCTCGACAATCACGGACTTCCGGAGACTCCGGAAGATACTCTCAGGGTTGCTGTGACAACGTTGAACAGGCTATTCCAGGAGACTTCGCTGCGCGAGGAGGATGTTTTTCTCGACCCGCTGGTAAGGCCGCTGGCCGTCTTTCCCGAGGCCGGGAAACTGCTGCTCGAATCTCTTCTTCTCATCCGCAGGGAGCTGCCCGGCATCAAAACCGTGGCCGGTCTGAGCAACATTTCCTACGGCCTGCCCCTGCGGCGGGTGGTTAACCTCACCTTTCTGACCAACCTCATAGGCCACGGACTGGATGCCGTCATCGCTGACCCCCTGCATCCTGATTTTCAGACGACCGTTATCGTCAGTGAATATCTGAACAACCGTCCTGGTGCCAGGGAAAGATTTCTGGCCTGGGCTCGTTCAACCATTCCGGCACAGGAAGAATAACAGATTAACAAAAAACATCTCTGAGCTGTTTCAGGTAGATTTCCCTGACCTGAACAAAGAATTCGTGATAAGCTGGCTGGCGAAAGTCGGGATAGGTCCACTCGAGGGTTTTAACTCCTTTTCGGGTAAAAAGGAGTTCCAGATGAGCGTAGATGCCCATCGCCAGCGGTACGCGATGAGCAAAATCCTTCGCCGTAGCCATAATCAGAGCCGAGCCGGTGAGGAATCCGGGGTCGAGGTTAACCGGCCGGGGCGGAGTGCTGTATAGATTTTTGAACTCATCCTCCAGGTTGTTTGTCCAGACCTTTATTCCCGCAATTTCTTCCGGGCTGATAAGCCCGGGGAAGCTGAGGAACGCCCGGAAGAGTCTCTCCCCCATCTGCGGACGGTAATAATCGGTAAAGGTGAAAGGGAAATCCTGGCTTTTCAGGTCCGGCTGACCGAATTTTTCAGCCAGCCTGGCCACAGCCATTTCCTTTATTTCCGATTTTGAAAATATTATCCCGCAGATTAATTTCACCGGCCTGAAAGGCTTTATTTCCGCCATTGTCGTAATTTATACGTTAAATCATAAAAAATTTGTTTTCAAGTTCCGGTTGACCGGTCTGCGCCAGAATCTCCGTTCGGGCAGGCTCCGGGCTCTTCCGGTGATTGATTTAAGTCTCTGTTTTGATATAATTTCTCCACTATGAAGTGGGTTTACATCGAGGACGTTAAAGACTACGTCGGTCAGGAAGTTGAAATCAGAGGCTGGGTCTACAACAAAAGGTCTAGCGGCCGTGTTCGGTTTCTTCTCGTCAGAGATGGAACCGGAATAATACAGGGCACCATTTTCAGCCCCGACAAAGATTTTCCGCTGTTCAGGGTTTTTGACGAACTTACCCAGGAATCTTCTTTAATCGTCAGGGGTAAAATCAAAGAAGAACGCCGGGCACCGGGTGGTCATGAGCTTGAAATATCTGAGATAGAAGTCATCCAGATTGCCAGAGATTATCCGATCACTCCGAAGGAACATTCAGTTCCCTTCCTGATGGAACACCGCCATCTCTGGCTTCGTTCCCAGAAACAGCATGCGATACTGCAGGTAAGAGCTGAAGTGGTGAGAGCCATAAGGGAATTTTTCGACGGTCGCGGCTTCAGGTTGATGGATACTCCGATTCTCACACCCAGCGCCTGCGAAGGGACGACCACGCTTTTTGAAACGCAATATTTTGACCAGAAGGCTTACCTGAGCCAGAGCGGTCAGCTGTACAACGAAGCCACCGCAGCCGCTTTCGGCAAGGTTTACTGTTTTGGGCCGGTGTTCAGAGCGGAAAAATCAAAGACGAGAAGACACCTGATTGAATTCTGGATGGTCGAACCGGAAGTGGCCTTCGCCACCCTGGAGGACATCATCGAACTCGGCCAGGACCTGATACTGCACATCATCGAAAGAGTCCTGGAAAAAAGAAAACAGGACCTGGAAATACTGGAGAGAGACACCGCGCCTCTCGAAAGAATTTCGAAACCTTTCCCGCGGTTGACTTATGATCAGGCGGTGAAGCTTTTGACCGAGCACGGGTCGAAAATGGTTTATGGAGACGATTTCGGGGCGCCGGAAGAAACCCTGCTTTCTCAGATTTATGACCGGCCGGTATGCATCACTCATTTCCCGGCGGCCATAAAAGCTTTTTACATGCAGCCTGACCCCGAGCGTCCGGACCTGGTGCTCGGTGTGGATTTTATGGCTTCGGAGGGTTACGGAGAAATAATCGGCGGCGGGCAGAGAATTCACGACTTGGAACTCCTCGAACGGCGGATTCAGGAATTTAACCTGCCGAAGGAAGCCTACGAATGGTACGTGGACCTGCGCCGTTACGGAACCTTCCCCCATTCAGGTTTCGGGCTCGGCCTCGAAAGGACAGTCGCCTGGATATGCAAATTGCCGCATATCAGAGAGACCATTCCTTTCCCGAGGCTGCTGTACAGAATTTACCCCTGAATTTGATTTAATGCCAAAAGTATCTCTCATCACCCTCGGTTGCGCCAAAAACCTGGTGGATTCAGAAGTCATGCTGGCGAAGCTTCATCTCCGAGGTTACAAATTTACCGCTGACCTCAACCAGGCTGACATCCTTGTCATCAACACCTGCGGGTTTATCCAGCCAGCCCGGGAGGAAGCTCACAGAACAATCGAAGAAGCGATTGCCTGGAAAACCAGCCGGCCGGGAAGGTTGCTGGTGGTCGTCGGTTGCTATCCGGAGAGATTTCTCGATTATCTTGAAGTGAAATATCCTCAGGTGGATGTCTGGAGCGGCGTCAGAGCATTCGACCGCATTGATGAGATGATAAAAAAGAAAAAGAGCATTTACGGTAGTGAAACTTTTCTCTTAGACCATCGCACGCCGCGGGTGGTGACCACCGGCCAGAACTGGGCTTACGTAAAAATTTCCGAAGGCTGTTCCCACCGCTGCACTTTCTGCAGCATTCCTCTCATCAAAGGTCCGTATAAATCCAGGGAAATCGACTCGGTAGTGGCCGAGGTCAGGAATCTGGTTTCGCTGGGGATAAAGGAAATAAACCTGGTGTCTCACGACACCACCTATTTCGGCCGGGACCGTAAGAAGACGAGCGAACTGCCCGAGCTTCTGGAAAAGCTTCTTCAAATCAGAGGACTCGAATGGATCAGGATCCTGTACGGTTATCCGGAAGAAGTCGACGACAGGTTGCTGGAACTGCTGTGCGAGCGAAAAATCTGTCGCTATCTCGACCTCCCTTTTCAGCATGCTTCAGCGGCCGTGTTGAAAAAAATGGGGCGGGGACTCGACGGTCGCCGGGCGCTGAAGCTTCTGGAAAAAATAAGAAAGAAGGTCCCAGGAATCGCTGTGCGCACTTCTCTGATAGTCGGATTCCCGGCAGAGGATGAGAAAGAGTTTAAGGAACTCCTCGAATTTGTGGCGCAGGCCAGGTTTGAACATCTCGGCGTCTTCTGTTATTCTCAGGAAATCGGAACCGCTTCTTCCAGCTATCCGGACGTCGTGCCTGAAAAGGAGAAAAGGAGGAGACAGCGGCTGATCATGCAGCAGCAGAGAAAAATTTCCCGGGAATTTTACCGGTCTTTCGTCGGGCAGAAACTCGAGGTGCTGGTCGAAGGTCCTCACCCTGAAAATCCCGATTATCTTGTCGGGCGCACCAGATTTCAGGCGCCCGAGGTTGACGGAAAGGTTCTGATTGAATATCCGCGCCGGGCGCGAAAAAAAGCACTGCCGGCTTTTCTACAGGTTTCCATCACCGGCGCTCTCGATTATGACCTGATCGGAAGGGTGAAAGATGATTAAACTGGCGAAGCTGATTTCTACTTTCTTCGGTCTGGGGCTTTTTCCTCTGGCTCCCGGCACGCTGGCCAGCCTGATGGTAACTGTTCTTTACAAATATTATCTTCACCGGCTTCACTGGTGGCTGTACCTGATGGTACTCCTCGTCCTCATCGCCGCCGGAGTTTATTTTTCCACCATCTACGCCCGCAGCCTGAATCTAAAGGACCCGGGGAAGGTGGTCATCGATGAAGTCGCCGGACAGATGCTGGCGCTTTTTCTGGTCAGGCCTGACTGGGGTCCGGTGGCTGCGGCATTTATTCTTTTTCGTTTTCTTGATATCTTAAAACCGATGGGCGTGAAAAAACTGGAAAATCTGTCGGAAGGCTGGGGAATAATGGCTGATGACCTCGGAACCGGGCTGGTGGTGAATCTTTTTATCCACGCAGCGATAATCGTTTTTAAGTGGTAAACGAAAATGAGGATTAAGAATTTGCCTGCCGCAGGCATAGAATTTATTGCGGTCGGAAGCGAATTGCTCACTCCCCACTTTCAGGATACCAATTCTCTTTTTGTGGCTGAAAAACTGCAGGAGCTCGGCCGGGAGCTGTCTTTCAAGACCACCGTCGGCGATCGTCTGGATGATCTCAAGCTGGCGATAAAAATTGCCAGAAAGCGAAGCTGGCTGATTTTCATCTGCGGCGGGCTCGGTCCGACCGAAGACGACCGCACGCGTCAGGCAGTGGCTGAAGTGCTCGGTCTCAAACTGATCTTCCGCAGGGATATACTCGAAAAGATCAGGAAGAGGTTTGAAACCCGCGGTCTGCGGATGAGCCCCTCGAACCGCCGGCAGGCCTATGTGCTTGAAGGTTCGGAGGTGATGGAAAACCCTCACGGCACGGCTCCAGGACTCTGGTTGGAAAGAAGGAAGCAGATTTTCGTTCTTCTTCCCGGACCGCCGTCCGAATTCAGGCCGATGGTGGAAAATCTGGTGATTCCAAAGTTAAAGGAAAGATTCGGCCAGGTTCAGGTGTTGAGGTCAGTGATCAGAGTAACCGGAGCGGGAGAATCACTGGTGGAAGACCTCATCAAGCCTGTCTACAGAAGCCTTCCTGAGAGAATGCAGCTCATTACACTGGCAGCGCCGGGAGACATACAGATCAGGTTAAGCCTGCCTGTCGGATGGAAGCCGCAGAGAGACGTGGACGCCTTCAACAGAGTGAAGGAAAAACTGCTCGGCTTTCTCGGCCCGCTGGTCTATTCAACCGACGGCGAACCGCTCGAGAAGGTCGTGGGAGACCTGCTCAGAAATTCCGGAAAGACTCTGGCCTGCGCCGAATCCTGCACCGGTGGGTTGCTGGCCCATCGCATCACCAGCGTCCCGGGAAGTTCCGATTATTTTCTTGAGAGCATTGTGACCTACAGCAATGAAAGCAAACTCAGGGAGCTGGGTGTTTCTGCTGAACTTCTAAAGCAAAAAGGAGCCGTCAGCGAAGAGGTAGCCCGGGAAATGGCTGAAAAAGTCAGAATGAAAGCCGGAGCTGATTACGCGTTATCAACTACCGGAATTGCCGGTCCCGGCGGAGGAACTGAAACAAAACCAATCGGGCTGGTCTACACCGGCCTGGCTTTTTCCGGCGGGACGGTTGTGGTAAAAAATATGTTTTCTGGAGATCGGGAGAGAATAAAATTTCAGACTACCCAGAAAGCTCTGGATATGTTAAGGTTAAAATTGCTCGAAGAAATCGGTCAAACGGAGAAAAAATGAGGCTTTTCATAGCGATTGACCTGAGTCCCGAGATAAAAAACAGATTGTCTTCGGCGGTGAAAGTTCTGAAGCCTGTGGCCAGCGACATTAAATGGGTGGCTCCGGAAAACTATCACCTCACGCTTAAATTTCTCGGAGAAACAGACGATTCACGGGTGGAAACGATAAAACAGGTGCTGGAAAAAATTGCCAGGAAACACCGCTGCTTCCATCTCTCGGTGAGGGGAACCGGAAGTTTTCCGCCCGGGCAGGTCCGGATGAGGGTCATCTGGGTTGGATTTAAGGCGGGTCCTGAACTTTACGCTCTTCAGTCAGAGCTGGAAGAAGCGCTGAGTCAGGAAGGCTTCAGCCGGGAGGAAAGGCCTTTCACGCCGCACCTGACCATTGGCCGGGCTCGCGAACCGCGGAAACAGGAACGGCTGAAAGCCGAACTGGACAGGATGGGGGCTGAGGAGTTCGGCACGATGGAAGTGAGCGAAATCAACCTGTTCCAGAGCATCCTGCGCCCCGAAGGGCCTGAATACAGAATCATCAGCCGGCATAAGCTCGCATGAAAATACTTTTGATTTTGTTTTCTTATTTCTTAGGAGCTTTTCCTACCGGTTATTTTCTGGTGAAATTGTTTGTCCGCAGGGATATCCGGGAACTCGGCAGCCGTTCGACCGGAGCCACCAACGTTTTCCGGGTCGGTGGCTGGAAACTGGCTCTTCCGGTGATGGTCGTGGATATTCTAAAAGGATATCTGCCGGCATTTCTGGCTGTTAATCTGTATTCCAGCCGCCTGCTGGCTCTGATCTGCCTTCTGGCGGCGGTCATCGGTCATTGTTACCCGGTCTATCTGAAGTTCATAGGCGGTAAAGGAGTGGCCACAACCTGCGGCGCCTATCTGTATCTTGCTCCCGGACCCTTCGGGTTGAGCCTCGCGCTGATGTTAATAATGCTTTTTCTGTTCAGGTATGTTTCCCTGGCCACACTCTCCGGGATGCTGGTGTTCCCCGTTCTGGTTTTAATTCTTGAAGGCGACCGGATGCTGTTCGCCTTCGGACTGATATTTTTCCTGATTATTCTTTTCAGGCATCGGGAAAATGTCAAACGCCTTGCTTCCGGAACCGAAAGAAAATTTGGAGAAAGATTGAATGTTTAAATTCGCCGTTATCGGTGCGGGCAGTTGGGGTTCGGCCATCTCATATTACCTCGGCCGTTTGGGCTTTCCGGTGAAATTATGGGTAAGAGAGGAGGAGGTCCTGGCAGACCTCCTGTCCACCAGAATCAACCATACTTTTCTCCCCGGGTTTGAATTTCCGGTGACCGTCAGCTTTCACCGCTCGATAGCTGAAACCGTCGAAGGCGCCCAGATAATTTTTGTGGCGGTTCCCTCGCAGTTCTGCCGGCAGATTTATCACCGGATGGATGAGTGCTTGAAAAAGGGACAGGCTCTGATCAGCCTGACGAAAGGGCTCGAGCAAAAATCGCTTAAAACGATGACCGAGGTGATGGAAGAAGTTTTCGCGCCTTCGAGAAAACCCAGAATAGGCGTTCTCTCCGGGCCGAGCTTTGCCAGAGAGGTGGCGGCCGGACATCCGACCGCGCTGGTGCTGGCCAGCCGGGATCAGGTGCTGGCAAAAGAACTTCAGCAGACTATTTCCAGCCGGCAGCTGAGAATTTACATCACCACCGACGTCCTCGGGGTGGAACTCGGCGGGGCGGTGAAAAATGTGCTGGCGATAGCCGCCGGCATCTCTGTGGGACTTGGTTACGGTTATAATTCTCGCGCGGCTCTCATTACCCGGGGGCTGGTGGAAATCATCAGGCTCGGGACGGCGCTAGGAGCTAAGAAGGAAACTTTCTACGGGCTGGCCGGACTGGGAGACCTGGTGCTTACCTGCACCAGTGAGCTGAGCCGGAATTACCGGGTCGGGTTGGAACTCACCAGAGGAAAATCGCTGAAACAGATCCTTTCGACAATGAAAATGGTAGCTGAAGGAGTGAGAAATACCCTAACCGTGCACAAGCTGGCCAGCCTGAAAAAGGTGGAAATGCCGATCTGCCATCAGGTGTATGAAGTGCTTTATCGGGGAAAACCTCCCCATCGAGCGCTGGAAGAGTTGATGTCGAGAGATTTGAAGGAGGAAAAAATTTGAAATTAAGAATACAACCTTTCCGGAGGGAAAAAATGAAGAGGGTCGGCATTCAAATGGCGGCGATCTTTTTAGCGCTTATGTCTCTGACCGGCTGCGCTTCCACCCAGAGCAAGCTGGACAAAGCCAGAGCCAAGGACCCGCAGTATCAATACAACCTCGGTCTTTTTTACCTGAACAACAACAACATCGATGAAGCCATAAAATATTTTAACAGAAGCCTTTCTCTCGACCCGAGAAACCATCTTGCCTGGAACGCTCTCGGACTGGCTCAGTCGATGAAAGGAAACATGGAAGCTTCGATCCAGGCTTTTCAGAAAGCACTTGAAGTTAACCCTCAATTTACCGAAGCGCGCAACAACCTGGGGACGATCTACTTTGAACTCGGCCAGTATGAAAAAGCTGAGGCCGAATATCGCCGGGCTATTCAGGACCCGAATTATGCCTCGAAGGAACTCCCCTATTACAACCTGGCTCGCCTTTATTTTGTTCAGGAAAAGTACGATGAAGCCTATGAGCATGTGCAGAAAGCGATTCAATACAGAAACCGGTTTGCCATGGCTCACAATCTCCGGGGGTTGATTCTGGAGAAAACCGGTGATCTGGATGAGGCTGTTCTGGCGTTCGAACAGGCGGTAAGGATTGTACCGGAAGACACCACTTTTTTATTCAACTTAGCCAGAGCTCAGTACAATGCAGGACTTTACCGAAAAGCGAAGGAAAACTTTGAAAAGCTCTATCCCCGTCTGGTCGTCCAGGAGGACCGGGAAACAGTAAAAAAATACCTGGAGGAGCTCAAGAAGCTGGTAAAAGATTAAACGGTTTTTTCCCTTAACTTTTCTCTGATGCGCTCAGGTTTTTCCGACCTGAAGCTGAAATCAGCTCAAGTTCCTTCGCGCCATTCTTTAAGGTACTTTTTCTGCTCGGCAGTCAGCCGGTCGATTTTAATTCCCATCGAATCCAGCTTCAAGCGGGCGATTTCCCGGTCGATCTCTGCCGGCACCGGATAGACCTTCTTCTCCAGCTCACTGGCATGCTGGACGAGATACAGCACGCTGAGAGCCTGGTTGGCAAAGCTCATGTCCATGACCATCGCCGGATGTCCCTCGGCTGCTGCCAGGTTGATCAGCCGTCCTTCCCCCAGAAGATAAAGGCATCTGCCGTCCTTCAGTCTGAATTCTTCGACAAAAGGACGGATAATCCTTCTGCTCCGGGCCAGTCTGGTCAGAGCCGGAATATCTATTTCCACGTTGAAATGTCCGGAGTTGGCGATGATAGCGCCGTCTTTCATTTTTCTCATATGTTCCGCCCGGATTACGTTTTTGTTGCCGGTGACCGTAATGAACAGGTCGCCGACAGGTGCTGCCTTAGGTAGAGGCATCACCTGGAAACCGTCCATCAGCGCTTCCAGGGCTTTAAGGGGATCAACCTCGCAGATTATTACCCGCGCTCCAGCTCCTCTGGCTCTGGTGGCCACGCCTTTGCCGCACCAGCCATAGCCGCAAACGACGACGGTCAGGCCGGCCAGCAGGATGTTGGTCGAACGGAGTATACCGTCGATGGTGCTCTGACCGGTCCCGTAACGATTGTCAAAAAGATGTTTGGTCAGAGCGTCGTTGACGGCTATTATCGGATATCCCAGCACCCCGTTTTCGGCCATACTGCGCAGCCGGATGACGCCGGTCGTGGTTTCTTCGGTTCCGCCTATTATTTCAGCGAGGGCGGATTTCATTTTGCGGTGCAGCGTCGAGACCAGGTCGGCTCCGTCGTCCATGGTGATCACCGGACGATGAGCCAGAGCTTTTTCCAGATGACGGTAGTAGCTCTTCTGATCCTCTCCTTTGATGGCAAAGACCGGAATCTTCTCAAACCGCACCAGAGCCGCCGCCACCTCATCCTGAGTGCTTAACGGATTCGAGGCGGCCAGCCTCACCTCAGCTCCACCGGCTTTAAGCGTCATCATCAGGTTGGCTGTTTCCGAGGTGACATGAAGACAGGCTGCTATTCTTATGCCTTTAAGCGGCTTTTCCTTCTGCCATTTTTCTTTAATTCTCTTGAGCACGGGCATTGACCGGGCTGCCCATTCTATCCGCTTTAATCCATCAACCGCGAGTTTCAAATCTCTTACTTCAAATTCCATGGGTTCCTCCCCTTTCTGGCGTTAAACCGATATCAGATTTATACAAAGATTTTTACCTGTTAAATTAAATTCAACAAATCTGAATCCGGCAGCGACTTTTTTCTATCGCTTCTGCCTGCTGCTCCTGAACTAATTCATCAGCATGAATATAACAGATAAGCTTTTTAACACAACCCGGGTCTGAAAGCAACAATTCAGGTTCAATTTTAATTATTTTTGTGATATTTATAGTCTGATTTGTCTTAAAATGAAAAAGCGGCTGGCTGAGAGGAAAAAAGTTCTTAAAAAAATTTTGCTGTCAGCATTTCTTTTTTTCATATTCCTGGCGGGTCTGCAGCCAGCCGAAAGAAAGACTCTCAGCTTTAATCCCGTGACCTTCAGGCTGAAGAATGGCCTTCAGGTAATTGTGCTCGAGGATAACTCGCTTCCGGTGGTCTCGGTGGTCATGGCTTACGGAGTGGGTTCGGTCCATGACCCTGAAGGGAAAGAGGGGCTTGCCTACCTGATGCAGAATTTGATGTTTCAGGGGTCAGAAAATGTCGGCCCGCTGCAGCATCTCAATTACATTCAGAATGCCGGCGGAGAGCTTAACGCCGCCACCACCTTTGACAAAACCTTTTTCTACCAGACGGTTCCTTCAAACCAGCTCGGTCTGGTGCTGTGGCTCGAATCCGACCGGATGCACTTCCTCAAAATCACCGAAAGCCTCCTGGCCAGGGAAAAAGAATCGATAATTCGCAGTTTAAACGAAAGAGTGGCGCAGGAGCCTTTCAGCCATTATTTTTTCCTGATAGATCAGATCCTCTATCCGGATTTCAAATACGGACACGCTCTGACCGGCACGCCTCAATCGATCCGGGAGATAACTCTGGAAGATGTCACCAGGTTTTACCGGAAATATTATGTTCCCGGAAATGCCGTGCTCTGTATCAGCGGAAATATCCGACCGGAGAGAGCTCGCGAACTTGTCAGCCGCTATTTCGAAACGATACCCAGGGGTGAAGAACCCGAACCGTATCCGCAACCGGAATTCATACCGGCGATTTCCGCCAGGGATCAGGTCATGTTCGATTCACGGGTCTCGGCCCCCGGGCTGCAGTTCGGACTCAGGCTGGAAGAGTTGCGGCCGGAAGATTATCTGGTGCTCAGGTTGATGGAACAGCTGCTTATTCAGGGGGCGACCTGCCGTCTGGTAAACAGGCTAGTCAAAAAAGAGCGTCTGGCTGTTTATCTCGATGGCGGTCTGGAGGAGAAAGGTCAGTTTGTCTCCCTGAAGATATTTCTGCTGGCTAATTCCCAGATGATGGCTGAACGAGCGAAGAAATCACTGATCGACGAGTTAAACCGGGTCAGGACGGAAATCGTTCCCGAAAGAGAATTTGTAAAGGTTAAAAATAATTTTAAGTACAGGTATTTAACTCAGCTGTGCGGCAGCAACCTTTCCCGGGCGCTCACTCTGGCTGACTATTATCTGAGAGAAGGACGGCTGCCGGACCCGGCCTTTCAGCTGGACAGACTGGAAAAGTTGACTCCCTATTCGATTCTGGCTCTGGCCAGACGGCAGCTGAAAGCGGAGAAATTCTGTTTTATAACCATCCTGCCGGGAAGATAAATATGAACGGTTATTCATATATAAAACGCTGGCGGCAGGCACTGGCGCTTTTTGCCCTGCTCTGGTTCCTTTTCCCGGTTCAATCTCAGGCCCAGGAAAAATTCAGGAAAAGCCCTCCCTACCCCGACCCCGTCCCTCAGCTGGTTCTGCCGGCGGTGCAAACCGGAGAGGGAGTCAACGGGCTGAAAATTCTGTTTATACCCAGAGAAAACGCCTGCCTGTTCAACCTGCAGATAATAATCAGAGCCGGTGAGAGCGACTCCCCGCTGGAACTCCCCGGTCTGGCCACTGTTACCTCTCGCCTGCTGCTGCGAGGAACTGCCTCGATGAGCGCTTCAGACATAGAAGAACGGCTGGACTACCTGGCGGTCGATGCTTCTCTAGACGTGGAGTCAGATTACACGATTTTTTCTTTTACCTTCCTCGAAGAAAACCTCGAAGCCGCCCTTTCCCTGATCAGCCTGTTTTTCGTCGAACCGACCTTCTCCCCGCTCGAAGTCTCAGCCGTTAAGAGGGAATTTTATTACGAACTCCTGCGGCGAAACCAGGATCCGGAAAATGCAGGTTACAGCTTTTTCATCAAAAAATTATTTTCCGGCTCGGGCTACAATCCAGGGGTGCTTGACGAGGAAGCCGTTAAAAACATCAGCCCCCGGGATGCGGCACAGTTTCATCAGCGCTACCTGAGACCTAACAATTCGGTCATCGTTTTCAACGGCAACATCAGCCTGGATAAAGCTGTAGCGCTGACCAATCAGTATTTCCGGCGCTGGGTGCCGCGGCCTGTTTCCCGGTCTTCGGTTCCAAGGTTGCCGAACCGCGATTTCGGGCAGGTCTGTTTTCTGGACGTGCCCGGAAATGAGGTGGCCATCATCGCTGGCAATCTGATTGCGCCCATCTCCAGCCCGGATTACTATTCATTATTGGTGTTGAATCACCTGCTCGGAGGAAGCACCGGCAGCCGGCTTTTCCTTACACTGCGGGAGCTGAAGGGAGAAGCTTTTTACGGCTTCAGCGAGCTGACTTTTTTCCGGAGCAACGGGATTTTCTGGGTAAGGGCAAAAACCTCGCCCGCAGCTCTAACCTCTGCGGTCAAATCGATACTCAACATATTAAGCCGGCTTCCGGCAGAAAGAATCGAAGCTGAAGAGCATGAAAAAGCGAAAAGTTATTTGATCGGCAACCTGCCGCTGCAGTTTGAAAATCCGGAGACGATGAGCAGAAGAATAGCCCTGCTCGATTTCCTCGAACTGCCAGCGGACTTCTGGACGAGATACTTTCAGAACATCATGCTGGTGGACGTTGACAGCGTAAGAGAAGTTGCCCGCAAATATCTTTCCGCCCGACCGCTGGTGGTGATTGCCGGAGAAGCCACCCGGACCCTTGACTACCTGAAAGATTTTGACAAAATTGAAGTCTATAATCGAAAAGGCCATTTTCTTGGCGTACTGGAGAAAGGAGTTTTAAGGTATGAAAATCGTTGAATGTGTACCGAATTTCAGCGAAGGACGCGACCGGGAAAAAATTCAGGCTATTGTCCGGGAAATTGAATCGACCCCCGGGGTGAAACTGCTGGACGTTGACCCGGGAGAAGCCACGAACAGAACGGTGGTTACTTTCATCGGATCGCCTGAGGCGGTGAAAGAAGCTGCTTTCAAAGCGATCAAAAAGGCAGCCGAACTGATCGATATGAGTCAGCACCGGGGCGCCCACCCGCGTATCGGTGCCACCGATGTCTGCCCGTTCGTTCCTGTTTCCGGTGTTACCATGGAGGATTGCGTCCGGCTGGCCAATGAACTCGGAAAAAGAGTCGGTGAGGAGCTCGGAATTCCGGTTTATCTCTATGAGGAAGCTGCCAGAAAACCGGAAAGAAAAAATCTGGCCAGCATCAGAGCCGGAGAGTATGAAGGGCTTCCGGAAAAATTAAAGGATCCTGAATGGCAGCCGGACTACGGACCGGCGGTTTTTAACCCGAAGACCGGCGCGACGGTCATCGGCGCGCGAGAATTTCTGATCGCTTACAACATAAACCTCAACACCCGCGACAGAAAAATAGCTCAGGAAATCGCCTCTTACCTCAGAGAAAGCGGGCGGCCGAAAAAAGATAAGAACGGTAACATAGTTTACGATAAGAACGGCCAGCCGGTGAGGATTCCGGGCAAATTCAAGGCGGTTAAAGCTGTTGGCTGGTATATAGACGAATACGGAATTGCTCAGATTTCCATCAACCTGACCAATTATAAAATCACTCCCCCTCATGTGGTTTTTGACGAGGCCTGTCGTCTGGCGGAGAAGCTTGGAGTCCGGGTAACCGGCAGCGAAATAGTCGGTCTGGTGCCGCTCGAAGCCCTGTTGATGGCCGGTCGTCACTATCTGGAAAAACAGGGCAAAAGTCCGGGTGTGCCTGAAAAAGAACTCGTAAGAATAGCCATCAGGTCTCTTGGCCTTAATGATATCGTTCCTTTTGACCCGGCGAAAAAGATTATCGAATACCAGTTCCCGGCGGACGAGAAATCTCTTGTGAGGATGAGACTTAACGAATTTGCCGACGAGCTTTCCATGGATTCACCGGCTCCCGGCGGGGGGAGTGTGGCTGCCCTTTGCGGCAGCCTGTCAGCGGCCCTGTCGTCGATGGTGGCCAACCTGACGGTCGGGAAAAAAGGTTACGAACAGGAGTTTGAGCGGATGAAACAGGTGGCGGTCAGAGCTCAGAAATTGAAGGATGAACTTCTCCACGCAGTGGACCTGGACACTAAGGCTTTTAATCGGGTTATGGATGCCTACCGGATGCCAAGAGCCACCGAAGAACAGGCAAAAGAAAGAGAAGCGGCCATTGAAGAAGCAAATAAGGAAGCCACCCTGGTGCCTTTCTCCGTGCTGGAAAAATCTCTGGAACTGGCAGAACTGGCAGCGGAAGCGGCCGAACACGGTAACAAAAATTCAATAAGCGACGCCGGAGTGGCTGGACTGACCGCCAGAAGCTGCGGACTTGGAGCTTATTACAACGTCTGCATCAACCTGCCAAACATAAAGGATGAAGCCTTCAGAAAAAAAACCCTGGCCAGAGCTGACCGGCTGAAGAAGCAACTTTTGAAGCAGACCGATAAGCTGGAAAAAATGATGGAAAAAGTGCTTCATCCTCAGGATAAAAATTAAGCCAGAAACAAACTCTGACCGCGACTTTTCGTTGAATGACGGATCAATACTTATTCTGAACGATTTATAAGTGGAATTTCTTCTGACCTGAAGAGCTCAAAATAGACGTTAATCCTCGAGAATCAGAGCTCGCTTTTATTTTGAAATTTCAGGAAGACTTTTTCAGTAAAGCGCACAGGCCAAATATCGCCAGCGACAGAAAGATTATCGCGGCCGAGGCCGGAAGGTTGAACAAATAAGCCAGCATTATTCCCCCGGGTATCGAAATCAGGCTAAACAGCGATGACAGGAACAACGTCTGGCGAAAATTCCGGGAAATCTGCAGCGCGGAGGCGGCCGGTATGACTGTCAGTCCGGTCACCAGAAGCAGACCGACTGTTCTTAGCCCGAGAACTATGGTGATCGAAGTCATGATGACCAGCAGGCGGTCGAGCCGGCCTGCCGGCAATCCTGAGACCAGCGCGGATTCACGGTCGAATGTCATGAAAAGCAGCCGATGAAAATTGAAGGCTACAGCCGTCACCACTGTTATCGCCAGAACGCTGGAAATGTAAACCTCTTCGCTCGATATGGCCAGGATGTCGCCGAAAAGATACGACATCAATTCGGCGCCAAAATCCTTTTTGATTGAAATAAGAAGAACGGCCAGCGCCATCCCGGCGCTGCTCAAAATTCCGATCGCGGTATCTCCCGGAAGTTTTGTCTGCTCCTTTAGCTTCAAAATCAGCACCGAACCGAGAAGACACACCAGGATGGAGAAAACGACCGGCAGAAGATTAAGGAGAAGTCCCAGAGCCACTCCGGCAAAGGCCACATGAGAAAGGCCGTGGCTGATCATCGCGTCTCTTCTGAGCACCAGGAAAACGCCGAGCAGGCCAAAAGCCAGCGCCAGAAAAACGCCAGCGGCCATCGCTCGTAGAAAAAGAGGGCTGAAAATAAGATTTTCGCTCATGTTCAGTGCCGGTGAGATACCAGATGATGTCCGCCGCGGAGAAACTCCTGCAGTATACCCGACTGGCAGAACTCCGAGTGCTCTCCATGGTAGATCAGTTTCTGATTCAAACAGGCCACCCGGTTTACATGCCGGTTGACGATGCCGTAATCGTGGGTGACCAGGACTATCGTCAGGCTTTTTGTCTGGTTTAGTTCTCCCAGCAGATCGTAAAAATTTTCCTGCGATGGAGCGTCAACTCCACTCGTCGGCTCGTCCAGAAGCAGAATTTCCGGTTCGCTGGCTAGAGCCCGGGCAATCAGCGCTCGCTGCTGCTGTCCGCCCGAAAGGCTGTTTATCTTTTTTTTGCCATAATTTTCCAGCCCGACAATTTTAAGAACTTCCGCCATCCTTTCTTTAACCTGATTGGCTGTCAGCTTTTTCCCGGGGGTCATCGAGCGTATGCTGGCGACAATCATTTCTTCCACGGTTACCGGGAGCAGAGGGTCAAAATCGGCGGCTTTCTGTTGAATGTAACCTATCTTATGCCAGTCCCTGAATTCTTCGACAGGCCGGTTAAAAAGAAAAACCCTGCCCGACCGCGGTTTAAGCAGTCCGACCATTATTCTAATGAGAGTTGTTTTTCCTGCGCCGTTTGGCCCGATGAGCGCCAGAAAGTCCTGCCTGTGAATCGAAAGATTTACGTCCAGGAGAACAGGCTGTCCGTCGTAAGAAAAACTTACGTTTTCAACCCGGACAATTTCTTCTCTTGTTGTCTCCATGGTCAACGGCAATCGAGTGCCTCTCTCAGGGCTGTAAGATTATCGGACATAAGTTCGAGAAAATTTTTATTCGCAGCCATCTGACCGGAGGTCAGGTTAACCCCGGCAGACAGTGCGGCCAGGCTGGCTCCGGTTTCCCGGGCTATGGATTTAGCATAGACCGGAGGCTGTGAATTTTCGTAGAAAATTACCCTGATCTTATGATCTCTGATAAATTTGATTATCTGTTGCAGCTTCCTGGCGCCGGGTTGAGCTTCAGGATGGGGCCCGCTGAGGCTCATAATCTTGAGATTATATCTATCGGCCATATACCCGAAGGCATCATGACCGGCCACCACCACCATTCGCTGCTGGCATCTGGCCAGCTCTTCCTGGAAACGCCGATCCAGGCCGACAATCTTCTCGACGAGTTTCTCGCCTCTCTCCCGATAAAAAGCAGTTCCTTCAGGATCCAGGGAGGAGAGCTCGGCTACAATCTTCTCCACCAGGAGTTTATCAGCCTGAAGGTCGAGCCAGATATGGGGGTCACCTTTTCTCAGACCCGGATAACCGGAGGTCTCGAGCAGGTCGAAAAATTTCAGGATTCTGGTTTTTCTCCTGTCAATGGCTGACTTTTCCAGCCTCTCCAGCCAGGGTTCGAGCCCGCCACCCACCGCCAGAAGAAGGTCCGCCTTCAGAAGAACTTTAACATCCGATGGAGTCAGCTGAAAATGATGAATTTCAGCCGAAGGAGGGATCAGTTGCACCACGCTGGCCCGGGTATCAGCTATTTCCCTGACCAGATCGCTCAACGGAAGAATGGTGGTAACGATGGTTAGTTTCTCCTGCGCGACCGCGCCGGATGCAGGAAAGAGGAAAGTTATCAATACCAAAATTAGATTTATCAACGAAGATAACGGCCGGCGTGAAGCGAGCCTCATTCCGTTCATTTTCGCCTCCTGTTTTATTTGCAACCTATCCGGTTTTTTAGTTATTATAACACAGTGATAAATTTCTAAAGGAGAAATATCTATGAGCAAAGAATTAACCTCGCTAAAACCGGAAAAATTGTGGGAACATTTCAGCCGGATTCTGACTATTCCTCACGGCTCCGGAAACGAACAGGCTCTGGCCGCTCATATCATCAACCTGGCCAGAAGCCGGGGACTGGAAGCGGTGCAGGATAAGGTCGGCAATGTGGTCGTGCGTAAACCTGCTTCGCCCGGGAGAGAAAATGCACCCGGGGTGGTGCTTCAGGCTCATCTGGATATGGTCTGCGAGAAGAATTCTGATGTGGCTCATGATTTCTCCCGCGACCCGATTCAGGCTTATGTTGACGGCGACTGGGTAAAAGCTAAGGGCACGACGCTCGGAGCAGATAACGGAATAGGTGTGGCCGCCTGTCTCGCCATTCTGGAAGACCGGACGCTGACCCACGGTCCGCTCGAATGTCTGTTCACCGTCGACGAAGAAACGGGTCTTACCGGAGCCTTCAAACTCGGTAAAAACCTTCTTCAGGGAAAACTGCTCCTGAACCTTGACAGTGAGGAGGAAGGCACCTTCACCATCGGTTGCGCCGGTGGAGCCGATTCTGAAATAACTCTTCCGCTCGAGAGAAAGAAGAAAAAACCGGCATCCGCCTATTTGATCAAGATTTCAGGCCTCAGAGGTGGTCATTCCGGGCTTGACATCCACCTCGGCCGCGGTAACGCCATAAAACTTCTAGCCCGGGTTCTTTTCAGGACCGGCGAAAATTTCAAAATCGAACTCATTTCCTTCAACGGCGGGAGCAAGCGTAACGCCATACCGAGGGAAGCCTGGGCGGTGGTGGCCGCGGATAGAAACACCTGGCGGTCTATAAGCAGATTCATCCAGAAAGAATTTGAGGCGATTAAATCTGAATTCAAGGTGACCGAACCAGAATTAACCTGGGAGATAAAGACTCAGGCTGCTTTTGATTATCCTTTTACGGTTGAATCTCAGAATACTCTGCTGAGGCTTCTCCTGGCGCTTCCTCACGGTGTGATTTCGATGCATCCTCAGATTGCCGGACTGGTGGAAACCTCAAGCAACCTGGCGATCGTCAACACTGAACAGAAACAGGCAAAAATTGTCTGCAACAGCCGGAGCTCGGTGTATACTGCGCTCGAAGCGACAAGGCTGGTCATCAGGGCCTGCAGCCAGCTGGCTGGAGCTAAGGTCAACCAGCCCGAGGGTTATCCGGCCTGGACGCCAAACCTTGATTCCGAGCTCCTTAAAAAAATGGTGGAGATTTACCGGAATCTGTTTCAGAAAGAGCCCGAAGTCAAGGCGGTGCATGCGGGTCTCGAGTGCGGGATAATCGGGGAAAAATACCCGGGGATGGACATGATTTCGTTCGGTCCGACCATAAAATATCCCCATTCTCCGGACGAAAGGGTCGAAATTCCTTCAGTCGAGCGATTCTGGAAGCTGCTTCTCGAGGCGCTCGATAAATTGAGTCAAAATTTAAGTTGAAATTAAGACGGAGGCAGGAGATGAAATGAAGAGGAGAAATTTTTTCCTTCTCCCTTTGCTCATCTCGATACTCCCAGGCTGGCTGGTTTCAGCCGGCAAAAATTGGAGGAACCTGATGAAAAAAGCTATCAGCACGGAAAAAGCCCCGAAAGCCATCGGTCCTTATTCTCAGGCCATCAAAGCGGGAGGTTTTATTTTTGTTTCCGGGCAGCTGCCGATAAACCCGGCCACCGGTGAATTAGCCGGCCAGACCATCGAAGAGCAAACCCACCAGGTGTTGAAAAACATTCAGGCGATTCTGGAAGCGGCTGGAAGTTCGATGGCGGCAGTGGTCAAAGCCACGGTCTACCTGGCCGATATGAACGACTTTGCCAGGATGAACGCGGTCTATTTGCAGTATTTTCCTGAACCCTTCCCTGCCCGTGCGGCTTTTCAGGTGGCCAGGTTGCCAAAAGATGCCAGAGTTGAGATCGAAGTAATAGCCGAAGCAGGTCCTGAGGTTACTCCCGCAGTAAAGTGATATACTCTCCCGGGAGAAGTTCGGGAACAATTCAATTTTTCGCAGCTCTGTAGTATAATTATAAAGAGGTGGAAAATGCCGCTGTATGAATTTTTCTGCGAAGATTGCCAGAAGAAATTCGAGCTTCTGGTGAGCCTCAACCACCAGGAAAAAATCGTCTGTCCTTACTGTTCAAGCGAACGGGTAAAAAGGCTCATATCCTCTTTTGGCATCGGCGGCGGCAGCAGCCGGATAAAAAGCAGTTCAGGCAGTTGCTCCACCTGCTCCAGCCACAGCTGTTCCACCTGCAAATAAATCTCTGCTTGACAGCCCTCCCCCGCCTCGGTTAAATCTATTGACTAATTTTATCGTTGCCAGAAAGGAGCGTTTAAGTTTGGGCCAGGGTAATAAACAGGCTTTCAGGATAGGAGTAGATTCCGGCGGAACCTTTACCGATTTCGTTATCCACAGCGATGGTCAGCTTCAGGTGCGGAAGTTGCCCTCGACTCCGGATGATCCCTCGCGGGCGATCATCGAGGGACTTAAAGACTGTTTCGGACCAGGAACCCTGGTCATCCACGGAACGACTGTCGGAACGAACGCGCTGCTGGAAAAAAAGGGCGCCCGGCTGGCTTTCCTCACCACCCGGGGTTTCGAAGATATAGTCTTTATAGGTCGGCAGACCCGCAAAAATCTCTACAGCCTGAGTGGAGAAAAAAGGGATTACCTGCTTTCTCCAAGTCTGTGTTTCGGTCTGGAAGAGAGGGTCCTGGCCGGCGGGCGGGTCGAAACACCTCTGAGAATGGAAGAGGTCGATAGAATTATCAGAATCCTGAAGAAGGAAAAGGTGGAAGCGGTAGCGGTATGTCTGCTCCATTCCTATGCTAACCCTGTTCATGAAAAAATCGTGGCCGAAACTCTCTCCCGGGCCGGATTCAGAGTTTCCGCCTCGTTCACTCTTCTTCCGGAATATCGGGAGTATGAACGGGCTTCAACCACGATAATCAACGCCTATTTGCTTCCGGTTATCGACCGCTATCTCGCAAGGCTTCAGGAAAACCTGACTGGAGCTGAATTAAAGATAATGCAGTCGAACGAAGGTTACATCACGGTCAGCAAAGCCCGCAGGGAACCGATCAGGACGATTCTTTCCGGGCCGACGGGTGGAGTGGTTGGCGCCTACCACCTGGCCAGACAGACGGGCTTCCGGCGGGTGATCAGCTTTGATATGGGTGGCACCTCGACTGATGTCTCGCTTATCGACGGCCGGATTAAAATTTCCACCGAAAATCTTATCGGCGAGCATCCGATCCGCCTGCCGATGGTGGACGTGCACTCGGTCGGAGCTGGAGGCGGTTCGATAGTCTACGTCGATTCTGGTGGACTACTCAGAGTCGGACCTCAGAGCGTCGGAGCGAATCCCGGCCCGGCCTGCTACGGACAGGGAGACATTCCGGCGGTGACCGATGCGAACCTCATCCTCGGGCGGCTCGACCCCGACTATTTTCTCGGCGGCCGGATGAAAATTTATCCCGAAAAAAGCCGCAGAGCGCTCGAAAATGTCGCCAGAAAAATCGGACGCAGCCTGGTTGAAACCGCTCTCGGAGTGGTGGCCATCGCCAACGCCAGCATGGAAAAAGCCATCAGGGTGATTTCTGTCGAAAGAGGATATGACCCGAGGCAGTTCACCCTGATTTCGTTCGGAGGAGCCGGAGGCCTGCACGTGGTGGAAATCGCCGAACATTTACGGATTCCCCGGGTGGTCGTCCCCCGGATGTCAGGAGTTCTTTCCGCCTTCGGCCTGCTGCTGGCGGATGCCGTCCGTGATTATTCGCGTTCCTTCCTGAAACTGGCTCAGAAGACCACAGCTGATGAGCTGGAAAAAGAATTCAGGGAGATGATCAGCAGAGCCCGGGAAGAAATGGCTGAAGACGGTTTTGACCCTGACGAGATGCTCATAGAAAGGCAGCTTGACCTGAGATACCTGGGACAATCGCACGAACTGACGGTTCCCTGCCAGGCAGATTCGCTGGCTAAATTGAAATATCTTGAAGATTTTCATCGCCAGCATCGTCGGTTGTTTTCTTACCACCATCCGCACCGCCCGGTGGAAATAGTGAACCTGAGATTGAGAGCTATAATCAGAAGCCAGGTGATTAAACCACCGGTGGCTGAGAGTAGCCGTCGCCTGCCGCCTGAAGCCAGGGTGAAGAAACAACAGTTGTATTACGGTCGGAACCGGTATCTGGCGGAAGTTTTCGACCGCTCCCGCCTCCTGGCAGGAAACCGAATTCCCGGTCCGGCGCTGGTGGTGGACGCTGAATCCACCACCTTCATCCCGCCTGGTTATGAAGCCCGGACCGATTCTTACCTGAACTTAATCATTGAGAGGGCAGGGCGAGCATGAGGAAATTTGACCCGATAGAGCTCGAGCTTTTCAAGAATATGTTTACCTCGATCACCGAAGAAATGGCCGCCGTCCTCCAGCGCACGGCTCTTTCTCCCAACATCAAAGAGAGAAGAGATTTTTCCTGCGCGCTTTTTACCCGGGATGGGGAAACTTTCGCTCAGGGCTCGCACATCCCCGTTCATCTTGGAGCCATGCCGCTTTCGGTTCAGTCGGCCATTCAGGTAATTGATTTTGAACCGGGAGATGTGGTCATCCTGAACGACCCTTACCGGGGAGGCACTCACCTTCCTGACATTACCTGCATTCAACCTTACTTTGCGGGCAAAAAGCTTTGTTTTTTCGTGGCGAACAGGGCGCATCATTCTGATGTCGGCGGAATAACGCCGGGTTCGATGCCGCTGGCCACTGAAATTTTCCAGGAAGGAGTGATCATCCCGCCGCTGAAGCTTTACAGGCGGGGTCGTCTAAACGATGAAGTTCTTAATCTTTTTCTGGCCAACGTCAGAACGCCCGAAGAAAGACGAGGCGACCTGATGGCTCAAGTGGCGGCCAATTCCCGCGGCGCCCGCAGGCTCAGCGAAATGATCAGCCGTTATGGTCTGGAGAAGATGGCCCTCTATGCCCGCGAAATACAGGGGTACACGGAAAAAATACTCAGGACTACGATAAAGGCAATTCCTGATGGTGTGTATGAATTTGAGGATTACCTGGATGATGACGGCATCAGTTCCTGGCCGATCAGGATTAAAGTGACCCTGACCATAAAAGGTGAGGAAGTCACGGTCGATTTCACAGGATCATCTGAACAGGTCGTCGGGTCGGTCAACGCCAATTTTGCCGTCACCTATTCAGCCGTTCTTTATGTCTTTCGCTCGCTGATCGAAGAAGACATTCCTTTTAACAGCGGTTTGATGAAGCCGGTAAAAATTATAGCCCCTGAAGGTTCGGTGGTTAACGCCTGTTTCCCGGCGGCGCTGGCCGGAGGGAATGTGGAAACATCCCAGAGAATCGTGGATGTCCTTCTCGGAGCTCTGGCCAGAGCCATACCCGGGTGCATACCGGCAGCCAGTCAGGGAACGATGAACAACGTGGCCTTTGGCGGCTATCACCCGGAAAACAGGATGAATTTCGCCTATTACGAAACGATCGGGGGCGGAATGGGCGCCTCAGCCACTCTGCCCGGGCTGAGCGGAGTTCATTCCCATATGACCAATTCGCTCAACACTCCGGTTGAAGCGCTGGAGAATTACCTTCCAGTTAAAATCAGACAGTATGCGCTGCGAAAGAAATCCGGAGGACGGGGAAAAAATGCCGGCGGAGACGGGTTGATAAGAGAATATCAATTTCTGGTTCCGGTAAACCTGACGATCATCTCTGACCGGAGGAAAGGCCGTCCTTATGGATTGCTTGGTGGACTGCCAGGAAAGGCCGGACGAAATCTCCTTATAAGGAAAGGAAAGAAAAAAATTCTCGGTTCGAAAACAAACCTGAAGCTGAGAGCCGGAGACATTCTCAGGATTGAAACTCCCGGCGGCGGAGGTTATGGAAATCCCGGCTAAAATACTCTTTAAGATCTTCAATTACTTTTCTAATTTTTTCTGTATGTCCACTCAGCTTTTCCTATTACTATTTCAGTCCGTAAACAGGTAAGACCGCTCTGTCCCCGGCCTGAGTTGAATTTTCCCTTTTTCTCCGGCCCCGGCAGGTGCTTCTTAAAACTGCCTTTTTTCTCCGGAAGAAGAACTTCCCCTGCATATTTTTTTTATTTTATTTTTTTCTATCAGCAGCGACCCCTGATAGGAAACGTAATTAAGAAGGATCATCACCCTTTCCTTATCGCTCAGGCTTTTCAGGAATAAGCCCTTCAAACCCTTCAGCGGGCCTTCCATCACCATCACTTCGTCTCCAGGCTCAGGTTCCTCGCCGTATTTCATCAACTCAATAAAACCGTTTTTTTCCCTCGAGCGAAGGCAGGAAATCATTTCCTGGCCGAGAGGAATCGGCCCCTGGCTGTTGCCCACAATTCTCTTCACGCCTCGACTGTAGATGACTGTTCTATAGTCCTCCGGATAGCGGAATTTCAAAAATAGATAGCCGGGGAAAAAGGGCTTAATCCTGCCGTCATCCAGATACTTCGGGTTGTAAACGGTAAAGCCCGACTGTTCCAGCAGAGTTTCAACCTGAAATTCTTTGCGCGGCTTGGTCTGCAGCACATACCACTTTTTCATTCTGTTCGCACCAGATTCAATCCAGATACTGTCGTTTTCCCTGAACTTTCAGGAAAAAAGTTTTTCTATCTCGGCTATTTTTTTCGGAATTCTCGGGCCGAGCACCCGGCAGCCGTCTTCAGTCACCAGCACGTCGTCTTCTATTCTTACCCCACCGAAATCTAAATATTTTTCCACCCTGTCGTAATTTATGAAATCGAGAAACTTTCTTTCTTTTTTCCAGGTGGCCACGAGTTGAGGTATGAAATATATTCCCGGTTCAACCGTCAGGACGAAGCCGGGTTCGAGAGTTCTGGCCAGCCTTAAATAGCCGAGGCCAAACTGTTCGCTTCTTTTGACGGTTTCGTCATAACCAACATAATTCTCGCCGAGATTTTCCATGTCGTGCACGTCAAGTCCAAGCATGTGGCCAAGTCCGTGCGGGAAAAACAGCGCATGAGCCCCCTGGTTGACCGCTTCGTCCAGGTTTCCCTTCATCAGTCCCAGGTCTTTCAGACCTTCAGCCATCACCCTGGCTGCTTTCAGATGGACCTCACGATAGAGCCGTCCCGGGCGGATCGATTTAATGGCTTCCTCCTGCCCTTTGAGAACGATCAAATAGATATCTTTCTGCCGGCTGTTAAAACGACCGCCGACCGGGATCGTTCTGGTAATATCGCAGGCGTAATGAAGCTCGGATTCGGCGCCGCTGTCGATGACCAGCATCCTTCCTTTTTTCAGAGTGTCTCCGTAAGAAGTTTTATGAAAAATCTGACCGTTTATGGTGACTATAGGCGGAAAGGAAAAAGAAAGACCATTGGCCCTTAAAACCATCTCCATGTAAGCCAGCACTTCCTGTTCCCTGACCCCCGGTTTCGCCTGGGGTATGGCCGTCAGGTACATCTCGCGCGTAATTTTGAGAGCATTTTCTATCTCTCTAACTTCTTCTGCTGTTTTTTTCGACCTCAGAGCCACCACCGCCCGGATTAATTCCACCGAGGCGGATTCTTTTAAGTTTTCCGGCGGGATTTTCAACCAGGAGGAGAGCTGATGTTTCGTTTCTCCTCTGTATGGCGGGAGGAAATGTATCTTGCGCCCCTGACTGATAGCTCTTTCCAGATAAGGAGCCAGCTCTGAAGAGGGCATCACCTTCTTTACTCCCGCAGCCTCCGCCCTGTCTTTTAGGCGCGGCTGAGGGCCGACCCAGATAATGTCTTCCAGGCTGACGTCGTCGCCGAAAATGATATCCTGGCCTTCATCAATATCTACAATGGCGGAAAGCCCGGGAGAATCCAGTCCGAAGAAGTAAAGAAAGGTGCTGTCCTGCCTGAAGGGATAACAGTTAGCCGGATAGTTCATCGGGCTGTTAACGTTCCCAGGAAAAAGGCAAAGACCGCTTTTCACCAGTGATTTAAGTTTTTTTCTTCTGAGTTTATATACTCCAGCTTCGAACATAAATTCCTCCTTTCCTGATATGTTATGAAGTTTATAGCAAATTCTGAGAGTTAATGCAAAGGAAACAAAAATGAACCAATGCGGGCTGAATTGAAAGATTCAAAATCAGGAAGGATTTATAAATATCGAAGATATTGCCTTAATAAAAAAAATGGTAGCGGGGGCTGGATTTGAACCAGCGACCTCCGGGTTATGAGCCCGACGAGCTACCTGACTGCTCTACCCCGCGATCGTAATAGAATTATAACAGAAATTTGATTTTTGTCAAAAGAACGGCTGGAGCAGGACATAAGCCGAATTCTGTTACTGCCAGAGGCAGCGGCGGTCATTTGTCTGACCGGCCGATTGCTCGGCCGGTTTTGCGACCTACCTGCCCCATCGGACGGGCTATCCTCAAACGGGGCTATTTGGTCTTGCTCCGGATGGGGTTTACCCTGCCTCCGCTGTCACCAGCGGAGCGGTGAGCTCTTACCTCACCTTTTCACCCTTACCAGCCGCTTCTGGCGGCTGGCGGTATGTTTTCTGTGGCACTTTCCTCCGGTTGCCCGGAGTCGCTGTTAGCGACCATCCTGCCCTGTGGAGTTCGGACTTTCCTCCCCTTCTTCTTCCGAAGAAGGAGCGACCGCCTCGCCTGCTCCAGCCTTTAATTTTATACCATATTTCTCGAGCTTTTTGTAGAGATTGCTCCTGGGTGTGTCGAGTTCCCGGGCAGTTCTGGAAACATTCCAGTTGTTCATTCTGAGCTTATAAAGGATGAAGCTTTTCTCGGCTTCTTCCTGGAAATCTTTAAGCGTCTTTATTTTTCGCAAATCGGGAAGGATCAGCTCTTTTTCCTGAAACATGTATTCAGGCAGGTCTTCCGGTCCAATTACTTCCTTATCAGCCAGAATGAGCAGCCTCTCCACCAGATTTCTGAGTTCGCGCACATTACCTTTCCAGGGATACTTCATCATTATTTCCAGGGCTTCCGGAGAAAATTTTTTTCGCCGGAAATTGTTTTCCTCGGAAAATACCTCGCAAAAATAATCCACCAGCAGCGGTATATCCTCTTTTCTTTCCCGGAGCGGCGGCACATAAATCGGGACGACGTTCAGGCGGTAATAGAGGTCCTCGCGGAAGCGGCCCTCTTTTATTTCCTTTTTTAAATCTTTGTTGGTGGCGGCAATCACCCTGACGTCCACTCTGATTATCCGGCTTGAGCCCACACGCTGAACCTCTCCCTGCTCCAGAACTCTGAGCACCTTCGACTGAGTCCTGAGACTCATATCGCCTATTTCGTCAAGAAAAATGGTGCCGCCGTCAGCCAGCTCGAATTTTCCCGGACGCCTTTCGGTGGCGCCGGTGAAAGCGCCTTTTTCATGTCCGAAAAGTTCGCTCTCGATGAGTTCCTCAGGTATAGCTGCGCAGTTGACCTGGACAAAACTTTCTTCCGCTCTGGGACTGTTTTCATGGATCGCCCGGGCAACCAGTTCCTTGCCGGTTCCGCTCTCACCCTGAATCAGCACGGTCGCGCTGGTGGGAGCGACTTTTTTTATCTCCTGCCACAGCGCCTGCATTGCCGGATGCTCACCTATTATCCGGTATTTGCGTTCGGTTTTTCTTTTGATGTCCTGGACAGCCGTCTTGAGCTTTCTGGCTTCGAGCGCGTGGCGCAGGCTCAAAAGAACTCTTTCCCTGGAGAGAGGTTTCTCGATAAAATCGAAAGCCCCGAGCTTCGTGGCTTCGACCGCCATGGAAATCGTCCCGTGACCGGAAATCATAATTATCTCTGGCGGATAAGGTCTCTGACGGAATTCTTTAAGAAGCGAAAGTCCGTCAAAATCTGGCAGCTTTACGTCAAGCAGTACGAGGTCGATTTCCGGATGATCCTCGAGAACTTCTCTTGCCGTCAACCCGTCGCCGGCTTCCAGCACGGTATAGCCCTCATACTCAAGGATCATCTTCAGACTTTTGCGAATGTTTTCTTCGTCATCGACGATGAGAATGCGATTTTTTCTTTCTCGCGCGCTCATACTGTAATTTTAACACATCATTCATTGCCTCAAACAGCGTAATTTTGAAAAAAGTTGCACCTCCGGCGGAAGCTGGGCTATATTTATGAAGGAGGGCAAGAGATTTTTCCTTTAAGGTTGATTAAAATTATTTTCCGGGCAGAATTTCTCATCCTGCTTTTATCTGTGTTTTTTATGGCAGAATTTTCACCTGCGGCTCACACCGCACTTTCGGATGGAACCGCTGAACTCGAATTCAGTCTGGAAAACGGCCTGAGGGTTTATCTTCTCCCCCAGCCCCGCTTTTCTCTGTCCGCAGCTGTCCTGGTGGTTAAAGCCGGCGTGGTCAATGAAACCCCCGAAACCAGCGGTCTTCTTCACCTGCTCGAACACTGTCTTCTTTTCCGGCAGACGCATCTCCTTCAGGAGAACAGGCTTTTTCACCTGCTGGCTGAATATGGAATCCATTACAACGCTTTTACCGAGCAGGACTTAATGATGTTTGAAATTTCGCTGCCCGGAGAGTTTCTGGAAAAAGGGCTGGAATTGCTCAAGGAAGTTGTTTTCAACCTTAATCTTACGGAGGGAGAGCTCGAGAAGGAAAAAGAGGTTCTTTTGAAAGAACTGGCCGACGTCGCCCGCCGGCCGGAAAAAGTCGGACTGGCTAAAGTTTATGAGCTGGCTTTCCCTGATTCTGGATACGGGCTTCCTGTTTATGGAAACGAGACAGTAGTGAGAAAAGCCGAACTCAAATCGCTTCAGGATTTCCACCGGAAGCTTTTCCGGACAGACAGGGCGGCTCTGGCCGTCGCCGGCAATTTTAAGCCAGAAGAAACAGCCGAAAAAATAAAGAAGATTTTTTCCGGGCTGATACCTCCAGCTGAAAGGGAACCAGAACGCCCGGTCCAGGCAAAATTCGCCACCCATGGCCCCGAGGTTCATCTGAGAATGAAGATTTCTGAGACTTATGTGATGGTCGGGTTCCCGGCTCCTGAATATTCCAGCGCTGACCGTGTGGCCATGGATATGCTGAGCGAAATCCTCGGTCAGGGCCTGAATCCTCTCCTCTTCCAGGCATTTGCCGGCCAGCCGGACCTGATCACCTCAGCCCGTTTCCATTATTTAGCCCATGAAGGTGCCGGGCTGGCCTTGATTTCTTTAACCACCGAAGAGGACAAGGTTCCGGCTGTGAGACGGGCTCTGGTCAATTTTCTGCCGAAGCTGGCGGAAATTAATTATTCCAGCAAAGATTACCTGCCATCCCAGCAGTTTCTCATCTTCGATTATCTCCAGGGAGGAAAAAACCGCTTTCAATGGCTGTCCGAAAGAATGATGGAAAGTCCGCTGACACTGGCCGGCTCACTGGCCAGGCATCTCCTTCTGCGCGACCGGAATTTTCAGGTTGATTATCTGAAGGCTATTGACAGGTTGAGCTCTTCCGACCTGAGAAAAACTGCCAGGAAATATTTTTCCGGAGTAAAACCGGTCTGGGTGATAGTGAAACCTGAAGAAAAATGAGAAAATACAGGTTCAGATGGAATTTTTTTATCTGGCTGATTCTTCTGCATTTTCTATTTCTATTCACCGGGCTTGCAGCCCAGCCGCTGAGCTTTGAAAAGATCACCCTGGAAAATGGACTCAGGGTTTACTACCAGCAGGACTCAGGGATCAAATACACCACGGTGGTTTTTCATTTTCAGGGCGGTCAGACCTTAGAGAGGCCGGGTCAGAGCGGGCTGGCCTATCTGACCACCAGGTTGATGGCCGAGGTGGCCGAGGAAGACCGCTTGTTAGAGCTTCTGGCTAACGGTGTTAACCTGAACGGTGGCAGCCGGGCGGATTACTCGGCGATCCAGTTTGAGTGCCTCAGCCCGCATCTCGAAAGAACGCTGGGCACGGTGGCCGCAGGAATCAGAAACCCGATCTTTTCCGGCCTGCGAATAGATGCGCTGAAAAGAGCCCTCAGAAAACAATCCCGGATAGAATCCTGCCGGTTGATAGATACAGGTTTGATACTTCTTCGGCGGCAAATTTTCCCGGGAAGTCCCTACGGTCAATCTATTTACGGATTTGAAACTGATTTGGCTTCCATAAGCAGGAAAGACATAAGACAGTTTTATGAAAATGCTGTCAATGCCTCCCGTCTGAGCCTGCTGGTGATAACAGACCTGGAAAAAAAGCCCCTGCTGGAAATGATTTCCAGAAGCTTCAGCTGGCTTAAAAAGGAACGCTCGTCTTCCCGCGAAGAACCTGTGGCTTCAGATGCACCTGATAGAGCTTCTGAGGAGAAGGAAATATACAATGGTCCTCCGGGGGCATCTGTGATTCTGGGGTATGTTCTTCCGGGAGAGGCGTCCAGAGTTTATCCGGCCGGTTATGTTCTGGAAAAAATAATAGGACAGGGACCTGGCTCCTTGCTCTGGTTCCTCCGCCAGGAAGAAGCTCTTGCCTACAACCTGAACTGCCGCCTGGAACTACTCGGAGGTAAGACCATATTTATCTGTTATCTGGAAACAGAAGAGGATAAGGCTGAAACCGCTCTGAGTTTGCTTAAGAAGAAGTTTGCCCTCTGGACTCAGCGCGGGCTGGAGCCGGAAATTGTTGAAGCCGGAAGAAGGCAGGCCAGAACCGGCTATCTGCGTGAATCTTTATACCGGGACAATCGCTTGAATTTTCTGTCGACTCTCCTGGCCAGCGGGCTGGACGTTGATTTCTACAACGGCTTCCTCGATTCGATAGAAAAAATTAACCCGGCCGAGCTCAATCACCTGGTCAGGTCAGCTTTTGAGCCCAGCCGGGCGTTTGAAGTCCTGCTGATTAAAAAGTAATCAGCCTTCAGCCAGCTTTTTGTAATATTCGAATCTCTTTTTAGCTTCTTCCGCAGCCTGAGCAAACAGCTTTCTGGCTATATCCGGATGATCCTGGAGAACCGAACGGTAACGAATTTCATTCTTCAGGAAAGCCTCATACTCCATTTTGGGTTCCTTCGAATCAAGGATGAACGGATTCTTGCCTTCTCTGGCCAGCATCGGATTGTAACGATACAGGATCCAGTAGCCGCTTTCCACCGCCAGCTTCTGTTCCAGCTGCGACTTGCTCATGTCGATACCGTGGTTGATGCAGGGCGAGTAAGCGATGATCAGCGAAGGACCGTCATAAGCTTCAGCTTCCAGGAAAGCTTTCAGGCACTGCTGCATGTTGGCTCCCATCGCCACGGAAGCCACGTAAACATACCCATAACTCATGGCCATCCGGCCCAGGTCTTTTTTCACCGTCTTTTTTCCGGAGGAAGCGAACTTGGCTCTCGAGCCGGTCGGGGTGGCTTTCGAAGCCTGGCCGCCGGTGTTCGAGTAAACCTCTGTGTCCAGAACCAGCAGGTTCACATTCCGGTTCATGGCGATTACGTGGTCGAGCCCGCCAAATCCGATGTCATAAGCCCAGCCGTCGCCGCCGATGCACCAGATGCTCTTGTCGATGAAGTAATCCTGCAGCTCGGCCACGGTGGTCAGATAAGGTTTAGCGGCATCGTTTCTGGCCAGGGCTTTCGGCAACAACTCTTTTATCTTCCTGACGGTGGCTCTGGCTTCCTCGCCTTTATCATTCCAGAGTTCTTTCATCTTCTGGAAGGCTTCCACCAGTTCAGGCAGCGTCCCTGCGTCGATGGCCGCGTTCATGCTGGCCCAGAGCTGACGTCTGAGCGAATCGACAGCGAGTCTCATCCCGAAACCATATTCAGCGTTGTCTTCAAACAGAGAGTTGGCCCAGGCCGGTCCTCTGCCTTCCTTGTTTTTGGCGTAAGGCGAAATCGGGAAGGTGCCGCCGTAGATGGAAGAACAACCGGTAGCGTTGGCTATGATCATCCGGTCGCCAAAAAGCTGGGTGGCCAGTTTGATGTAAGGGGTCTCGCCGCATCCGGCGCAGGCTCCGCTGAACTCAAAAAGCGGCGTCAGGAACTGAGAGCCCTTGATGGTGTCAAGCTTCACCCCGTCAAGATAACTGTCAGGGAGACTTTCGAAGAATTTTTCATTCGCGTTCTGTCCGGCAGCCCTTTCTTCTTCAATCGGCACCATCATCAGAGCTTTTTCCTTTGCCGGACAGACCTCAACGCAGACGCCGCAGCCGACGCAATCCTCGATGTAGACCTGCAGCCGGTACTTCAGATTCTTGTCATTCTTGGTGTTGGAGACCAGGGTGGTAAAAGTTTCAGGAGCGTTTTTCAGGTCATCCGGGTGTATCTGTTTTACTCTGATAGCTGCATGCGGGCAGACAAAGGCGCACTGATTGCACTGAATGCATTTTTCCGGCAGCCAGCGCGGAACGAGTTCGGCAATGCCTCTTTTTTCCAGCTTCGCCGTGTCGGTCGGGATCCGGCCGTCGTAGGGCATTCTGGAAACAGGGATAGAATTGCCCTTGAAATGCATTATGGGATCAATGACGTAGCGGGCAAATTCGTTGGCATCTTCGGGGATCAGACGCGGGGTTGGAGCCGACCTGGTGATTTTCTCCGGCACCGGAACTTCCTCCAGCGCTGAGAGCGCCCTGTCGACGGCCTCCATGTTCATTTTAACCACGTCTTCGCCTTTCTTGTGATAAGTCTTGTAAATCGCCTTTTTGATCAGGTCGATTGCCTGTTCTTCAGGCAGGACTCCTGAAATTTTGAAGAAGCAAACCTGCATGATGGTGTTGATTCTGTTTCCGAGTCCAACTTCTCTGGCGATCCTGAAGGCGTCTATGGTATAAACTTTTACCTTCTTCTCGATGATGGTTTTCTGCATATCCTCGGTCAGATGTTCAAAAACTTCTTCTTTCTTCCACGGAGAATTTAGCAGGAAGACTCCGCCTTCTCTGATGCCTTCGAGTATGTCATAACGGCCGATGTAAGCCGGTTTATGAAGGGCGACGAAATCGACCGTGTTTAACAGGTATTCGGATTTTATCGGATGTTTGCCGAATCTCAGATGGGAAATGGTAACGCCGCCTGATTTTTTAGAATCGTATTCAAAATAACCCTGGGCGTAAAGGTCGGTGTTGTCGCCGATAATCTGAATGGAGTTTTTGCAGGCTCCGACCGTGCCGTCAGACCCGTAGCCCCAGAATTTGCAGCGAACCGTTCCGGCGGGTTCCGTTTCCAGAACCGAGCCCACCGGAATCGAAAGTCCGGTAACGTCGTCTTCAATACCCACAGTGAATCCATGGAAACAGGCCCCATCCAGGTGATCATATACGGCTTTCACCATGGCCGGGGTGAATTCCTTGGAAGACAGGCCGTAACGACCGCCGATGACCTTGAGGTCGCGGCCGGCCAGAGCGGAAACCACGTCCAGATAAAGGGGTTCGCCTATGGCGCCGGGTTCTTTTGTCCGGTCGAGCACGGCGATTTTTTTCACGCTGGCGGGTATCACTTTTCTGAAAGCTTCAGCATCAAACGGCCGGTACAGACGAACTTTAACCAGTCCGACCCGGTATCCGTTTTTGTTCAGATAATCTATGGTTTCTTCGACCGTTTCGGCTCCTGAACCCATGATCACTATCACCCGGTCGGCATCGGGCGCGCCGAAATAATCGAACAGATGATACTGCCGGCCGGTGACCTTCGCCAGCTTATCCATGTATTCCTGAACTATGGCCGGGGTGGCCGCATAGTATTTGTTGACAGTTTCACGTCCCTGGAAGTAGACATCCGGGTTCTGAGCGCCGACCTTCATCATCGGCCGATCTGGAGTGAGAGCTCTTTTCCTGAAATCTTCGAGGTATTCAGGTTCAAACAGCGAAGCTAAAGTTTCATAGGGAATTACGTCTATTTTCTGGATTTCATGAGAGGTGCGGAAACCGTCGAAAAAGTGCAGGAAGGGAACTTTGCTCTTGAGAGTGGCCAGGTGACAGACGGTGGCCAGGTCCATAACCTCCTGCACCGATCCGGAGCACATCAGGGCGAATCCTGTGTTCCGTGCGGACATAACATCAGAGTGATCGCCGAAAATCGAGAGCGACTGGCAGGCAAGTGAACGGGCAGAAACGTGAAAGACGGTAGGCAGCATTTCTCCGGCAATTTTGTGCATGTTGGGCAGCATCAGCATCAGGCCCTGGGCAGCGGTAAAGGTGGTGGTCAGACAGCCAGCGCTGAGAGAACCATGCACGGCGCCGGCAGCTCCGGCTTCCGACTGCATCTCGATGACTTCGAGAGGCTGTCCAAAGATATTTTTCCGCCCCTGAGCTGCCCATTCGTCCACCAGCTCTCCCATGTTGGAAGATGGAGTGATTGGATAAATGGCAGCTACTTCCGAATAGGCATAAGCCACATGAGCGGCCGCAGTGTTACCGTCAATCGCCTTAAAATTTTTATTAGCCATAGCCATTCTCCTTTATGAATTAAACGTATTATTATACCAAAAAAGCCTGATATTTCTAACAACCTCTCTCAGGATTTAAGTTCGGTCCGCCCTTCAAGTGCTTTCCTGATGGTAAGCTGATCGGCATAGTCCAGGTCGGCCCCAACCGGCAAACCCATGGCCAGCCTGGTGATTCTGACAGGCAGGTCCTTCAACAGCTGGCAGATGAGAGAGGCGGTAGCCTCTCCTTCCATCGTCGGGTTGGTGGCGATGATCACTTCCTGGAATTTCCCGTTTTTCAGCCGGGAAACCAGCTTTTCCAGTCTCAACTCGTCAGGACCGATTCCCTTCATGGGAGAAAGAGAACCCAGCAGAACGTGATAGCGACCGGAATAAACTCCTGTTTTTTCTATTGATGCTACGTTGAAGGGCTCTTCCACCACGCACAGCTGTTCATCGTTCCTTCTGGGATCAGTGCACAGCAAACATGGATCGACATCAGTTATGTTATTGCATATTGAGCAGTAAAATATTTTGCTCTTCACCTCATTGATGGCCTGGACCAGGCGGTCCACTTCTTCTGCCGGAAGTGCCAGAAGGTAGAAAGCCATGCGCTGGGCAGATTTCAGCCCTATGCCCGGGAATTTTCTCAACTGTTCGATCAGTTCGTGAAGAGGTCTGGCGTATTCAAACATTCAGGCTTCTCCGTTAAAAAAGGCCGGGAAGTTTCAGCCCGCCAGCTAAGCCGGACATTTTTTCCTGAACCTCAGCCTCTACCCTGGAGACGGCATCACGAAAAGCCGAGACAATGAGATCCTGCAGCATTTCGATATCATCAGGATTGACCACTTCCGGGTCGAGTCTCACTTCCAGACAGTTTTTCTGCCCGTCAAGCACCACTGTGACCATGCCGCCGCCGCTCGACCCCTCCACCCTCATTTCAGCCAGTTCTTTCTGAATTTTCTCCTGCATTTCCTGGGCCGCTTTTAGCATTTTTTGCAGTTCGGCTAAATTCTTCATCAAATTCCCTCTGAAAAAGATTTTATTTTTAAGTTCCGTTCTTTTTCTTGGCAGTGATCACCTGAGCTTTAAGAGAATTCATCAGAGCTCTGGCTTTCGGGTCATCCAGAAGGTTTCTTGCTTCCTCGTCACGGAAATTTCTGAGGGAAGGGGGAGAAGTCTCTTTGACCGACGGGGCTGGCGTGCGTTCAGGTGAAGAAGGAGCGGTACCGGAACCCGGGTAAGCTTCTCCTTCGAGTTTAAGTTCGACCGCCTGACCACCCAGCTCCTGCCAGAGTCGGAGGAAATAGGGCAAATTCTGGTGTACCGGGTCGGCATAATGTTTTCTTTCCCAGGTAAAGTTCAGCACGAGATTACCAGAGTTTACCTCAACCTGGCTGGCCATCTTCAGAATTGGAGCCAGCACCGGCTTTTCTTTCAGCACCCTCAGGTAAAAAGTATTGGCCATTTCATCAGGGAAAACAGCCGGTCCGTTGTTCGTATTAGAATTCAGGTGGTTTTTCGGACCGGTGCTTCTCGAACCGGTAAGATTCCTGGCGGGTTTTCTTTCTTCTGTCTGAGCAGAAGCTGGCGAAGATTCCCCGACCTTCGGTCCGGCAGCGCCCGCTTTCCTGGCAGTCAAATTTTGAAGCACCTGCTCCACCGGCCTGAGCTCTTTAAGATAACAGAGCTTGAGCAACCAGGCTTCGAGAAAGATTCTCGGCTGGCTGGAGTATCTCAGTCCGCTTTCACCGTCCTGAAGCATGAGCAGATAACGGAGAAGTTCCGGCGCCCTGAAATCGTCAGCCATCTCCCGCAGCTTCTTGATTTCCTCTTCCGACAGAAGCAGGAAGTTTTCCGGTCTGGAGGAAATTCTCACCAGAAGCAGCTGCCGGAAATATTCGATCAGCCCGCTGTAAAAATACTTAAGGTCTACTCCAGCTGTCACCAGCGAGTCAACCAGCGGAAAGATCTGCTCGCTTTCACCGCGCAGAATAACCCCGGCCATTTTTTCAATAAGATTCCTGTTGATGACACCGAGCACTTCCTCGGTATCTTTATCCTGAACACGGGAGCCGCTGAAAGAAATCACCATATCGAGCAGTGTTTCGGCGTCGCGAAGGCTGCCGTCAGCTGCCTCGGCGATGAGTTTCAGGCTGTACGGACTGATTTCTATGTTTTCCTTTTCGGCGATGAATTTCAGATGGTCGACGATCTGCTGAAGGCTAAGCCTCTTGAAAACAAAATGCTGGCAGCGCGAGGCGATGGTTTTGGGCACTTTATGAAATTCGGTCGTGGCAAAAATAAAAACAGTTCTGGTCGGAGGCTCTTCCAGTGTTTTGAGCAAAGCATTGAAAGCATCACGGCTGAGCTGATGCACCTCGTCGATTATTATCACCCGATATCGGCTGTGCATCGGCTCATACTGAATGCTTTCCCTGAGCGCTTTGACGTCTTCTATTCCTCGATTCGAGGCTCCGTCTATTTCGATGAAATCCAGCAGGGATTCTTCGTTAATCGCCTGACACATGAAGCACTGATTGCAGGGTTCAGGAGTCGGACCATGCTCGCAGTTGAGCGCTTTGGCCAGGATTCTGGCGACCGTGGTCTTCCCCACCCCTCTCATGCCTGAAAAAAGATAGGCATGGCCTATTCTGTTTTCCTTGATGGCGTTCTGGATGGTTCTGACCACCGCTTCCTGTCCGACCACTTCGCGGAATTGCTTCGGGCGGTATTTTCTGGCGAGAACCAGGTAAGCTGGCTTTCTGTTATCCTGATTTTCGGGAATCATTTTCTTGAATTCAGATATTGTAGAATTTCCTTCGTTATCTTACCACAAGCGGCTCAAAATTCAAACCTGCTTTCTGAATCAATTTTTCAGGTTGAAGGTGATTTTTCGCCGCTGATTTTATAAAATTTCAGAATCAGAAAATGAAAACAAAAAAGCGGGCTCTCTTCCAGATACATCTGGCCGTTCTTTTCTTTGGATTTCCTGGAGTAATCGGGAAAATTCTGCCGTTAAGCCCGCTGGAACTCACCTGGTTCAGGGTGTTGCTGGCCTCGGTCGGTTTGCTGCTGATTTTAGTCATCGAGAAAACTAAACCCCTTGTCGCCGGGACAGGGCCGAAAATTCTTCTTTTTATATCGGGAATTCTACTGGCATTTCACTGGACGGCTTTTTTTCTTTCAGTTCAGCTTTCGACCGTGGCCGTTGGCCTTCTTTCTTACTCGACTTTCCCGATCTTTACTGTTTTCCTCGAGCCCTGGCTCCTTGGAGTAAAATTTAAGAAATCCTATCTGGCCTTCGCCCTGGTTTGTTTTCTCGGGGTGTGGCTGATGGTTCCGGAATTTAACCCCGGCAACAGAATTTTTCTGGGAATAATCTGGGGAACTTTATCCGGGCTGTCCTTCGCCTTTCTTACAATCATTAACAGAAAACTTTCCCCCGCATATCCGGGTCCGGTACTGGCTTTTTACCAGGATTTGCTAGCGGCTATCTTCCTGCTTCCGTCGATTTTTTCCAGACCGGTGAGCTGGAGTTTCAACTTTGACCAGCTTCTCTGGCTTCTTTTTCTCGGCCTCGTCTGCACCGCCGGCGCTCACACTCTGTTCATATCGGGGCTGAAGTTTCTCGAAGCCAGGCTGAGCAGCCTGATCAGCACTCTTGAACCGGTTTACGGAACCCTCCTCGGATATGTTTTCCTTCACGAAATTCCGGCTGCCAGAACGATCCTCGGCGGGCTGCTGATTCTCGGTTCAGTTTTGATGCTCTCTCTACGAAGAGATTGAGGGGGCAAACTCAAGCCATTGAACCGTAAATTATTCGTCCTTTTTCCTCAGGTTTTCTTTTTTAATAATTTTCTTTTCTTCCGACTGTCTTTTTTGAAGCTCCTGTTTCTCCTGCTCGTGCTTTTTCTTCAATTCTTCCAGCCTGGCCTGTAACTCGGACATTTTTTTCTTTTTTTCCTGCGGAGGAGCGGTCCTGGTTTCTTCCTGAATCTGCTTTCTCAAATTCTCTATTTCCAGCCTCTGGGTTCTTTCCAGAAGCTCAGCTTCCCGCAGGTGAATTTCTTCTAGATTATCTGATCTCTGAAGCTGTGTCAGGCGAATTTTCTGCTCTGCTTCCTCAGCTTTCAGGTAGCTTTTCGGAGTGACTGGCTCCTGCTTTATCTCCGGCCGATAAACCCGGACTTCATTGACTCCGCTTCCCGCCTCTTCCGGTCTCTGCACCTGCCTTACGTTGACTCTGGTCACCGGAACTCTGGTTATTCTTTCTATTTCCTGGGGGGAGATAGCGTCGTTGATGATTATATCTCTTTCCCTCACAGTATATCTGTTTCGTAGAAATGTAAAGTTGATAATCGTAATGTTGCGTTCCGGCGGCAGCACCCAGGCTCTTAACTGATTCGAATGGAATCTTCTGGCTTCTACAAATATCCAGAAATGCACGTCAATATCAAGCCTTCCCCATCTGAAGCCATAACCTGGCACGAAAGCCACCTCCGGAGGCAGCGGTGCCCAGCCTATGTACAGATCGCCAAACCTCCAGCCAACCCAGGCCGGGGCCCAGACGACATCCGGAACCCAGAACCAGCCAAGCCGGCTGTTCCAGCCCCAGCGTCCGTAATGGAAAGGAATCCAGCCCCAGGGATGGGTTGAAACCCACATCCAGCCGTACTCTGTCCAGACCCAGCGCCCTTCAGTGTAAGGACGCCAGTGACGGCCAACTCCCCGCGGAATCCATACATAACCGTACGGGTTCAGGTAAACCCAGTAGCCGTACTTCCCCAGATAATCATAGATGAAGGTGATGGAAATCTCGGCGTGAACCTGGGGAGCTGGCGGCGGAGGAGCCGGTGGTTCGTAAGTCGTTCTTCCCCTGCCGCGTGTTTCATCATAAGGAATGTACATAATGCAACTTGAAGCCAGAAGCGCCAGCAATATCAGTAATGAAATCTTTCTCATTTTTGCCTCCCGCAGAAAATATTAGCAAAAAATGTGCCTGCTTATACTATCCTGCGGTCAGTTCTGTTGCTGCTCTTTCTGCTTCAACGCGTCCTCAGAAGAGGACACTTTTCTTCAATTTTTTTCCAGTCTCTTAAAAACTCTTTTGATTCTCTTGAATGCCCAGTCCAGTTCTCTTTTGCTTATGATAAGAGGCGGCGCAAACCTGATCACATGGTCATGAGTTTCCTTGCAGAGCAGACCTTCCTTCATAAGCTCTTCGCAAAAACGTCTGGCGCCGCCGGCTTCCGGCCAGAGTTCTATTCCTATCAGCAATCCGCGGCCCCTGACTTCTTTTATCCAGCGGCTTTTTATGGTTTTGAGTCTCTCCAGAAAGTAAGCCCCCTTCTCCTCAGCGTTTTTCACCAGGTTTTCTTCCTGAATTACCCGAAGGGCTTCGCGGGCCACAGCGCAGGCCAGCGGGTTTCCGCCAAAAGTGGACCCGTGCTGTCCGGGTTTTATAACTTCCATGATATCTCTGGTGGAAAGCACAGCGGAAATTGGATAACATCCTCCGCCCAGAGATTTGCCGATGACCATCATGTCCGGTTTTATGCCCTCATACTCGCAGGCAAAAAGTCTTCCCACCCTGCCCAGACCGGTCTGGATTTCGTCGGCGATAAACAGCACGTTATTCTGCTTGCATATTTCCCAGGCTTTCTTCAGAAACCCGTCTGGCGGGATGAGAATTCCCGCCTCGGCCTGAATCGGTTCAACCAGGAAAGCTGCGGTGTTCGGAGTTATCGCCGCTTCCAGGGCTGAAGCGTCGCCGAACGGGATTATCTTGAATCCCGGGGTGAAAGGTCCGAAGTCCTGGCGGTAAAGCGGTTCGGTGGAAAAGCTGATAACCGTTATCGTCCGTCCATGGAAATTGTTGGCGCAGGCAATGATTTCAGCCTGGTCCTGAGGAACTCCCTTCTTCAGGTAAGCCCATTTTCTGGCAATCTTCAGAGCGGTTTCCACGGCCTCGGCACCGGAGTTCATCGGAAGAACCTGTTCGAAGCCGGTAAGGTCGCATAATTCTTTCGCCAGCAGTGGCCACTGATCGTTGCGGAAAGCTCTTGAAGTAAGGGTTAATTTTTTCGCCTGCTTCTGCAGGGTTTTCACGATTCGCGGATGGCAGTGACCCTGGTTGACGGCCGAATAGGCGCTGAGAAAATCGAGGTATTTCTTTCCCTCAACATCCCACATCCAGATTCCCTTGGCTCTGGAGATGACCACGTCGAGAGGATGGTAGTTATGGGCTCCATAAAGATCTTCCAGGATTATGTAGTCCCTCGTCTGCATTACATCTCTCCTTAAAAAATTGCTGGCGGAGAGGGCGGGATTCGAACCCGCGGTAAGCCTTTTGGGCCTACACACGCTTTCCAAGCGTGCTCCTTAATCCACTCGGACACCTCTCCGCCATAAAAAAGCTTTTTTAGATTATCAGAAAAAAAACCTTAAATCAATTGCCAGCCAGGAGCTCATGATCCATGCCAGTAGATCGAAATTATGTCTTTCAGGATGGAGGCTGCCGCTCCTCTCGGATTTGATTTTCCTCCGCTGACAAAAATGTAACCCATGCAGTCGGTATAAAAAATAATCCCCTTATTGCTGCCGTCCACTCTGGCCAGAGGATGGTCCGGATTCAAAAGAGCCAGCCCCACTTCTATTTTCCAGGGAGACAGATGATCCTGGCGGGCGCAGCGTCCGATCAATTTTATGACCTTGCCAATGTTCAGAGCTCGCCGGACAATCTCTTCGGTCAGTCCGTTAATTCCGTTAACGATTGCCTCAGAAAGACTGAATCTTGTTTTTAGAACGCGGTTGGCGATTATAACCATCTTTGCCGCAGTATCCCATCCTTCAATATCCTGGGTGGGGTCCGGTTCAGCTATCCCCTTCTCCGTAGCTTCTATCAACGCCCGGGAGAAGCTGACTCCTTCGTGCATTCTGGTGAGGATATAATTGGTGGTGCCGTTCAGAATGCCTTCAATGGCCAGTATTTCTGCCCCGGCTAAGGAATGAAGCCCGACGTCCAGCGCCGGCAGGGCGGCCGCGGTCGCCCCGCTGACTTTAATGGCCACATTGTTTATCCTGGCAGCAGTTTCCAGCTCAGCCGGGTGAACCACCAGCGCCCCCTTGCTGGCCGTGGCCACATGCCAGCCCGACGATAAAGCCTTATGAATGTAGCTGAAACCAGGTTCCCCTGTTTTCAGGTTGGAAGGGGTACAATCGACCACCACTCCAGAATGAAACTCTTCCAGCAGCTCTTCCAGAGTCAAACCTGGAATCCAGGTTCCAGTTTCTGCCATATCCCTGCTGGTAGGATCCGAAAGTGTCATAAGCTCCCTGGTACCCGAGAGGCGGAGAGTCCCGGATTTCCTTATTATCGCCCTTAGTTCCAGCTGCAGGCCATAGCGGTCACGACAGTAATCGTATTTTTCTTTCAGCAGATCATTAAAAGCTTTGCCTACCCGGCCAAATCCGATGAGGATTATGTTAACCTTCTGCATGGCTTCTCCCCCCGACCAGCGTTATAAAAATAAAAATGGCGGAGAGGGCGGGATTCGAACCCGCGATTCCGGTTTAATTCCGGAATAACGGTTTTCGAGACCGTCGCCTTCAACCGCTCGGCCACCTCTCCGCCTTTCTGTAATTTACTTTAACCTGGCTCAGTTTTCAACCGGCAATCTTTTTTCTTTTTTACCTCTCTCTTTTTTCTGAAAAAATCCTGAATCAACTGACGGCATTCTTCCCGGCAGACTCCGGATGCTATTTCCGGACGGTGATTGGCTCGAGACAGCTCGAATCTCAAAGGCGAAATCACCGCGCCAGCTTTCGGGTCTTCCGTCCCGTACACCAGCCTTTTAATCCGGGCCTGAATTATCGCTCCGAGACACATCGGACAGGGCTCAACCGTCACGTAAATGGTCGATTCCGGAAGCCGGTAATTCCCTGCTTTTCTGGCTGCTTTTCTGATAGCCACAATTTCTGCATGCGCTGTCGGGTCATTTTTTGAAATCGGACAGTTATGTCCGCGCGCCACCAGACGGCCATCCTTTACCAGAACGGCGCCAACCGGAACTTCCCCTCTGGAGGCAGCCTTTCGGGCCTCAGTCATGGCCAGCCTCATCCAGTCAATATCGGTTTTGTTCCGACTTTTTTTTCTTTTCATCTTCCTGGGAGATGATTTTAAAACTAATTCCCGCCCACCGTAAATATCCGGCGGGAAATAAATCAAAAAAATTTCAACTGCCTGCCCCGTTTTCAGGAAGCTTTTCCTTTACTTGTCTGAGGGTATAGAGTAAACTGTAAAAAATCATGGTCTTCAGGCAGAATCTTTTAAAATGCTGGCTCTGCGGGTCCGAACGGGAATTCAGCCCGAATGACTATTTCTGTTCACACTGTCGCCAGCCGATGCTTTTCAATACGAGAATTCCGAAGGAAAATTCCGGAACAGCGCGCGCGACGGCTTCGATAGAAGAATTCATCGAGTTTCTTCCGCTCAAAAATTATCAGAGCCGGCTGAGTCTCGGCGAAGGCCGTACTCCTCTTCTCCCTCTGAAGTTTTCTGACTCCAGAATCAGCCTGCTGGCAAAACTTGAAGCGAACAACCCGACGCTTTCCTTCAAGGACCGCGGTTCGGCCGTGGTCATACAAAAAATCATAGAACTTGGCTGGAAAAAAGTTGGCACTGTTTCGACGGGTAATATGGCTTCATCCACAGCCGCCTATGCAGCCCGGGCAGGTCTAAAAGCAGTGCTGCTGGTGAAAAAAGGAACATCGCCCGCTGCTCTGCTGTCTTCCGCGGTGTTCAGGCCGGTGATAATTGAAGTTGACGGAGATTACGGACAGCTTTTCTGGAAAAGTCTCGAGGTCGGGAAAAAGCTCGAGATCTATTTTGCCAATTCAGTTGACCCGCTGCGGATTGAGGGTTATAAGCTTACGGCTTTTGAAATCTGCCAGGAGCTCAAAAGAGCGCCGGATTTTGTATTTGTTCCGGTGAGTTCCGGCGGACATTTTCTCGGCCTGTTCAAAGGATTTTATGAAATGAAACAGGCAGGATTTACCGACAGGCTGCCGGTTATGGTTGGCGTTCAGGCAGAAAGTTGCTCTCCGCTGGCAAAAGCTTTTGAGGCCGGAGAAAAATCTTTTTCCAGAATAAAAGAAGCCAGAACCATCGCCCATTCAATCGCCAACCCCGACCCGCCGGCTGGCAACCTGGTGCTTCACCTGACAGGAGAATACAAAGGCTGGTTGACCTCGGTAACGGATGAGGAAATGATCGAAGCGCAGCAGGAGCTGGCCGAAGCCGAAGGACTCTTTGTGCAGCCGGAATCCGCTTCGACTCTGGCCGCTTTCCGAAAATTCAGACCCCGTGTTGCCGGGACGGTCGTGCTGATCCTGACCGGCCAGGGACTCAAAGCTGCCCACCAGACATCGCTTACCGGGCTCAATTACTTCCATTCAAATCTTGAGGAAATAGATAAAGTTCTGAAATCAATCATTGAAAAATAAAATCATCAAAAAATTTTTGGCAGGAGGCAAAATGCCAGGACAATTCGGTAACAGCTGGCCATCCTACGACTTTCCCCGATTTCCCGCTCGCCTGATAAAATACCTGGCGCTCGGAATTATCGTTTTCATCCTGCTGATCGGCTCAGTTTATCAGGTGAGTCCGGAGGAAATCGGGGTTATACTGCGCTTCGGAAAATTTATCAGGACCACCGACCCGGGACTTCATTTCAAGCTTCCACTGGGGATAGAAAAACTCACTAAAGTGCCGGTACAGAGGCAGCTCAAGCTGGAATTCGGCTACCGCACGATCAGGCCGGGAGTGAGATCAGAATATTACACCAACGAAGAAACACGCAAGGAATCCCTGATGCTGACCGGCGACCTGAACGTGGTGGTGGCTGAGTGGATCGTACAGTACAAAATCAAGGACCCTTACAAATTTCTGTTCAAAGTCCGCGACCCGGTCCAGACCTTCAGAGCGATGACCGAAGCGGTCGTCCGTCAGGTGGTCGGAGACGCTTCGGTCGACGAGGTGATCACCTTCGGTCGAGCTTCGCTGGCGGCGGAGGCCATGACTCTACTGCAAAAACTGGTCGATGCTTACGAACTCGGAATTGAAGTCAATCAGCTTATTTTTCAGGATGTCAACCCGCCCGACCCGGTAAAGCCTTCGTTCAATGAAGTCAACCAGGCGCTACAGGAAAAAGAGAGAAAAATCAACGAAGCCTGGGCTGAGTACAATCAGGAGATTCCCAGAGCCCAGGGCGAGGCTGAGCAGTTGATAAGAGCGGCTGAGGGCTATGCGGCCGAACGAGTCAACAATGCCAGAGGCGATGCGGCCAGGTTTATTTCCATATACAGGGAATACGCCAAGGCCCCGGCGGTGACCAGAAAAAGATTGTACCTGGAAACGCTCAACGAAGTGCTGGCGAATATAGAAAGGAAAATCATCGTCGACGAGGCTCAGAAAAACATCCTTCCGTTGCTGAACCTGGGAGAGGAGGTGAAAAAATGAAATCTTCCACCCTGAAAATTCTTATAGCGATAATAATAGTTGTTTTCCTTCTGGCATTGGTCGACGCGGTCTACGTGGTCTCTGAAACCAATCAGGTCATCATCACTCAATTCGGAGAACCGATCGGCGGCGCGGTAACCTCCCCCGGACTTCACTTTAAGGTTCCTTTTATTCAGAAAGCGAATTATTTCGAAAAAAGATGGCTCGAATGGGATGGAGATGCCAACCAGATACCCACGAAGGATAAAAAATACATCTGGGTGGATACATACTGCCGCTGGAGAATCAGCGACCCGCTGGTTTTTTACCAGCGGGTTAAGGATGAGCGTGGCGCCCATTCCCGTCTTGACGACGTGGTTGACGGAGAAACCAGAAATGTTATCGCCAGCTATGACCTGATCGAAATCGTTCGTTCGACCAACCGGGAATTCGCCCTGAGCGAGGAATCGGCCCTGCTCGATTACTCTGAGGTCATCGGCAAGATTCAGGTCGGAAGAGCCAGGATTGCTGAGATGATTCTCGAGAGAGCATCGAAAATAACTCCCGAATTCGGAGTCGAACTCAAAGACGTTCGCATAAAAAGGGTCAATTACGTCGACGAAGTGCAGAAAAAAGTTTTCGACCGGATGATTGCTGAAAGGAAAAGGATTGCTTCCCGCTACCGTTCCGAAGGAGATGGCCGCAGCGCCGAGATCAGGGGACAGAAGGAGAGAGAACTCAAGATAATAACCTCAGAAGCTTATCGCCGGGCGCAGGAAATCAAGGGGAAGGCTGAAGCTGAAGCCACCAGAATCTACGCCGAAGCTTACAACCTCGACCCGGAATTTTATCAGTTCCTGAAGACCCTGGAGACCTACCGCCAGACTCTGGCCCAGAGGACCTGGCTCATCCTGACCACAAATTCTGAATTTCTTAAATATCTCAAGTCAACATCCCGGTAGCAGGAACTTTAATTTCATGGAATTGCTCGGGCGGTAGGTCTAAAAACGGCTGGCGGCCAGAAGACGGTCGGAAAAGGCGAACAGAGCTGGTGTTCCTCCGGTGTGCAGGAACAGGATTTTTTCTCCGGACGAAAATTGCTTTTTCCTGGCCAGGTCCACCAGCCCGATCACCGCTTTGCTGGTGTACACCGGATCCAGAACCAGTCCTTCTTTCTGCATCACCATTTTTATTATTTCTGTTATTTCTGAATTAATTATCCCGTACCCTTCCCCGAGGTAGTTATCATAGAGAATAAAATCTTCATCCTCCAGGATTAAATCCAGCGAAAGCATATCCCGCAGTTCGAGGGCAATTTTTTTCACCAGCGGCAGGAATTCTTCCCTGGAGTCAGAGACGCAGACGCCAGCGATCGCTGTCTTCAGACCAAGAGCCCTGGCGCCGACCAGAAGTCCGGCCTGGGTGGCTCCGGAACCGGAAGCCACAACTATCCAGTCAGGCATTCCGCTTTCTGAGAGCTGCCGGTAAACTTCTATCATCGACAGGAAGTAGGCCAGCGCTCCCAGCGGTTTTTCCATGTGGCCGCCGGTGGCTGAACCCCCGACGGATACCATGTAGGGACGATGTCCCCTGGCTTTTTCCGCGTCGGCAATTTCTTCCAGGCAGCGAAAAGCTTCTTCCTGAGCCAGTGATTTACCTTTCGTTCTGGTCTCGAAAAATCTTATGTCGGCATCAAGCAGCTTTTCGAGAAGGATGTTTCCCTGGTCGACCTGAGAAAGCTCATAAGTCCTGAAAAGAACGAGAATCGGTCTCAGTCCGTAGCGGCGGGCGGCAGCCGCCGTTTGCAGACACCAGTTTGATTGCAGGCTTCCCCAAGTAATGATGGTGTCGGCTTTTTTACTCAGAGCGTCGGCAATGATGAACTCAAGTTTTCTGGACTTATTTCCTCCAAAGGCTAGACCGGTCAGGTCCTCGCGCTTGACAAGAAGTTCTCCCAGACCGAGCTCTTTCGCCAGATTTTCCAGACGGTGCACCGGAGTCGGAAGATTCACCAGTTTTACCCGCGGAAATTTTTCGATGATTTTTTCCAGATAACCGGGGTTGTAAGATTTCATGTTATCCTTTCTGCGATTCAGGCTTCCTCCACCACGCTGTAACCTAAGGCCGAAGCCAGCTGGTAGACTCCGGGTTTCAGGTCGCCGTAAAAAGTAACCCGATGCCAGCCCCATTCATCCCACATGGTAAAGAGTTTTTCCATATCACCCAGCGGTTCGGCCACAAGTTTTGTGCGGCAGGCACGGTCGTCAAAAGAGTTGCCGGTGGCTTTCGCCTGATGCATCAGAATAGCTTTTTTATGATGGTCAATTTCAACGCTGGTGGTCAGGTATCCTGAGGGCAGGATCGAGCGTACGGAAGCTCCCTTTCGATCCTCGGAATGGGTGAGAATTTCGACCGCGTTTGATGGACCTTCCGGGCCAAAAACCCGGGATGGGGCGACGCAGTGAGCATATATTATCCTCCGTTCAGCCAGGTCAATCACCGGGTCAGAGATGTAACCCGGTCGTCCTCCGGTCATTATCCCGAAAGTCACCATGGTGGCAGTCGACCTCAGGTCGGCTTCACAGGCCCCGACGAGTCCCTGGTTGTTCAGCTCATAAAAGCCCAGACAGGGATAAGCGTGGATATGGCCGCCGTAAAAACCGCCAAGACAGTTTATGGTTATGGCCCTTGCCTGGTGTTTTTCCAGCAGGTTTTTCATGCCGAGATACATGGCGGCTGAGTTCACCAGTTCGGAAAATTTAACATCTAGCACCAGCGAAGCCTGCCTTTGCCATTTTCTGGCAATTTCTCTTGCCTGTTCCCGGTCGGCACTTTCCCAGGCAGCATTAAGTTCGGAAAACGGCAGGTTAAGCACCGGTATTCCGACAATTTCACCCGGTTCTCCGCCACGGTGGTCGCGGAAAAGCAAAATCGGCGAGTTTTTCATGCGGTAAATCGTTTCTTCCGCCGGGAGAAGATTGAGCGGGTCTGGATAGCATTTAAGATAGCCAAGACGAGGCGTGATGTTTTGACGGATTCCAGTGATTAATTCTGAAAAACTGGTGGTTGAAGCCGAATTCCTGAAAGTTTTAAAAGCCCTGACAGCGGCTACCAGATGGTCCGGGTTGGAAGAACAGATGAACCCGAAATTCTCTTTCTTCTTTCGGATAAGGTCGGCTGAATAGACCAGAAATCCCCCGCTCCCGCCATACTGGAAATCCACGTAAAGAACGGGCTTTCCGGTCTCGACCGCCGGTTGAACCACCCGATTCCAGCAATTAAGCTGAAAAACGACATATCCATCTATGTTTTTCTCTCTATCCGCCTCGAGTATGGCGGCGGTTTCTTCAGGACCGCTGACCGTTGAAATCAAAAAAGAAAATTCCGGCAGTTGTTTTTCCAGAATCGAAACATATTTTTCGATAACCGGGCGAAAATCAAATCCGAGGTTGGGCCAGTCAGGGCGGTCCTGTTTCATGGTATGCAGGGCAAAAAACAACCTGAGCTTAATTTCCTTCTTAACTGGAAGAGAGGTTAAATCAAGCAGAGATACATTCTGCGCACCGGAGAGGCCGCGAGCAGAAAACAGTCCGGCAGTAATAAAGGCGCAGCGCCCGCATCGACTGAAAAATTCCCTTCTTCTTAATAATTCTCGATTTTTTTCCTGTTTTTGTTCTAAAGATTTTTTTCTATCCATTCTTAGCCTCTGAACCGATTAAGTCATAAAAACGATAATTCTTTTCTGGATTTTATGTCAAGGCTAACTCGAAACTAACAATTTATAAAATTTTTAGACAAATTTCGACTAAAATATTGACAGATCCAAAGAAAACGCTTAATATTCGACAAAATGAGGTTATTGACTGAAAACATTACAGTTAGAGCGGCCAGCCGCTTTCTGCTGGTAGCCCTTCTTATATTATTCTGTTTTGAACCTTCGCTTATTTCTCAGACGACCGTTGCTAAAAAGAACGAACAGCAAATTGTGCTAACTGAAGAATCCGCTCCTGATCGGATGGGAATTTCGGTCCTTCCGATCGTTTACTACACTCCCGAGACCAGAATGGCCTTTGGACTCGGAAGTCTCTTCACCTACCGTTTTGGACTTCTTTTCAAAGAAGCCAGGCCGAGCACTCTTTTTCTGGGAGCGATTTACACTCAGGAAAAACAGTTTATCTTTCAGATAAAACCGGAAATCTATCTTCAGAACAACTCTTTTTTTCTTGCGGGAAATTTTCTGGCTGAGAGGTTTCCCACAAACTTCTGGGGCATCGGGCCGGACACAGAGGATTCGCTCGAAGAGTCCTATACTCCTCAGAGATACCTGGCTGAACTCGGGATTCAGAGAAAACTCGCCCACAATTTTCCTCTTTATATTGGCCTCAGATACAGGCTGGAAAAAACCAGCATCTTAAAGACAGAACCTGGAAAGCTGCTCGACCAGGGACTTGTCCCCGGTAGCCAGGGCGGAGTTCTTTCCGGTCCGGCCTTCATCCTCAGCTTTGATCAACGCGATAACATTTTCTACCCGGCCTCAGGGCTATATTTACAGGCAAACATTGCCTGGAACGACCATCTTTTTGGCAGCGATTTTGATTTTATAAATTTTAAGCTTGACCTCAGAAATTATTATGAAGTGGCCAGCGAACAGATACTGACGGTTCAGGCTCTGCTTGAAAGCAACAGCGGAGACGTTCCTTTTTATCGTCTGGCTCAACTTGGAGGAGATTCCCTGCTGCGGGGTTTTTACAGCGGCAGGTACCGAGAAAAGAACCTGGCTGCTTTTCAGGCGGAATACCGTTTTCCTGTCTGGAAAAGATTGAGCGCGGTTGTTTTCGGTGCGATGGGCAGCCTGGCCGGACGGTTGAAGGATATTTCTTTTGATAATTTGAAATATGCGGCCGGCTTCGGACTCAGGTTCAAGGTGATTCCCAGAGAAAAAGCCAATCTGAGAGTGGATTTTGCCTTTGGACCGGGAACCTACGGAATTTATTTCAAGGCCGGTGAGGCTTTTTAGGTGAATTTCCCCTTCGAGAACTTATGCCTTCCTGAACTGGTATGCGCCAGGTCTCATCCTTCCCTGACCTTTCAGTTTATGAACTGAAATCGGCGAATATCAACTCCGGCTGCACCTGGTCTTGATTCTAGCCGGGCTTTCTTCAGGCAACCAGAAGCCATGAGAGATGCAGCTCGTGGGGCAGACCTGTTCGCACTTCAAACATCTGATGCAGCTGGAACTGTCAGGGTTCTGATAAATCCTGATCTCAACCGGACACACCCGGTAACAGGCGTCGCAGACAATGCAGTCTTCGTTGTTCACCTTAATCCGGAAAAAGCTCCAGCGATTAAAAAACCCGAGAATCGTTCCGAGAGGACAGACGGTGCGGCAGAATGGTCTCTGGGAAACGGCCATCCAGAGGAGAAATAAAATAAGCAGCGCGGTTTTCCAGGCAAACAGCCAGCCAAGTTGATTCCTGATGGCCGGGTTCAACAGCGCTAGAAATATTCCGGCCTCAAGAGTTCCCGCCGGGCAGATCCACTTACAGAACCAGGGCCAGCCGAGGCCCGAAGCGTCAACGATAATAAAAGGGAGAAGAATGACAAAAAGCGACAGAATTAAATATCTCAGATGGGTTAGAATCCGGGGAATCTTTATCTTCGGCAGCGGAATTTTATAGATAATCTCCTGGAGCAAACCAAAAGGACAGAGCCAGCCGCAGGGCAACCGTCCTCCTGCCACCCCTATAAGCCCGAGACTCCCCACCACATAAAGGCCGATTTTTTTCTGACCCGAAGCCAGGTTATAGCGCAGGGAACTCAGAGCATTCTGCAGAGCTCCTACCGGACAGGCGCCAGCAGCCGCCGGGCAGGAGTAACAGTTAAGAGCCGGAAGACAGATTCCTTTGGTCGGAGCCTGGCTGATGTTTCCACGGGCAGCCGAGAGAAAATCGGCATTAAAACCGACCGCAGCGGCCACCTGAAACAATCTTCGTTTCACTTCAGCGCGCAGTGCTTTCATCGCCCTCTACCCTATCCGATACCGATGCATTCAAGGCAGACCGTGGCCGCCTTCTGCCAAACCACCTTAAATTCTCCAGCAAAAAGTCCAAGCGCTATCAGAACCGCCGATAAGGCTAAAATGATGAAGGCTGTCAGTTTCCTCCTGCTCATCTTTCTTCTCTCCTTCCCGTTTCGACCGGAAGGTCATCCCGGTTGCTCCATTCGTTGAAACTGCCGTCGTAAAGCCTGACATCCGGATATTTCAGAAGATATTTAAGAGTAAGATACGTATGGGAAGCCATCAACCCCTGGCCGCAGGAGACAATTATGGTTTTATCCGGAGTAATACCCAGAGCTCTGAGATTTTCAGCCAGAAATTTGAGGTCCTTCCAGCTGCCGTCTTCTTTCAGGAAGGATGCCCAGAAAATGTTTATGGCTCCTGGAATATGTCCGTTTCTCTTCCAGTTTCCGCGCTCCCCTGAATAGAGCTCGGCCGGACGGACATCGAGCAACACGGTTTTTTCCGGATTCCTGTTTTTTACCTGGTCGAGAGTGACCCTCACGGTTTCGTCCGGAACCACTCTTCTGCCATAACCTTTCCTTTCTATCGCCGGATAATCCCGGGAGACCGGACGGTTCTCGCTCTTCCAGCGGTTGAATCCTCCGTCCAGGATCGCCCAGCTTTCGTGGCCAAAATAATCAAGAGCCCAGGCCAGATAGGTAGCCCGATAATTATTTACCTCCGTGTATATGATGATGGTGGTTTTATGGTCTATGCCCATCTCTTCGAGCAAACGCACAAAAACTTCAAGCGGCAGAAGCCGGCCCGGAACTCCCCCTGATGGCCAGCGGAGGGCAGTTTCATCGAGATAAACCGCTCCGGGGATATGGCCTGCCCAGTAATCGCGGATATCCGCTCTCATATCGACGATTCTCAGGTCCTTCCTTGATATATTTGTCTGAAGCCATTCAGCCGAAACCAGCCGGCTGCCGGCAGTCTGGCTGTAAAGCTGGCAGATAACCCCGGCGAAAATCGTCAAGCAGACAATTAAGCTTTTTAACCTTCTCTTTTTCATCTGCAGGCCTCCATTGAGTTTATGCTGCGGTCCTTATCTGCCCTGTTTCCATTTTACCCAGGGAAAACAGGTAATTCTCAACCTGGCGCAGCCCATCGGAATCAATCTTATGTCCTCTTCCGCTGCTTCCGTCAGAACCGGACTCGGTGGAACCCGGCCGACCATCCTGCCTTCTTTCTTCCACTGAAGCAATCTTTTCGCCCGGGCCTTCAAAACAAGCGGAGCTCTTTCGGAAGAAAAGGGCTGATAGCTTACCGGCCTTTTCTCTATCAGTTCGATTCCTTTTTCCGGTTTTTGTGGGTCAAGCACAAGAGCGTAATTCCAGGGCGAGGCCGGAAGAACCTCCCAGGCGGGCCAATCATCTGTGCCGCCAGCTCTTTTCCATTCTTCTTTTATCTCCAGCGAATACCAGAGAGGCCCGCGCCGGACGGAAGCTGCCTGCCCGATGCCCGGCCAGAAATGAACTTTAACTGGCTGGTCGAGCACAAGCGTTATCCTGTCGCCATTTTTCCAGAATCTGCGTACAGCCGCATACTCTCCAGGATTTTTCAACTCAACCTCTCTGCTGCCGTTAATGGAGAGCCAGGCTTTTTCCGCCCATCCGGGCAGACGGAGGTAGACAGGAAATTCGACCGGTTCTTCCAGGTAGACGGTGAGGTCAATTCTCGTCTCAAACGGATAGTCGGTATCCTGATCGATCCTCGCGAGAATTCCTTTTTCTCCGGCTTTGAAACTGACCGAGGATGGTCCGTAAAAAATCGCAGCTATGCCGCGATCGGGTGTGGCCAGCCAGAGATGTTCAACGTAATAAGGCCAGCCGAAAGCCACGTTATGCTGACAGCATCGATATTTCCAGGGGTCGTAGGAGAGAAGTGTTCCGGAATTCTGGAAATCATGTTCACCCGAACTGTCGCAGGAAATAAGGTTGGCTGCCGTCAGGTAATGCAGCGCTTTCAGATCAGGTGTCAGAGCCGCCGGCAGAGAATTCAGAGCTATCTCTTCCGCCCGGTCAGCCTGAACCACCTCTCCCGTTATTTTCAGGAGAGACTCAAAACTGTTCATGAATTCGACCATGGTGCAGGTCTCGGCTCCCTGCCGGGGGTCGTTGTAACCGGGTCTTATGTTTTCATCTGCTCCGAACATGCCTCCCGGCTGCTGGCCGTAAGAATCCATCACTTGGCGGTAGTTAGTTTCCACCGCTTCCAGAAGTCTTGCGTCTCCAGTTTGCTGAAAATAAACCGCCGGATATCGAAAACCCATGGCGATGTTAACTCCATGGTAAAAGGAACTTTCTTCCCAGTTGCGGTCACGCTCTGGAGTAAGGATCGGTGAAGCCCAGTCGGCTGTCCGCCTGTAGATTTTATGACCGAGTTCCAGCAGCCATTTCTCGCCGGTCCGATTATAAAGCCAGTAAACGCTTTCCAGATTTTCGCCGGCCCGCAACTTCTGCCAGCTTCCCGGGAACAGCTTTTCCTCGGGCATCTCGAGCTGATACCGGAAATAACTGTTCATAAAATCCAGAACCCGGCGGTCGGAAGTAAACTCATAATAACTCTGCAGGCAGGCCAGCGCCACCATGTTGGGCCAGAGGTCGTTGCTAACCTTATTTTCTACCGGCCCGAAATATCCATCCGGCTGCTGGCTTTTAAGGATGGCTTCCACCCATTTCCTGGCGGTAGCTATCATTTCAGGATCCTTCAGGAGATAACTGAGATCTATATATCCCTTCAGCCAGTAGGGCATCTCTTCCCAGCCCTTACCTTTCAGGGTTAGCCAGCCAGAATCTTCCCTGAGGAAAGGAGAGATTTCTTCCAGCCTACCTGTCAGACCCTCAGCCATAAGTTTCAGCTGACTGAGGAGCCAGCCCCTGGGTTCTATCTGCGCTGGAGGGAGCTTAACGAGCGCATTCGGCCGCAGAGGCGGTTTGTTGCCCGTATAAAAAGGACTCAGCCGGTCAGATGGTGGAGTTTTTACCGTTTTAATTTCCATTCGATTGTTACTCCAGGAAGAAATGAAAGAAAGAGAAAAAAGCAGCCACAAAAAAAAGAATACATATTTGAATCGGGTGTTCATTTTCATGTCCTCAGTTCATTTAATCATAAGCCAGGAATTTTTCCAGTCAGATTTTACATCAATCAAAAAAATCCTGCGAATGAACTCTTCCCCGTCCAGATGACTGCATCTGGCAGCTTTATGGCAGTAATCCGGAAGCTCAAATCTGCACTTCGTATATTCTCCTCATTTTTTCAAATTTCAATTCCGGGTTAAATACCCAGGAATGGAGAGCCACACTCCGTGGATAAAGGAAAAAGCGGCTGCGGACAAGAAAGTTCTGCGGGTAATATCCCTTCGTCCATTCTATCACTCCAACCAGGTCCCGCTCGCTCAGATAACGCAGTAAGTAATTAATCAGCCAGATTTTTTCTTCGGCGGATAGATTTTCTAAGTGCAGATGGTTTAACCAGGCCCAGCGTTCAACTTTCTTTCCGATATGGTCATGAATGAGATAATTCAGGACCGCTGTCTGCTGCCCGCCTTTTTTAACCGACAGCGTTACGGAAACATCCGGATAGATAAGCTCTTTTTCCAGCTCTTCCACCGACTGCCAGACCCGGGCGAGTTCCACCCTGCCTGAATAAGAGTTGAGAAGACTCATCACTTCATTAAAATCTTCAGGCTTCAGTTCTTCCACCTCCAGTTGATGGTCGTCCACAGCTCGCGGAAGACGGTCGGCTCCCCAGAGCTTGATCAGCGCTTTTTCCCAGCCTTTCAAACCTTCAGAATAAGCCACCCGTTCGAGATCAAGAACGCGCCCGAGAACGTACATCTTTTTTATGAATTGAAGCGGCTGTCCTTCTTCACGGAATTTTTCGATCAGACGGGTGGAAGCGTGTCCGGATTCCAGATAGAGAAGCGCAAAATCATAACGGGTAATTTCCTGGTTAATCCTGACCGCTTCTCTGATGACGGCGCTGGCCAGTCCCTTTCTGGCGTACTCCCGCCGGCTGACCAGCAGGCAACTTAAAATTGCCCGGTAAATTTTTCCCTGGTAATTAAAGTGCCGGGGGATATTCGCCAAAAAGGCCAGAATTTCTCCGTTCTTATAGGCAGCCACAAAATGGCGAGGGTCCCCAGCGATACGCTGAAGATATCTGACAAATTCCGGACGGTAAAGGTTGGGAAAAGAGGAAAGGCCGTATTCTTCCCGCCAGGAATGATGAGCCATCCTCTCCAGCGCTTCCAGATCCCCCCGGAAAGGTTCCACAGAAATTCCGCTGAGTTCAGAATTGATAAACATACTTCTCTCCCTTGATAAAAGTCTGATCAGGGTCGGGTCTTGAAGGCTTATCTTCTTTCAGCGCCTCCAGCATCGTTCCAGCCTGAGCTGAAGTTAAATTGTCTTTCATTATAATGATTTTTTCAGGCAGCACAAATTAAATCAAATAACAACTGTTAAATAAACTTCAGTTATGCACTCGATTATCCGGCGCAGTGCGGCGATCAGAATGAAAATTTTTAGAATTCAGCGGGCTATTTATTTACAAAAAAATATTGTGCTATAATGCCACTCTAAATTTTGGATATATTAAGCTGATTGATTAGTCCAGATTGAAGGAGTTTCCTTTGATCGACAATCGCCTTTATAAACATCCAATCCTTCCGGTTGAAGAAAAACCGCTTTTCACCTTTTATTTTCATGGAAAAGAGCTGAAAGCCAGAGAGGGCGAAACCATAGCATCCGCTCTATTCGCCAACGGCATCAGAATTTTCAGCTATCATCACAAAGATGGAGCACCTCAGGGAATTTTCTGCGCCAACGGTCAGTGCGCCCAGTGTCTGGTTCTGGCTGACGGTTTTCCGGTGAAATCGTGCATGGAGTTGATCAGGCCCGGGATGAAGATTGAACCGGTCGTCGGGTTGCCCGAACTTCCCGCGGTAAATCCGGAAGAAATTCCCGAGTTCAAACCGATCGAAGAGCTGGAAGTATCGGTTTTGATCATCGGGGGTGGGCCGGCCGGACTGTCAGCCGCCATTGAACTCGGCCAGCGCGGAGTGGATTGTCTGCTGGTTGACGACAAACATCGTCTGGGCGGGAAGCTGGTGCTTCAGACTCACCGCTTTTTTGGTTCGGTGGAAGCGGTTTTTGCCGGAACCAGAGGCATAGACATCGCCACCAGGCTGGAAAATGAAATCAAAAAATTCCCGAACGTCAGCGTCTGGCTGCGCAGCACGGCGCTGGCTGTTTTCAGCGATAAAAAAGTCGGAATACTTAAAGAAGGAACAAAGTATGTCCTGGTGAAACCGAAAATCCTGCTCGTGGCCACCGGCGCCAGGGAAAAATCCATAGCTTTTCCAGGAAATGACCTGCCGGGAGTCTACGGAGCAGGAGCCTTTCAGACTCTGGTCAACCGGGACCTGGTCAAGCCGACCGAAAGGTTGTTTATCGTCGGGGGCGGCAATGTCGGTTTGATCGCCGGCTATCACGCGCTCCAGGCCGGGATCCAGGTCGTCGGGCTGGTGGAGGTTATGCCGGAAGTTGGCGGGTATAAAGTTCACAAAGACAAACTGGCGAGACTTGGCGTTCCCATTCTTACTTCACATACGATTCTCAGCGCGAACGGGAAAGATTCGGTAGAATCGGTGACCATCGCCAGAGTGGACGAAAAATTCCAGCCGATCCCTGGTACTGAAAAAACCATCAAGTGCGACACGGTGCTGATCGCTGTCGGTCTTGACCCGGTCAACGAATTTTACCTGAAAGCCAGAGAGTTCGACCTTCCGGTTTACGCCGCCGGAGACGCCGAAGAAATAGCCGAAGCTTCCGCCGCCATTTTTTCGGGAAAAATCAGGGGACTGGAAATTGCCCGGGCGCTGGGAGTTTATACAGGAGAAATCCCGGAAGACTGGTACCGAACGGCAGAAATACTGAAATCACGTCCCGGACCAACCTATTCTGAACAATACCCTGAGAAGGAAGATGGCGTATATCCGGTCATCCACTGCCTGCAGGAGATTCCATGCGATCCCTGTTCGGCTGTCTGTCCGAGAAAGCTGATTGAGGTGGACCGCAGCGATATCAGAAAAATTCCCGTCTATTATGAGGAAAAGGACGGCAAAGGCTGCACCGGATGCGAGCGCTGCGTGGTCTTCTGTCCGGGGCTGGCCATAACCTTAGTGGATTACAGAAAAAATCCGGAATTTCCGGAGGTCACCATTCCGTTTGAATTCTTGAAAGAAACCATCAATCCCGGGGATGAAGTCATCCTGGTTGACATTTCCGGTCAGGAACTGGCCAGAAGCCGGGTAAACTCGGTCAAATCGATCAAGGGTAACGACCGGACCATTCTGGTAAAAGTTTCGGTGCCAAAAGCTGTGGCCAGAAAAGTAAGCGGTTTAAGAATTCAGCCGGACATCATGGAAATCGAAGAAAAATACCAGTCGCGAATCCCGGACGAAGCGATCATCTGTCGCTGCGAGCGGGTTACTGCCGGCGAAATAAGAAAACTTATAAGGGAGGGAGTGAGGGATATAAACGAAATTAAGGCAATAACCAGAGCCGGTATGGGTCCGTGCGGAGCGAAGACCTGCACGCCTCTGGTTCACCGTCTTTTCCGGGAGGAGGGAGTTCCGGAAAGCGAGATAATCGACCAGCCGAAAAGACCGCTCTTTATAGAAGTCCCGCTCGGTCTGTTTGCCGGGCTGGAAAAATAGAAGGAGACCGGAAATGAGCCGCGCTGAGTACGATGTGATTGTCATCGGAGCCGGGAGCGTCGGAACTCCGACCGCTCTTTTTCTGGCGCAGAAAGGATTTAAGGTTCTGGTGATTGACAGAAATCCGAGTCCCGGCCAGAGCTCAAACAAACGAGCTATCGGCGGGCTCAGGGCCACCCATTCAGACCCGGCCAAGATCAGACTCGGACTGAGAAGTCTGAAAATTTTTTCCACCTGGAAAGAAACCTACGGAGACGATATCGAGTGGCTGCAGGGCGGCTATTGTTTTGTCGCTTACCGGGAAGAAGAAGAGAAAACTCTAAAAAGCGTTCTTCCCGTTCAGAAAAAATACGGGTTGAAGATAGACTGGCTGGAGGCTGAAGAGCTGAGGAAGCTACTTCCCGATCTGAATCCCCGCGGCCTTCGGGGCGGCACCTATTCTCCGGAAGATGGACATGCCTCTCCCCTGCTGGCGGTGGAGGCATTTTACCGCCATGCCCGGCGAGCTGGAGCTGAGTTCAAATTCAGAGAAAATGTTCGAGAGCTGGTGATAGAAGGCGGAAAAATCAGGGGGGTTGTCACTGAAGCCGGCCGGTACGCAGCTCCCGTGGTCATCAATGCCGCCGGCGCCTGGGCAGCTGAAATTGCCCGAATGGCCGGTATGGACATACCGGTAAAACCAGATTCTCACGAAGCCGCGGTCACCGAGCCGGTAAAAAGGTTTTTTGACCCGATGATTGTCGATCTGCGTCCGGTAAAAGGGTCGGCAAACTATTATTTTTACCAGCATGCGACAGGACAGATAATCTTCTGCATAACTCCGAGCCCGAGCATCTGGGGATTCGATGAGAGGGAAACGAGCGAATTCCTGCCGATGGTCTCGCGCCGCATGATTGAGCTGATGCCCAGGCTGCAGAACATCAGGGTCCGGAGAACCTGGCGTGGCCTTTACCCGATGACACCTGACGGTTTCCCCATCGTCGGCTGGTCAAAAGAAGTTGAAGGTTTCCTGCTGGCAGTCGGCATGTGCGGCCAGGGTTTTATGCTGGGCCCGGGAGTGGCCGAACTGCTGACCAGACTGGTTGCAGGTCAGCCCGGCCCGGATGATGAGGAAATTCTCTCCTACCTTTCGCCATACAGAAATTTTGTCAGCGAAGAAAAACTGAAGTAAAAAAGGTTTCTGTTTATCTTAGAATAAGCTTCCGCCCTTCAGTTTCTATCACCTGAAGAGGATAATCGTAAAGCTCGGCCAGAAGCTCTGTCCTGAAGACATGGGGCATTTCTCCGGCCGCCAGCACCTTCCCGTTTTTCATCATCACTATGAAATCAGCCAGCCGCGGAACCAGGTCCAGGCTGTGGAGCGAACATATAATAGTCTGCTGTCTTTCGTTTGAAAGTTTCTTAAGAAGCTCCACTATTTCCATTTCGTGTTTCAGGTCGAGAAAAGTTGTCGGCTCATCGAGTATGATGATTCTTGAATCCTGAGCCAGAGCTCTGGCCATCATCACTATCCGTCTTTCGCCGCTGCTGAGCTCCATATACTTCCTCGAAGCCAGCTTTTCGATTCCAAGGTAAGCAATTATTTCTTCCACCTTCCGGTAATCATCTCTGGATGGCGACGAAAAAAGGTTCAGGTGCCCGCTTCTGCCCATCAGGATAAAATCGAAAACCTGGAAATTCAGGGCTGCGCTGTGTTCCTGCGGAACGTAACTGACCAGCGCCGCCCTTTCCCTGGAGCTGAGTCTGGCCAAATCATAACCATCGATGAAGACCGTTCCCGGCGGGCATTTGATCAGGCCGGCAAGAGCTTTAAGAAAAGTCGACTTTCCAGCTCCGTTCGGACCGATTATGACCGAAATCCGTTTCTCCTCAAAATAAAGCTGATCAACCTGAAGCTGGAAATATTCGTAACCGACCCTGAGTCCAGAAACTCTGACTTCCACCTTTAACTCCAGCTGTGGCGAGTTCTTTTAATCAGATAGAGAAAGAATGGAATGCCCACCAGGCTGGTGATTATTCCCACCGGAAGCTCATAAGGGGAAAAAACTCTGATCAGATCATCAGCCAGAATCATCAGACCTGCACCGAAACCGGCCGAAAGCGGCAGGACCAGCCTGTTATCTGCTCCGGCCAGCCCTCTGACCGCATGGGGAACGATAAGACCAACCCAGCCGATTATTCCGGCCACAGAAACCACCGCAGAAGTAATCAGGGTGGCCAGACAGATGATTAGAATTCTCTCTCTTTTTACGGAGAGGCCGAGCGCCCGGGCTTCGTCTTCGTTCAGACTGAGGACGTTAACCCTCCAGCTCATTTTTATCATTAAAAACAATCCGGCGATGATCAGAGGAGCCGACCAGAAAAGGTCGGCCCAGGTGACCTGGGAGAAGCTCCCCAGCAACCAGAAAAAAAGCGCCTGCAGAGCGTAAGGGCTGGCCACAAACTCCACGGCTGAAAGCAAAGCCTGAAAAAACGCCGAAACCACAATACCGGTCAGGAGTACCGAAAGGGCCGTATTCCTGGCGCCCTCAGCCAGCAACAGCACGAGAAAAACGGCCAGCAGTCCGCATCCGAAAGCCAGAACCTGGGGCGGGAAATGGCGGCCGAGAAGCACCAGGGAAACAGCCGCGCCGAAACCCGACCCGAAAGAGACCCCAAGAACATATTCGTTAACCAGAGGATTTCTGAAAATTGACTGTAACGAAGCTCCAGAAACAGAGAAGGCCGCTCCGGCCAGAAGGGCCAAAAGCAACCTCGGCAGTCTGATATCCCAGACAATGCTGGTTAGGTTTTCCGGAAGAACCGCCGGATTCGAACCGGTTATTTTAGAAATAAAAACTTTTAATACCTGGCCCGGCGTAACGCTGACTGTTCCCAGACTCAGAGAAATCAGAAACAGGATAAAAGGGAAAAAAGCAGCCGCCAGATACAACCAGCGTTTCTTTCTGTGGCTAATTCTGAAACCACTCATAAGCCTTTATTTTAGCACACAGCTTCTCGAACAGGCCGGGACGACCATAGAAAAAATAAAAAATTCTTTCACCCAGCGAAATAATTGAATTTCCTTCTACCTGACCTTTCTGAAAAAGTTCCGCCAGATAATGGCTTTCCACCAGAACCAGCGCCGGGTCCCACCAGTACCAGAAACCGAAGGTGTAATAAACTTTTCTCTCCCTTACGGCTTTTAAAGATTGAAGCCTGACATCTGAAAGAACGCTTTCGACGCTAACCTGCCTTTCTTCGGGCGGATAGTTTCCCTGCACCAGAATAATATCAGGATTCAGCCTGAGCAGAGTTTCCAGGTTCAGAACAACCGTGTCGGAACCCCGGTGAACCCTCTTGAATTGGCCGGCCAGGTTGATTCCACCGGCCAGGTCCACCGGCTCATAACTGAAAGGAGACCTTAAAATAGAACCCCAGAAACTGAGATAAACGCGCGGCTTACGTCCGTAAGAAGCGCTCTTCTGCCTGACCAGATTAATTTCCGCCTTCATGAACTGAACGATTTCTTTCCCGCGCTTCTGATTTCCGGTTATGGCCGCCAGGATTTCAATCTCCTCCAGCAGACGCTCTATACTTCCCGTCGAGCTCAGGCTCACCACCGGACATTTCAATTTCCGCGTAAGCTGAGTTGTAAGGTTAAGCTCTGAAGGAGAAACCAGCACCAGGTCTGGTTCGAGCTGGAGAATACGCTCGATGTTTACATCCTCGCCGGTTATCGACACCACCGGGAGTTTTTCCACACCCGGGAATATGATTCGCATCAGGTGGTCATAGCGAGACGGAAACCTGTCAACGGCCACCACCTGGTGCTCGCTGTTCAGTGCTACCAGAATTCGCATGAGTTCCGGCTGCAGACAGACAATCCTATCCACCCTTTCAGGAATTTTCACCCGTCGTCCGAGATTGTCTTTAATCGTTATCTCGCTGGCGACCGCAGACGAAGCCAGCAAAAGAGAAAACTGCAACAGAAGACAGGATAAAATTTTATTTATTTCTTTTTTCAGCATTAAATTCTCTCTCCCACTACCTGAAAGCAACAGAATGTTAATTAAGATTAAAACCGGCAGCGAGTGAGCCTCTATTTACCATCGTTTTTCTCAAGAGCTTCCAGCAATTTTTCGGCCGCAGGAATTATGGATAGCAGACATTCACCCTGTGGCTTTTTTGTCTCTTTAAGTCTCTGCTGGTTGAATTTTACCCATTCGGCTTCAGGTTTGCGGCCGTTTTCCAAAAACTCAAGCGCTTTCTCCATGATCAGGACAGCCTCTCTTAAGTTATCGGCAATCGGAACTATCTCTTTGAGGGCCGGCACTCTTCCGGCCAGGCTTACAGCGGGAGAGATGATTTTTTTGTAACTGTCTAAATAATTTTTTATCTCCTTCAAGTTTTCCTTCCGGGTGGAATTCAGGTAATTCTCAACCAGCCTGCGAAATTTCCTTCCCTCCAGAGATTCAGGAAAACAGCAATCCACAAAACGGGTAAGCGGTGAAAGTGAGGTATACTTCTTCCCCAGACTGTGCCTGGCATAGCCCTTGACCGGTTCGCTGATGGTGGCTAGCTTTAGAAGCGAATCGAATTCCTCCTGGCTGTAATTAACCGGATTAACCAGCCGTCTGAGCATCATCCTCTGATGGCGAAGATGCTGCACCCCGAGTTCCTCCAGCTGGACAGAAATCGTTTCCAGCCGCCGGTACATATCATCCACATCGGCTATTTCCTGTGGCGACCAGAGCCTTTCGGCAATTGCCGCCGTCCGCGGCCAGATTCTCGAATCAACCGTCTCGTGTGTAACCAGTTCGGCCCACATGGTGGCTTCGCCTCCAAGAATAAGCTTCTTTTCCTCTTCGGTAAGCGGGGAATCAGGAGGAATCGGGTCATTCAGATAATGTCTTTCAGCTGGCTCACAGAGATCGATATAGTATCCGTTGGACAAAATTCCCTGATAACCTTTCCGGGCTCCGTCCACCAGTGCCTGCGTGCCCCTCCAGGATTGGATTACAATATCCTTCGGCAGTCCGGGCTGGTAAATTTCGTCCCAGCCAACCATCTTTTTGTTGTACCTTGTAAGAATTTTCAGGATTTCTTTATTGAAGTATGCCTGAAGCGCATGGTTGTCGGGCAGGTTATGCTTCTTCATGAAAGCCTGGATCCCGGGATTTTCTTTCCAGTGAGTTCCTTCCACCTCGTCGCCACCGATATGCATATAAGGATCAGGAAACAGCGCGGCCATCTCCCGGAAGAATCTGTCAAAAAATCTGTAAATGGCAGGGTTGGCCGGGTTAAAAACCGGATGAAAAACTCCGAATCCCCTTTCAATCCGGTAGGGACCTGGAGCGCTGGCGTACTCCGGGTAACCGACGAACCAGCTGGTGGAATGGCCTGGAATGTCGAACTCCGGCATCACCCTGATGCCCAGGTCCGAGGCAAAATTGATGATATCTCTAATCTGCTCCTGCGTGTAATACATTCCGTCGGAACCGAGCTCGTGAAGTTTCGGGAAAGTTTTGCATTCAACCCTGAAACCCTGGTCTTCGCTCAGATGCCAGTGGAGAACGTTCAGCTTGACGGCAGCCATCGCCAGAAGGTTTCTTTTAATAACTTCAAGCGGCATAAAATGACGACAGGAATCTATGAGGAGACCGCGCCAGGTGAATCTCGGTTTATCTTTGATCAAACAGCACGGGAAATAATAACCCTGATCATCAACTGAAAGCAGTTGCAATAATGTTTCCAGTCCTCTTAGAATTCCCAGGTCGGTAGTGGCGCTCAACTCTATCCGTTCGGCTTTAACGCTCAAGGTATAGGACTCGTCCTCTCCAGGAACCAGCTGTCCCGTGCGCTGGTACTTATAAACCAGCCGGGTTTCCGGTTTCAGACTCTGGTCAGCCAGATAATCCTGTTCAAGAAAAAGTCCGGTTCTTCCGGCCAGCCTCGACATAAATCTGGAAACAGCTTTGAATGCCCGGCTTCCCGGCTGCGCCTCACCTCCAGCCTGAAATTTTTCATTGATCCTGAATTTGCCGGCTTCCAGCTGAACGCTCGCCGGCCAGGGCATCAGCGCCGGAAAATCAGGTTCATCCTTATTCACCGCCGCCGCTCCGCTCAATGGAGTGAAGGTTGCAACAAAAAGAATCAGGGAAATTAACAGCACAAAAATTTTTTTTGAATTAAAAATTCCGGCAACTCTGACGGCAGAACTTCTCATTTTTCATCTCCCTGAAAGTCGTTAAAAACAACTCTGGCAGCGGGCGACAATTTCCCGCCCGCCGCCAGAACGGATTAACCAGAAATCGGTTATTTATACAGCGGATCCGGATTCACCCTGACCGTCCGGCTCATTACCTCTTTGCCGTCTACCATCAGGATGACTTTATACAGTCCGGGGTCGACCATTCTTGGCCCGAAACGGCCAGACCCAAACCGTCCGGCCGGTTGTTCCGCCCGGCGGTTTAAACCCCAGAATACTCTCTGAACTCCAGCCGAGACCGGGCCGTTAATTTCCTGAACGACAGCACCGTCAAAATCCCTGACCACCAGAGATACTTTCGAAGCCTGGTTTTTCAAATAATAATAGATGTTCACTCCGACCGGAGGGTTCGGAGCGCTGGCAAATTCACCGTAAGACTGGCCCCGCCGGTCATTCATCTGCCAGAGAATTCCTTCCTGAATCTCAAACAGATGGGCATCCTTCTTCAGGTTCTCTTCGGTAAATTCTTTGAAAGGATAGATGTCTATGATGTAGATGCCACGCCCGTAGGTGGCCACCGCCAGGTCACGGTCTCTTTTCTGAATGGCCAGGTCGTGGATGATCACATCCGGAACCTGAGGACCGGTCAGGCGCATCCAGTTTTTGCCCTGGTTGAAAGTCACATAGAGTCCATAATCTGTGGCTAAATACAGAATATTCGGGTTATGCGGGTCTTCTTCGATGTCATTGGCCGGGTTGTTCATGCCGGCGGAAATGTCTTCCCAGGTTTTGCCCAGGTCTCTGGTGACGTAAACATAAGTTTTATCTTCGTTGTGCGTGCGGTAGCCAGAATAAACCACGTAACAGGTGTTCGCATCATGCTGACTCGGCAGGACTCTGACCACCCAGCGGTCGTAAGGAATCAGCGCTCCCTTTATGCCCGGTTTTGGTTTTCCTTTAGAATCGTAGAAACTGGCAGTGATGTTCGTCCAGGTATTACCGAAATTCGTGCTCAGCTGCAGATTGCCGTCATCGGTTCCCGCCCAGTAAATCCCGGGCTTTTTCGGGGACTCGGCAAAAGTATAGATGGTGGCATACTGAAGGTTGGTCTTTTTGGAAAGATTAATCCTTTCCTTATCCTGCTTGCTGAGGTCGGGCGAGATTATTTCCCAGGTGCCAGGGTCGCCGTGGCTCAGTGAGCGGTGGACAAACTGTGAACAGACAAAAACAATTCCCGGATTGTGCGGCGAAAGATAAATCGGCGCATTCCACTGAAAACGCAAAGGCGTGGCTCCGGCGGCTTCTTCCTCCGGAGTGTACCTGGGAGCCAGAGAAATGCTTTCTCCCGTCTTGAAATTCATCCGGCGGGAGGCGCCAAACTGGCTCTCCCAGTAGATGAACTCCGGATTCCACCAGTCGCGAACGACGTAAAAACCGTCCCCGGACGGCAGGTATAGCCAGTCAGCCGGATAAACGCCGTTGGGGTTTCGGTTGCGGGATGGACCGAACCAGCAGCCGTTATCCTGCGTTCCGCCCATAACATTATACGGTAATTCGTTATCAACCCAAACGTCGTAGAACTGCTGGGCCGGGATCGTTTCTTTCTGCGACCAGTGCAGGCCTCCATCCCAGGTCTCGCTCAAACCGCCGTCGTTGGCATTAAGGATGTGTTTGGAATTGAGTGGATCGATCCAGACCGCTCTTGAATCAACGTGACATTTTTTATTCGCTTCCCAGTTGGCAAACTGGAACGTCCGGCCGGCATCGCGCGAAATGATCGTCCTGGTCTCGGGAGCTATCAGCACCTTATCGTCATTCGGGTCCACGGTTAACCGGCCGTAGTATCCGGCTTCCACCTGGTTGACCACTTCGCTCCCGCCCACCATCCGGTACTCGGTCATCCTTTTCCAGGTCTCTCCCTGGTCTTCCGAACGATATATTACACCAGACTTCTTCACCGGCTTCATCACCTGCAGAGCCTCAGCGTAAAGAATGTCCAGCAGGCAGCGGTTAAGCGTCTGGTAGCGGCCTTTTATCTGGTCATAATCACGAGCGAGGTTCTCCCCTTCCTTCAACAGATCCAGCATATCCTTTCTTTCTTTGTAAACATTCTTCGCTTTGCTGAAAACAGACCCCGGATTTATTTTCAGCTTGACCAGCAAATTCACATCAGCCACCATGTTCTGAAGGTTATCAATAAGAAAGGCTTCATTCTTGATGTACTTTTCATCAAAAGTCAGGCTGTCTATGAAATTCTTGCTGACCGAAACCTGAGCCCGGTCCCTGACGGTGAAGTTAACAGGGTCAAACCCGGGAGATTCAGTCAGCAGCGCCGTCAGCACCAGGCGGTTGAGCTTGAGCAGATCCTTTTCCCCTTCCTCAGCTCTTTTCACAATTTTTTCTGTTTCTTCCACGGCAGAAAGCGCTTCCTCATCCTTAGCATATATCTTTCTGGCAGTCGCCAGCAAAGGTTTCCAGTTGACGGCCGACTTTTTTTGCAGGTCAGGGTCGCGCACCAGGTCGTTAAGTTTGTTCACCAGGTCCTCGACTTTATCCGCCCTGATGTGTTCGAATTTGACATGTTTGAGAAGCTCCGGCTTGATCCGGTATTCCTTAAATCTGTTGAGATAGAAGCCGTCACGGAAGAGGGCTCTCTGGTTGTATAGCGCTGCCCCTTCCCTCTCGCTCAGCCCGAGGTTAACTTCTTCATCCAGCCGCAGATAGACAATTCTGGGATTCTTCGGGAAAATGGCCAGACCGTTTCTGCCGGTTTTAAGACGGTCAAGGTCAGGAAGACCGTTTGTTAATTTTTTCCAGGTCTTACCTCCATCGGTTGTCTTCCAGAGATGATTTCCCGGTTGCCGGTCGAGGAAGGTCCAGGTTCTTCTGTAAATCTTGTAAGCGGCGGCAATCACCACGTCCGAATTCGTCGGGTCCATGACAAAATCGCCCACCACCCTGTCCTTGAGGTCGAGAACTCTCGTCCAGGTCTTGCCCCCGTCAGTCGATTTGTAAAGTCCACGCTCACAGTCCTGGTCTGTGTCATCGTACAATTTCCCTTCAGCCGCCACGTAAACTATGTCCGGGTTTTTTGAATCCACTTCAATTTTGTTTATGAAGTAACTTTTCTCGAGACCGACATGAGTCCAGGTCTTACCCCCGTCAGTGGATTTCCACACGCCGTTACCACGAAAAGCCATCCGGCTGTGTATCGGCTCTCCTGTTCCCAGGTACAGTATATCAGGGTTCGAAGGCGCGATTGCCAGGTAACCCATGCTCTGGTTGCCGTATTTTTCAAATATCGGTTCAAAATGAGTTCCGCCATCGACTGTTTTCCAGACACCACCAGAAGCAGTAAGAACATAATAAGTCTGACTCTGTCCGGGAGGAACCGCGATGTTGGTGATTCGCCCGGAGAAGGACCAGGGGCCAATATGGCGCCAGGTAAAAAGTTCCAGGTCTTTTGCTGTCAACGGGATTTTATCCGAAAAAACAGCTTTACCGGCGCTTTCCTTATTCTGCTGGAGACCGAGGCTGAGACCTGAGAGCAGCAGAATCAACAGAATAACAATTCCAGGAAAACGCCAGTGTCTTTGAGCCTTAATCCTTTTCTTCATGATGCCTCCTTAAATTTTTGGTTATTTCCAGTAAATATTTTTTTCTATCTTCGGGAAATTTTTCCAGCGCATAGCGGACGGTCACGCCAGGCAGCCGCCAGCCGCTTTCAGACAGGAATTTTTCCAGTCGGGCGCCATCTGTTTTTCCGGCTTCCCGCAGCAACCAGCCGGCAGCTTTCGCCACCAGGTCATCAGCAGGAGACAGAGAGAGAGCTTTTTTTACCATGCTGAAAATCCGGGCTGTTGATTTTTTTGTTATTGCGGTTTTAACAACAGAAACGAGGGCCGCTCTCCTCAGGAAGACATTCGACTCACGGCACCAGAATTCGAGTTCTTTCATGGCTCCGGGGTTTCTTTCAACCAGCGGATATATCACCTCAAGCGAAAAGGCGTCAATGAGCGCCCAGTTGTCGAGATAACCGCTTCTCAGCCATCTTCTAAAAATCTTAAGATGGCTTTTTTTAAGCTGAGAGCTGACCTGAGCGAGCAGGAAAATGCCGCACAGCCGGGTTTCCAGTTCGCTCAACTTCAGGAGGGCTTCGGTTAATTTAAGTATCTGGCGAAGACTCCAGGATTTCAACTGATTACGGTAAATTTCTTTCGCCAGCTGTCTCAAAACCGGAGTTCTTACTCCATAGCAGCAAATTTTATCCGGAAAGAACCTCTGTATGGATTCTGCCACCTCAGGGCTGGACAGCTGCCGGAGGCGGTCGATGATATCTTTTCTTATGAACTCTATATTTTTTATTTTTTCAGCTTCAACCATGTACGCAACTTTTACATTTTATACATTTACGATTATTCAGACAACAAAAAACATACTTTCACTTCTGCTTTAATCTCGAATTATGATAGAGATTTTCTGCCTGAATCTTTGCTTTCTTAAAGATTTTTACTTCTGGCTTTCGGTTTCCTTCCGGCAGATTGTGGAAATGCCCAGCGGAACGTACAGAGGACAGAAACCGAACAGGCTGGTGGCTATGAAAACCACTGCCAGAATCGCCAGGATGTAAGCTAACGTCCCCTTAACCAGACCAGCAAAAACCAGCACGGCCATGACGATGGCCAGAATCGTTCTTATCGTCCGGTCGGCCGAACCCATATTCTTTTTCATCCTGCCCTCCTTTCATCGAACTTTTTTCTGAATTTTAATTTTATGATAACAGAAAATTAACCTGTCTGAAATAGATTTTTTTTCGATAAAAAACAAGATTATATGAGGAAGAAAGAATGTGGATAAAATCAAAGTTCTCTTCATATGTGACGACAACAGTCTGAGGAGCCCTATGGCCGAAGCCTGGTTGAACCATCTGGGCGCAGGAAAATTCCTAGCCCGCAGCGCAGTCTTTGAAGTCGCGCCCCTCAACCCTCTGTCCGTAAAGGCCATGGCGGAAGTCGGTGTGGATATTTTTGGCCATCAACCGACAAAGGATTTCGACCTTTACCTTTCAGACGAATTATTTGCCTTTGTCATCACTCTTTGCCAGCCGGCCAGTGCCGAACGCTGCCCGATTTTTCCGGGAATGTCCAGAGTGACCAGCTGGCCAATGTCCGATCCCACCGGGATGACCTTCCGGAATCTGAAAAAATGAACCGGGTAAGAGAGATAAGAGATCAAATCCGGGAAAGAATTGAAACTTTTATAAAAAACATGCGGCCGGAATCAAACGATTAGCCGGGTTGTTTACCCAGCAGATCCCTTCTTGCCGCCTCCATCAGCAAGAAGAAAGCCTGACCTTCTGTAGCCACCCCGGGCGATTGAAACAGCGGCGAACCGCAGACATCGTTAACATAGCCGTAAGAATCAACTTTTTTATGGACCGCCTCCCTCATCATCTCGGCCTTACTCAGATACTTCCGGTCCAGCCATCCAAGCTGTACATTGCGGTAGATGGTGTAGGCCAGCATCTGGGCAAGATTTGTTTCCACAAAGCTCCGGGGATTGTCGAGAACGTCATGGAACAAACCGTCCTTGCGTTGATAACGGAGACAGCCGTCGAGGAGATCCTTTATGTATTTCCTCAGTTTTGCTTTTTCTTCTTTCATTTCTTCCGGCAGAGCCCGCAGGACTCTGGTCATCCCGGCTGCCGCCCAGCCGTTGCCGACGCCCCAGAAATCCTGTCTTTCAAATTTCTTTTCCTGGTAGTCATAAATGTGAGAAAATAGTTTTTTCTTTTCATTCCAGAGATATTTCCTTAACCCTTCAACCTGAAAAATGGCTTCTCGGTAGTGGCCGATGACCGCCAGAAACGGGGGGCACATATACATAGAATCAATCCAGAGTTGCTGTTTGTTATCCAGATGAAAGATTACTCCATCATGGGTTCTGGGAGCTTTTTTTAGGAAATATTCCGCCTGTTTTCTGGCCGCTTCCAGCAGCCGTTCGTCTGAAAGCACCCGGCCGGCGTAAAGAACGGCTTCGCCGTTCGCTCCCGGGTCGGTCACCCCGTGGTTGTCGCAGACCTGCCCGAGTCTTCCGTCATCCCACTGTCTGAGAACAGCTTCCCGGGCCATCATGATTACCAGTTTTTCCTCACCGAGTTCCAGAAGGGCCTGAGCCGCGACACCCTGTTCCCAGGCATGGCGCTGCATGGTCAGCATGGCTATCTTAACCCGGTTAATAATCCCATCTAAAGCGGAATCTCCAGGACTGATGCTTTTTTCTTTAATTCCAGGAAGCCCGGAAACATACTTCACCGGCAGGAGACCACCGGCCAGCATGGTCAGAAAAAAATTTCTCCTTCTCATTTTTTCCTCATTCAAAAAAAATGCAGGCACAATTATAATATTTTTACCAAGCAGAAACCTTATTTTTCCCCGGTTTCCTTTTCCACCACGATCGTCAGATTGGAAGCCAGCGCCGCCACCGCTCCGATCGCCGCCCAGACCGGGGCGATCAGCGTGCCCACTATGCCCACAGTCAGCGGAATTTCCATAAAAGTCTTTCCGTCTTCTGTCTTGAATATGATTCTACGGGCATTGCCTTCCCTTATGATTTCCTTGATTTTTTCAAGTATTTCTGACCCGGTTACTCTGAATTCTTCGAATCTGGTTTTTTCTGTCATTTTATCCTCCATGAATAAAATTATTTCTCAATATTTTTCAGGAAACAATTTTCTCAAAATTACGATAGATCCAGGCAACAGTTGACTCGAATCTATTTCCCTCCAGGCCGCGTTCTTAATCAACCAGCGTCCGCCAGATTTTTCCAGCTGGAAATTAAAACGGTAATAGCTTCCGACAATGCCCACCAGCCGTCTCAGGCTTTCGAGCGGTCCGGAAGAAAGAAGCACGTCTGCTTCCGCCCGTTGGCCATCTATATCTACATAAACATCGAGCAAATGAATGGCAATCCCGTGATAATTTTTGAAATAATAATCGAGCAGCTCGGCCGTTTGCTCGAGGTTGCGCCCCTGAAAATCACGATAATCAGGCGTCAGAAAACTGAGAATTTTTCCTGATTCTTTTTTCTCCACCTGACTGGCTATCGTCCTTAACCTTTCTTTTATCTCTTCTGTTTCGTCAACTTTTCCGCAGCCTTCCCAAATTAAAACTCCGACCAGCACGGTAGCCATCAGGCATTTCAGCAACCTGCGATTCTCTCTTGAAAGCGAACGATGCATCTTCAGTGTCTCACCTCATTTTCTTCCGGGCAAATCAGAAAAA
>FWWL01000560.1_pt1 | contig 100559 bp, 88 predicted proteins | sample 2228331 | NCBI WGS metagenome assembly FWWL01 (sample SAMEA103939775, study PRJEB20133) | metagenome | reverse complement strand
AACTCCAGGGAAAGTGGCTTTAATCATTCCAGCTTATAACGAAGCTGATGTCCTGGCAGAGACCATTGAAGCTGTCAAAACTCAAACCTTCAAACCAGATCAAATTGTGGTTGTTGACGATGGTTCAACTGATAAGACAGCTCTAGTGGCTCAAGAGCAGGGTTTAGAAGTTATTAGATTCAATCAACGCTCAGGGTCTAAAGCTAGAGCTATAAATCTGGCTTTAAAAAAAATAGAAATTTTAGCTGACTACATTGCTGTGATTGATGCTGACACAATTTTAGCCAAGGATGCTTTAGAAAAAGCTCTTGGCTATTTGACCAAAGATCGAGTGGCTGGCGTGTGTGGTTATGTGCTTTCTTGGCAAATAGATAGTATTTGGCAGAAAGCTCGGGCTGTAGAATACATTGTTGGCGGAGCTTTAGATAAAGGCGCTCAAGAGTGGTGGGGCGTTCCATTGATTATGGCAGGTTGCTTTACAGTCTGGAGAGCTGACCTTCTTTTGAAATATGGCTTTCCAGAGAGGAGCTTTACTGAGGACTTAGATCTTACTTGGCAGCTTATAGCTGATGGTTATCGTCTGGTGTATGCTAGCGAAGCTAAGTGCTGGACCATAGATCCTCAAAACTGGCAAAGTTTCCGTTCCCAGTTGCTTCGTTGGAGAAGAGGTTTTATTCAAAATATAGGCTTTCACTTTAAAAACTGGATCAAAAGGCCTCGTATGGCTTTCTTTATCTTGAGGTGGCTGATTGGAGGCACAATAATACCTGTGGCCTATTGGCTCTTTTTGTTTTGGCTAATGTTCAGCCAGAACTGGCTGTGGCTGATAGGTTTGGTCGGAGGAGAACTTGCCTATCTGACTTTATTGGTTTTAATCCAAGCACGGCGTCTGGGCTATTCTCAAAGAGTAGGTGGATACGCAATCTATTACTGGTTGTTAAAACCTATCTTGGTATATCTCTTTTGGGAAGCGTTGGTTCGTGAGTTTTTAGAGGCATCTTTGAATAAACGTTGCTTGCTTTGGGATAAAACCAGAAAGAAAGGAGTGGTCAAGATGTATCAAGGACCAGCTATCCCAACAAGCAGTTTGGTTCTTAGGATTCCAATTCTGGCGATTTTGACAATTGCCCTTTTGGTAATCCCTAACCAAGTTGCCAGAGATTTGGGAGCTATCTTGATAGACAAATTACCAGAAGCCTCAATTGCCTTCACTTTTGATGACGGGTTAAAGTCGGTTTATAAATCAGCTTTGCCTGTGTTCGAAAAGTGTGGGGCAGTGGGCACAGTTTTTGTTGTGACAGGTCAAGTTGGACTGCCTGGATTTATGTCTTGGCAGGAGCTATCGGATCTTTACCAAAGGGGATGGGAGATCGCTTCCCATAGCGTGACTCATCGCGACTTGACATTGCTGTCTGATAAAGAAATTCTATCTGAGCTAATCAATTCAAAGTCAGAGCTTGAGCAAAGGGGATTTAAAGTTTACTCTTTTGCTAGTCCAGGTGGTGCCTACAACCAAAGGACTTTATCTGCCATACAGCAGATATATCAGGCTCACCGCACTTTGGATGCTGGCATAAACTACAGACCGATTGAGCCCTATCAGATTAAGTCCTTCGATGTTAACAGAGATGGGCTTGAAGACTTAAATAAGGCTTTCAAGCTAATTTTGGAGACAAAGGAAACCAAAGGACACCTTGTGCTTACTTTTCATAAGATTGATGAACAAGGCGCTAACTTAAGCTATCCTATTTGGAAGCTTGAGGCTTTATGCCAATATGCTAGAGCCCAGGGCTTTCAACCTTTTAGCTTCACTCAAGGAGGGTATAAAAGATAAAAACAGAAAGGGGCGACAGATATAGTCGCCCCTTGCTTTTAATTTTTGTTTTTATATAATAGAGTTGACCCCCAGAGGAGGGGGTTTTAAAAAACTCAAAAAGCGAACTTGTAAATGAAAGTTTTTGGGAGAATCCAAGATATGATCCAAAAATTTATTAACTTTTTAAAAGAGGTAAAGGTAGAGCTAAAAAAAGTAAACTGGCTTAGTTTGAACCAAACAATCAGATATACCTTACTTGTGATTTTAATCTCGATTGTGGTAGCTGCTTTCTTGGGAATGGTTGATTTTTTGGTAACATTATTAATAGATAAGTTTGTCTTATAACAAAAACAAATAACACTATGGCTCGCCAACAACTTCCTCAAGAAAGAAAGTGGTATGTAATTCACACTTACTCAGGATATGAAGATGCGGTCAAAAAGAATTTAGAACAAAGGATCGCGTCTTTGGGTATGGAGGACAAGATTTTTAATGTTTTAGTCCCAAAAGAGAAAAAAATAAAAATCAAGGACGGCAAGAGAAAAGTGGTAGAAGAAAAAATATATCCAGGTTATGTTTTGGTTGAAATGATTGTTACTGATGATTCTTGGTATGTGGTTAGAAATACTCCTAATGTTACTGGTTTTGTGGGCTCTGGCACGACACCCATTCCCGTTTCTGATTCCGAAATAGAAATTCTAAAAAAGAGAATGGGAGTTCAAGAGCCAGAATATAAAATTGATTTCTCTGTTGGCCAGAGAGTGAAAATTACAGATGGCCCCTTTAAAAATTATGAAGGCAAAGTCTCTGAGATTGATACTACCCGAGGCAAAATTAAGGTCCTGGTAAATCTATTTGGAAGAGACACACCTGTGGAATTAGATTCTCTGCAAGTTAAGAAACTTTAAACCAAATTTATGCCCAAAAAAATTAAAGCTATAATTAAACTTCAGATTCCAGCTGGACAAGCAACGCCTGCTCCTCCTATAGGGCCGGCCTTGGCTCAACATGGAGTTAATATCGGAGAATTTACCAAGAAATTTAATGACCAGACCAAAGATCAGCAGGGCTGGATTTTGCCAGTTCAAGTTACAGTTTTTGAAGATCGAACTTTTACCTATAAAATAAAACAGCCTCCGGTTTCTGAATTTATAAAAAAGATGTTAGGTCTTGAAAAAGGATCAGGAGAGCCAAACAGAACCAAAGTTGGTAAAATTAGCCGAGCTCAAATTCGAGAAATAGCTCAAAAGAAAATGCCTGATTTCAATACCGATAATCTTGAATCTGCAATGCGTATGGTTGAGGGAACAGCTAAGAATATGGGTTTAGAGATTGTTGATTAGAAATCTAGTTAGTCAAAATTTTGCTTTTAGTATTTTTTTAAGGTATGCTTTCAATTAGCAAATTATAAAAAATTTAGAGGAGAGCCAAAGATAAGATATGAGAGCTAATTTTTATAAGGGTAAGTTCATTGTATTTGAAGGTTTAGATGGTTCTGGCCAAACAACTCAAAGTCGGTTGTTAGCTGATTTTTTAATAAGAAAGGGAAAAGAAGTCTTTTTAACCAAAGAACCAACTGCTAACTCTAGCTTTGCTCAAAAGATTCGGCAAGCTCTTTTTAAAGAAATTGAGTGCTCTCCAGAACAACTTCAGATCTGGTTTGCTAAAGACCGGAAAGAGCACCTTGAAAATGAAATTTTACCAGCTCTTGAGGTAGGCAAAATAGTAATTTCAGATAGATATTTTTGGTCCTCTTTTGCTTATGGTATGGCCCAAGGTTTGAAACTTCAATGGTTGATAGATCTTAACAATGAATTTTTGATGCCAGATCTTACTTTGTTATTGAAAGTTAGACCCGAGATCTGTATTCAAAGAATCATTTGGAGAGGGGTTTCTAAAACTCTATTTGAAAACAAAGAATACTTAGCAAGGGTTTGGGAAAATTATGAGACCATAGCCATTAATTTCTTTCCAAATTATATTACTATCCTAGATGGCGAGAAAGATATCCAAGAGGTTTTTTCAGAAGTGAAAGCTATCTTACAATCTATCGAACTATAAAGGAGGTGCAAGATGAGGTTAGTAGAACCTCAAGTCTATTTGGTTGGCGAGCCTAGAATTCTCAGGGAGGAATTAGAGCGGTATCTAAAAGAGATTAAAGCTTCCCAGTGGAGCACAGATGCTCAAACAGAGATCGGAGAGTTAATCGAAATTAATGGCCGCTTATGTTACCGGAGTTTTCTTCCTGGCCTTAACCCCAATGTTAAGAAGGTCAGGGTTGGACATTATGGCTATATCCAAAATATCCTTAAAGAAAAGCATGGTTCGGTCCTTGAGCATGGCCAGCTGTCTTTCATCTTCCACAATGTTTCTCGGGTTTTTACTCATGAATTGGTCCGGCATCGAGTGGGAGTTTCAATCTCTCAGGAAAGCATGAGGTTTGTTCGGATTAAAGAGATTTCCTTTTGGTTTCCAAAATGGGCTCTTGAAGATCCTGAGTTGATACAAAGATGCAGACAAATTCTTGATCAGCTTGAAGAGCATCAACGCTGGATGGCTCAGCACTTCAATTTAGATGCCCAGGATCTACCTTTTGCCCAGAAAAAAGCTAAAACCAGCTTTATGAGAAGATTCGCACCAGAGGGAATAGCAACTACCATTGGTTGGTCAGCGAATCTTAGAACTATCCGTTGGGTGTTAGAGGCTCGGACTAATCCTTCAGCCGAGGAGGAAATTAGACTCGTGTTTCACAAAGTAGGCCAGATCGTTCAAAATAGATACCGACCCTTCTTTGATGACTTTGAGAAGGTTGAGGTTGAAGGAAGCAATGTGCCTTACTGAAGCCAGCTTACAGTAAGGTTTAAAAAATTAAGCCCTGCACTCTATTTTGGAGTGTAGGGCGTTGTTTTTTAGGAAATTTTGGGTAAAATTTAGGTTAGCTATGAACTACCAACCTGTAATTGGTTTAGAAATTCATATTGAGCTTAACACCAAGACCAAGATGTTTTGCTCTTGTAAGAACGATCCTTTTTCAGATATTCCTAACCTGTATGTTTGTCCTATTTGCATGGGACATCCAGGGACTTTACCTGTAATTAACAAAGAAGCTGTAAGACAGGTAATCAAAACAGGTTTAGCTTTAAATTGTAAAATTGCTAAAGTTAGCAAATTTGACCGCAAGAATTATTTTTATCCTGATCTGCCAAAGGGCTATCAGATTTCCCAATATGATAGCCCACTTTGCGTGGGAGGATATTTAGAAATTCCAAATCCCAAAAACATTCCAAATCCCAAAAAGATAAGAATCAACAGGATTCACTTAGAAGAGGATACAGGAAAACTAATCCATCTTGAAGGCAAAAATTATTCCTTAGTTGATTTTAACCGAGCTGGCGTTCCCTTGATGGAATTGGTTACCGAGCCTGATATTAATTCAGCTAAAGAAGCTAGGATTTTTGCCCAAGAATTACAGCTTATTTTAAGATATCTTGGAGTCTCACAAGGTGATATGGAGAAAGGACAAATCAGAAGTCAAAGAGCAAAAACCAAAGAGCAAAAAGAGAGCTTGGCACAAAAGTTGAGATTAAAAATCTTAATTCTTTTTCAGCTTTAGAAAAAGCAATTGATTATGAAATTAAAAGGCAGACCGAAATTTTAGATCAAGGCCAAAAAGTTGTTCAAGAAACTCGAGGCTGGGATGACCTAAAAGAAGTTACCATAAGCCAAAGAGAAAAAGAACAAGCTCATGATTATCGTTATTTTCCAGAACCAGACCTTCCACCTTTGAAAATTTCTCAAGATTTTATAGATCAAATAAAAGCTGAAATTCCAGAATTGCCTCAGCAAAAGAGAGAACGCTTAAGTTCAGAATATGGTCTTGATCTAAACACGATCGAAATTTTTATCTCTCAAAAAGCTCTTGGGGAGTATTTTGAAAAAGTAGTTTCGGAACTAGATAGTTTAGCTAAAGAAGAAGATGAGCTCTTTTTAAAACGAGATAGAGAAAAAGCTATAAAGCTTATAACTAACTACCTTATCTCAGATTTACAGGGACTATTGGCTCAAAGAAATTTAGATATAGAAAGCCCAGCTTTTAAAATCACCCCTGAAAATTTTGCTGAACTCATTTTTCTGATTTTACAAGGCAAAATTTCAAGCAAGATAGCAAAAGAGGTTTTAGCAAAGATGGTAGAGCAAGGAGGCGACCCTTCGCAAATTATTGAGGCAATGAATTTATCTTTGGTAACTAATGTTTCAATTATTGAGCAGATAGCCCAAAAAGTTCTTGAGAACAATCCAAAAGCTGTCCAAGATTTTAAAAAAGGCAAAGAAAATGCCCTCCAGTTTTTAATAGGTGAAGTAATGAGAGAAACTAAAGGTAGAGCAGACCCCCAAAAAGCAAGAGATGTCTTGACACAAAAACTGAAAGCTCTATTATAGAATTTAGAAAAATGCCTTCGGGGCAAAGACAAGCCGTATAAGCTGGGAGGAAAATTTTCCTCCCAGCGATTTTTCCTTGACAAGAGGTTTAGAAATAACTAATATTATATATTAGCAGATTTAGATTTTTAAAGTACCTTGAAAAAGAACCAAAAATTTCAAGAAAAATTTTAGCTGTTGAGAATTTTTTGAGAGTTGCCACATTCTAATAGTGAGAGTTTGATCCTGGCTCAGGATGAACGCTGGCGGCGTGGATAAGGCATGCAAGTCGAGCGGTCGCACATTTGCTAGGACTCACTGAGCACTAGCAAGGTGCGATAGCGGCAGACGGGTTAGTAACACGTGGGAACATACCCCCAACACAGGCATAACCCATCGAAAGGTGGGCTAATTCCTGATGGTCTAGTAATCAAATTTTCGATTACTAGTAAAGGTCTCGGTAAAGAGGCCGGTTGGGGAGTGGCCCGCGGCCTATCAGCTAGTTGGTAGGGTAATGGCCTACCAAGGCTATGACGGGTAGGGGGCGTGAGAGCGTGTCCCCCAACAACGGGATTGAGATACGGCCCGTACTCCTACGGGAGGCAGCAGTCGAGAATCATCCGCAATGGGCGAAAGCCTGACGGTGCGACGCCGCGTGCGGGATCGAAGCCCTTCGGGGTGTAAACCGCTTTTCGCTGGGAGAAAGCTAGGTGGCTGGATTTTTGGATGGCTGGCAAAATTAAAAAACAGATTTCTAAAAATCCAGCCATCTAGTTGATAGTACCAGCGGAATAAGGGGAGGCTAACTCTGTGCCAGCAGCAGCGGTAAAACAGAGTCCCCAAGCGTTATCCGGATTTACTGGGCGTAAAGGGCGCGTAGGCGGTTTGGTAAGTTCTACGTTAAAGACTCAGGGCTCAACCCTGAGTGTGCGTAGAAAACTGCCAGACTAGAGGGCGTTAGGGGCTGGCGGAACGGCAGGTGTAGGGGTGAAATCCGTTGATATCTGCCGGAACACCGAAAGCGAAGGCAGCCAGCTGGGGCGACCCTGACGCTGAGGCGCGAAAGCGTGGGGAGCGAACGGGATTAGATACCCCGGTAGTCCACGCCCTAAACGATGGACACTAGCTGCTTGGAGTGTCGACCCTCCAGGTGGCGAAGCTAACGCGTTAAGTGTCCCGCCTGGGAAGTACGGCCGCAAGGCTAAAACTCAAAGGAATAGGCGGGGGCCCACACAAGCGGTGGACCACGTGGCTTAATTCGACGGTAAGCGCGGAACCTTACCAGGGCTTGACATGCACGTGAAAATCCGGCGAAAGCCGGATCTTCCCACAAGGACACGTGCACAGGTGCTGCATGGCTGTCGTCAGCAGGTGGCATGAGTTGCTCCCTTAAATGGGGAAACCTGCGCAACCCCTGCCCTGTGTTTTAAGTGTCACAGGGGACTGCCCCCCTCTTTGAGCACAAGCCAAAGGAAAATTTTAAATTTAGGATTTGGATTTTCCTTTGTTGCTTGCGAACAAAGAGGGGGGAGGAAGGTGGGGATGACGCCAAGTCAGCATGGCCCTTATGCCCTGGGCTGCACACGTGGTACAATGGCAAGGACAGCGGGTTGCTAAGCCGTAAGGCGGAGCTAATCCCTAAAAACTTGCCTCAGTTCGGATTGAGGTCTGAAACCCGACCTCATGAAGCCGGAATCGCTAGTAATCGCGCATCAGCCACGGCGCGATGAATTTGTCCCTGGGCCTTGCACTCACCGCCCGTCAACTCAAGCGAGCTGGGAGCGCCAGAAGTCTCAGTTTAACTGAGCCCAAGGCGAATCCAGTGAGAGGGAGTAAGTCGTAACAAGGCACGGGTAGCGGAAGCTGCTCGTGGATCATTTAATTTTTTAAGTGTCGACTCAGGTTGAGAGTTGGGAATTCCACTTTTGACCTGAAGGAGTTGGCCGAGCCTCCTTAACACTCGGCCCCTAGAGAATGTGGCAACTTTTAGCCAAAAAACGCCCAAAAAGGGCGTTTTTTGGCTTTAGATTCACTTAGAAAAACTAACTAAAATACTTTTATGAAATAAAGATTTGCCTTTTTTGGTTCAAGAGCTGGTTCGAACTTTTCCTTCCAAAGCTCAAGCTCTTTTTCTTTCAATTCCAGCTTTTGTTCCATTTGTTCTTGTTCAAGTTCAAGAGCTTTCTTAGCTTTTTCTTTTCCAAGCTCTAATTCTTTTGTTCAAGTAAAAATTTTTGTCCTTTTTTTCCTGCTCGAGTTTGTCAAGCGCCAAAACTATCTTTCTGAGTTTTTTGCATCGCCTCCGGCTTTGGGCTTTGATGAATTGCTTTTTGAGTTCAAACTTTTGCTTTTTGAAAGCAAGCTCTCACTGCTTCTTTGCTTTCTGTGTTAAAAGTTAGAAACTTATCAATTGCTTCAGTTCTTAGCTTTTAATTACAGTTGAAAAACAAGTAAAGAATAAGCTACCTTGAATGGGATAAATTGAAAATGTGGGAGAATGAGAACCGCCAAACATTAGACTTTTTTGTTCAAAATCTCAAAAAGAAAATTGGTAGGACTTAAAAAAGAGAGACTGCTTAACCGCTAATTCAATTTGACGGAACGTTTTAGACGAAGTTAGAACTTTTTACCAAGGAAATCCTGAAGCGAATTTCCATCCAGCGACTCCGAAAGTCCGCCTTTGGCAGTTAATCCCATAAAATTCTTATTTACTAAGGGCTGACAACAAAAAATTTTTTTTAAAAAGGAATTATTTTTGCGGGCTTAATTTTTGGAGCCTACCCGCCCTTCGCCCCCCTTTGGCGGGCGAAAATTTAATTGACATCTTTTAATTTCTGGTTTATCATTATAATAAGCAAGACGAAAGTATTTTACTATAATTAGTGTATTATAATAGTGTATTCAGGACAAAGATATTATGTCAAATAAAATCGGGGAAAATATAAGAAAACTCCGTCAACAAAAGAAAATGTCTCAAGATAGGCTCTCCAAAGAGGCAAATTTGGCTTTAAATACAATTGTTAAACTTGAAACTAGTAAAAATCCAAATCCAACTTTAGAGACACTTCAAAAAATTGCTAAAGCTCTTGGTGTTTCTATAGATAAAATATTGAAACCTAATTAAAAAAATATTTATGGATAAAAATAATTCATATCGAAAAAAGACAATGTTTGGAACGCATGAGTTTCCTTCTTATGAAGAAATATTAGATGCTTATTCTAAAGAATTTTCAAATTATGTCCGTCCAAAAGGAGATACTATTTTTGGATTTTGGATGCAAACTATAGCTGATTTAGAATTTTTGGATTTAGAATTACAAGGATTAACAGAGGAGTATCATATTGACCCTACTAATAGAGTGGTAAAACTCAAAGGAGATGAAGATTTTATTAGATTAAGGGTTGCCCATCTTGAGAAAGTGGGAGGAAAACTGACTCTCTATTCTGATTTCGTTGATGAGTTCGGCGATACTAATGCTTATGCTTTTCATAATCTTTATCCATACAAAGGTAAATTTTATCCCAGGGTAGTGAGAACTTTAATCAATGCTTTTAAATTAGATCAAAACTCACTTTTGCTTGATCCTTTTAATGGATCCGGCACCACTACTCATGAAGCTTCGCTTATGGGTATTAAAAGCGTGGGAGTAGATGTAACGCCAATGGGTGTAATATTATCGGAATTAAAAAATAATCTACTTTTTATTGATGAGAAAGAATTAGATTTTAATTTCAAAGATTTAATAGATATTTTCCAGAAAATAGAGAAAAAACATTGGCAACATTCTAACCCCACAATTTATAAATTAATGTTGGCAATATATTTTGATACCATCGATGCTTTTGTTAGAACTTCAAGTTATAATAGGACGGGTAAAACTGGATTATTCGCTAAGAAGTTTAACTATATTAAAGAGTGTTTTCAAAAAACAATGAAAATTAAAGAAAAATACGGACTGAAATTTGAACCTGCGCAAATTATAGAAGGGGACGTTCTTGAATTAAAAAACCTTAAGAATTTTCAAGAAAAATTTGATGCGGTTATAACTTCACCGCCCTATTATTTCTCGATAGATTATGTTGGCAAAGATAAAATTGCCTATGACTATTTAGGAATAGATATGAAAAAAATAGAATCTAAATATTTAGGAATGAAAAACAGTGGGCAACCAACGAGGTACTATGGAACACTTCCAACAAAAGTAGTAATGTATTATGAAGATTTAAAAAAATCTATAGAAAATATCTTCTGGACCTTAAAACCTAAAGGAAAATTAGCAATTATAGTTGGAGACAGCACTGTTTATTCTAGAAAAATACCAACAACTATGATGACGAAAAATTTCTGCGAAGAAGCCGGATTTAAATTTAAAAAGTTGGTGTTTAATCCCCTCTTAGGCGCTCGCAACAGAGCCATAAGAGGTGAGAGTGTTATAATTTGTGAAAAACCATAATTTATGATCATAAAAAGAAATTTACTTTGTGTAAAACAAAAAGAGAAATTGGAATTGGGAGAATTTTTACTCTACGAACCATATAAAAATATTTTACAGAATTTTCTAGAATTAGCTTTAAAGATAGAAGCAAAAGATTTTGATCCAGTAGCGAAAGTTTACGATGGTCTGTTAAGTGTACCGAGCGAACTCAAAGAATACTATGAAGCTTTATTAGGTGTTACTTCATATTATCAACATAGTCAGGGCGGGAGAGGTAGGTATATAGAAAAGAAAATCGCTTCTGCTTTTGAGAATTGTTCTTTAGATATAAGATTAAGCGAATTACCTCTTTGGATAGAATACCCTGCTTTGCATAAAAAGAGGGGTATTTTTACCCTAAATGGATTAACATCTGAAGAGAAAAGACAGATTCGTATGATTCCTTGGGATTGGCAGGGGGAAAGAGACGAAAGCACAGATGTGGGAACTATTCTAAAAAATGAAAAGACAATAGTGCTTGCTGAATTAAAAAATAGAGTAGATTCTGGAGGAAGTGCAGCAAGACGAGAAATATTAACTTCTCAAAAATTTGGTATCGTTGTAGATTATTTACTTACAAATCGGAAAATTTATAAAAAAGACGACATTGAATTTTCTTTAGCAGAATTACTTAAATTTTTCCAAATCGAAAATCTAGAGTTATATATCGGCGTTCTTTTCGATAAAGGTGATCGACCTGCCACCATTGAAACTGATAGAAGAAATGGATTTTATTCTTCGAGCAAAGAAGGATTTGTGTATTTAAAAAATAAAATAATACATCAAAATATTAAAATTTTAAATGAGGATTTAGAGAATTTAAGACTTGAAATTTCACTGGCAAAACCACCTTTAAAAGTAAAAATTGAAGCCATATACGGGGATGAAATCACCTTTAAATTATTTAGAAAACAGTTACCGGTTTCAGATTTATTGTTATTGAAATACGATGACATATGGCTTTCTCAATTACTTGCTATTGATGAAAGAGGTTTTTTACTTAAATATAATAAAAATTTCTCGATGATCTTTAAAGATTTGCTTAAAAGAGACAAAACTCTAAGAGAAAAATATGACAATTTTATTATTTCTGGATGTGGTGAAAAAGAGTTAGAACAGATCGTAAGATATTTACTCTCGCAATATTCTGAAGTTTTTGATAATAAATTTGTGCCCCAAAACAAAGATAAAGAAACTTATTTAGGAGATGTAATTCAATTTATAGTTTCGGCAGAAACTTAAATATAAAATGCCATGGGTAAATATGATTCAATGAAATTTTGGAAACAAACTATATCAAGCACTTTTAAGTTAGGTCAAAAATGTAACAGGCCAATTGATATGGGAGACATTTATTATTGTGAATGGTTTACAGATCCAAAAATCAATTTTATTGGTAAAGAAATTTGTATTAAGGGTTATGAAAGATTTAAATAAAGAATTTTTAAAATAAAAAATTTATGCCTACTCAGCGAGAGAAAATAATTAAAAAAGCAAAAGAAATTTTAGAAAATTCTCCTGAGGGAATTAGATATACTGACTTGGTAAAAAGAATTCATACGGAATATCCCGAAATTAAAACAAAAGTTATTCAGTGGGTGGTTTTTGATTTACATAAAAAATTTAAGGAAATTTTAAAACCAGAGCGAGGGGTATTTATTTTAGAAAAATATATGAAAGAGAAAATAGAAAAGGGTATTAGCGAAGTAAAGGAGAAGGTCAAAGAGATTGAGAAAATAGTTCAAAAAGAAGAAAATTTTTATCAACCATTTGCTGATTATTTAGTCAATGAATTAGAAGAATGCGATAAAGCCATACCATTAGGAGGCAATAGATTTAAAGATAAATGGGGAACACCTGATGTAATTGGAGTTTTTAAATTTTCAGAGGCAGATCCAATTCGACCTCTCCCAGAAATAATTTCAGCAGAGATAAAAACAGATATAACCAATCTTATTATAGCATTTGGACAAGCTTGTACTTACAAATTATTTAGCAATAAAGTTTATTTGGTAATTCCTGATGATGCTCCTTCTCTTGATATCGGAAGACTAGAATCTCTCTGTTTAAAATTTGGGATAGGTTTAATTATTTTTAATAAAAACAATCCTGAATCTCCAGATTTTAGAATTCTTGTTAGAGCAATCAAAACTGAGCCAGACTATTTTTATGTAAATAAATATCTAGAAGCATTGGGTGAAGAAAAAAAGAAATTATTTTAAAAACCTGTCAGCCCGCCAAAGGCGGGCGAAGGACGGGGACCGCTCGTTGGTAATTTGTTTCAATTTAAATACGCTATCTAAATTCGCTATGTAATAGGCGAATTTTTTATTTTAGAATGAATTTCAAAGAAACCTCTCTCTATACTCTTTAATACTTTTGAAGAATAGAAAAATAATAAGAAATTAGATTCTATTTTCTGTTTAGTAGCTAATTCGCTTATTTTAGAGGGCAGGGTTCCTTTGCCTGATGTCTAGCAAGATAGATTTTTAGATAAATTGAAAATATGGGAAAATGAGAACCGCCAAACATTAGACTTTTTTGTTCAAAATCTCAAAAAGAAAATTGGTAGGAGTTAAAAAAGAGAGACTGCTTAACCGATCTTATCTTGAGGGTTTTTTGAGTTTTCCCAATTTTAGCAAAAGAAAAACGCCTTAACGAGCGCAAAGAAAACTTTGAAGGTAAAATGTCGGATTTTTTAGGAGAAAAGGCACTCTTTGCTTTGAACTCACTTGAAATTGGATTTTAGAAAGTTAGCCAAGCTAAAACTCGCTTTGGAGGAAAATTTTTAAGAGATGAAAAAATTTTCTTTAAAAAATCTGGTCAAGTATCAAATCAGCTTGTAAAGACTTTCAATTGATTTCAAAAAATTTGAGATTTTCTCGCAAAACTACCTTGCAAAACAAGGATAGAGCACCTAGCTAGGCGGTTAATTCAATTTGGTGGACCGTGGCGGATTTGAACCGCCGGCCTCCGCATTGCAAATGCGGCGCTCTGTCCAAGCTGAGCTAACGGCCCATAATGTGGGCACGGAAGGACTCGAACCTTCGACCCCGTCATTATCAGTGACGTGCTCTGCCTCTGAGCTACGTGCCCTTTTTAAAATTTTGTTTAATTTGACCTATGGCAATTCCTATAAATTTTTATTTTTGGAAATCTTTTTTAATTAAATTATATCATTTAAAATTAAGATATCAACCAAAAAGAAGCACTTTTTTGTAGTTTACACAAGATTCTCTTTGATATCTTTAATTTTAGTATATATCAAGCTAAAGATGGAGCTGATAAAATGAAGGATAATGAAGGATATAGAATTAAAAGAGTCAATCTAAGTTTTATCACCAAACTTGAATTAGAAACTAGAACTATCAAACAAAATCAGTTGCATTAAAAAATTTAAGATCTTGAATTTTTTTAATACAAAAATTATTAAATTCTTAAATTTTGGTTATTGTTTATTATTAAAATAAAGGATATAATGTTTTAATACTTTTAAAAAGAACTTCCTGATCCAAATAATAAAGGTCGATTCTAAATTTATTTCACTATTTAAATTATGGTCTACGATTGGATTAGCGTAACTTACCAAGCTCTTCTTTCTACTTGGCAGGGGATTATTAGTTTTTTGCCAAGTCTAATTGTAGCTATTTTAATATTTATTATTGGTTGGTTTGTTGCTGTAGGAATAGAAAAACTTATTGTCAAGCTATTAATTGGTTTTAGGTTTAATCGATTATTTGAGGAGTCTGCCTGGAAAAATGCTTTAGAAAAAGCTGAAGTTTATGTGAATCCAGCAGAGTTTGTTGGCGCAATTTTCAGGTGGGTCCTGATTATCGTATTTTTAATGATTGCGGTAGAAATTTTGGGTCTGACAACTTTTGCAGATTTCTTAGCTAGTGTGGTTAGTTGGCTACCAAACTTGGTAGTGGCAGTTGCCATATTCGTTGTAGCTGCGGTCTTAGCTGATATTCTTGGAAAGGCCACGGTAGCTTCAGTTGAAAGAGTTCAAACGGGTTACGCTAAATTAGCTGGCAAAATTGTTAGGTGGTCAATTTGGATTTTTGCAATTTCGATGATTCTTGAACAACTTCAGGTTGGAGAAATTTTGGTGAATACTTTGTTCACAGGCATTGTTGCAGGTTTAGCTTTGGCTTTTGGTATTGCTTTTGGATTAGGTGGGAAGGATATGGCTTCTGATTTTCTGAGGTATATAAAAGATCATATGAGGCATAGCTCTTAATTTGAGATTTAATTTGTCTAAAAGAGCTCTAAGCCCTTTTTTAGAGAAAAAATTGTAAGAAAGGTGCTCTTGACAAGAAATTTTGATTTGTTAAAATTGAGCCAGAAATGAGGTACACTATATTTTTAAAGATTCTAAGCGGCTTTTGGCAGAACTTCTTGTAATGAGAGGTTTGGAATGGTGTGGTTCAAAAGCCGCTTCAAAAGGCGGCTTTTGAGTTTGGATAATGAATGAGATGAAAATGGTAGGTTGAGGATGATCGATAAAGAAAGTAAGAACTTGTACCTTAAAAATTTATTTGGCTAGTAAAGCTAGCTGCAGGAGCTTGCTCTTTAACTTTATTGGAGTACAGGTTGTTAAAGAGTAAGGGTAATATTTACAGGCAGGTGGTGGATGCCTCGGGATATCGCGGCGATGAAGGACGTGGCGTGCCTGCGATAAGCTCCGGGGAGGTGGCACGCAACCTTAGATCCGGAGATCTCCGAATGGGGAAACCTCGCTGTGCAAAAGCACGGTGAACCGCATTTAAAGCGGTGGCTTACCCGCCCAAGTGAAACATCTCAGTAGGCGGAGGAAAAGAAAACAAGCTTTAGTAACTTCCAATTTTCTAGATCCAACTTTAATGAGTTGGTGTGAGAAATTGGTTGTTGCTAGAGCCATTCCCTTAGTAGCGGCGAGCGAACAGGGAGGAGCCCAAACCTGGAAGGCTGAGCCTAAAAAGCAAGGCCTGACAGGGGTTGTAAGTTAAAAGCTATCAGGGTTTAACCCTGGGGAGTTAAAAAAAATACGAGTTGCCTAGCCGAAAGACCCTGGAAAGGGCTGCCATAGAGGGTAATAGCCCCGTAGGCGAAAGGTCTCGTATGCTCCTTGCTTTTAACTTGAGTACCTCGAGGTAAGAAAACCTTGAGGGAAGCTGGCAGGACTAAACTGCCAAGGCTAAATACGCGATATCACCGATAGTGAACCAGTACCGTGAGGGAAAGGTGAAAAGTAGGGGGGTGACCCCGGTGAAATAGAACCTGAAACCACTTTGCCTACAAAGACTCGGAGCCTACTCTTTCAAAGAGTGGGTGACGGGGTGCTTTTTGCAGAACGAGCCAACGAGTTTATCTCTTCTCCAAGTCTAAGTCCTTTTGGGACGGAGGCTCAGTGAAAGCGAGGGTTAACAGCCCGCTTAGGAGAAGGGGTAAGACCCGAAGCCAGAGCGAGCTTGCCATGGCCAGGGTGAATCTGCCAGAAATGGTAGAGGAGGCCCGAACCCGTGGGTCGTGCAATACCCTGGGATGAGCTGTGGCAAGAAGTGAAAAGCTAATCGAGCCTGGTAATAGCTGGTTCTCCCCGAAATAGCTTTAGGGCTAGCCTGGACTTATTGTTTTATGGGGGTAGAGCACTAGAAGAGGTATCTTGGGTAAAACCGGATATCTCTACTAAACTCCGAATACCATAAAACTAAAGTCCGGAGTCAGACTATGGGGGCTAAGCTCCATAGTCGCGAGGGGAACAGCCCAGATCCCAATCTAAGGTCCCAAAGTCTAAGCTAAGTGGAAAAGGTAGTCTGATTCCTAAGATAGCTGGGAGGTGAGCTTAGAGGCAGCTATCCTTTAAAAAGTGCGTAACAGCTTACCAGCTAAGGAATCGGGCGCCGAAGATTCAACGGGGCTTAAGCTTAGCACCGAAGATGGGAAACTTTGTCCTTCGGACAAGGAAATTCCAATAACTAAATTTCAATGACCAAACTTCTTATTTTGAATTGAGCTTTTAATTTGGGATTTTCTTGTCCGGAGGGCAAAGTTGGTAGGGGAGCGTCTTCATCGCAGTGAAGCCTTTCTGAAAGGAAAGGTGGAGCGATGAGGAGTGAGAATGTTGGCATGAGTAACCGCAAATCCGATGAAAACTCGGATCACCGAAAGCTCAAGGTTTCCTTGGAAATGTCAATCAGCCAAGGGTTAGGCGGCCCTAAGCGTCGTTCCTATCGGAGCGACGCGATGGACAGCAGGTTAATATTCCTGCCCTCCTGTAGTTGGTAGCTGGAGTGACGAAGAACTGGATATTGAGAGTATTACTGGATTTACTTTTCTGTGGGCTAGCTTGGCTCATTTTAACAATGAGTTAAGCTATCCACGGAAGGAGTTCAGACTTTGCTCTGAACAACTCAATTGAAAGTTCTTCCCAGAAAAGCTCCAGTGGTAGGCTACAGGATCCGTACCGCAAACCGACACAGGTGAGCTGGTGTAAGTGCACCAAGGTGAACGGGTGAAAGCTCCTGAAGGAACTCGGCAAAAAAGCGGCCGTAAGCTCTGCGATATGGCCTGCCAATCTTGGATTTTTATCCAAGCTTGGCCGCAGCGAAAGATTCCCTGGCGACTGTTTATCAAAAACACAGGTCCCTGCTCAACTCGAAAGAGGATGTATAGGGGCTGAGGCCTGACCAGTGCCGGGTTGTTAAAGCTGGGGATCTAGGGATTTTTGATACCTGGGCAACTTTGGTATCTTGGTCCTTAGGTTCACTGGCGTAAGCGCCCGGTAAACGTCGGCGGTAACTCTGACCGTCCAAAGGTAGCGTAATCCCTTGTCAGGTAAGTTCTGACCCGCATGAAAGGCATAACGACTGGGGAACTGTCTCCAGGAGCTGCCCGGTGAAAATGCAATACCTGTGAAGATGCAGGTTACCCGCGGCTAGACGGAAAGACCCTAGGAGCTTTACTGCAGCCTGTTATTGAGTTTTGGTTTTGGATGCGTAGCGTAGCGGGGAGCCGTTGAAACCTGGTTTCCGGATCAGGTGGAGGCGCCAATGAAACACCCGCCTTTCAAAACCTTGACTCTAATCCCATTCTTTAACGCCTTAAAAGGTGTGAACGAAGGGAGACAGTAGCAGGTGGGCAGTTTAAGTGGGGCGCTTTTCTCCTAAAGAGTAACGGAGAAGTTTATTAAGGTCGGCTAATCCGGAATGGAAACCCGGATGGTCGTGCAAAGGCCTAAGCCGGCTTGACTGCAAGAGGGATAACTCGCGCAGAGGGGAAACCCGAACTTAGTGAACCGATGGCAAGTATCAGCAGAGCCATTCAGATCCGCTTGCGGGTCTTAATTGGCTTTGCTGATCTGGTTTTAGAAGCGCCAAAGATCACCAGATAAAAGTTACCCTAGGGATAACAGGCTGGTAGGGCCCGCGAGTCCACATCAACGGCCCTGTTCGGCACCTCGATGTCGGCTCGACTCATCCTGGCGGTGGAGCAGCTGCCAAGGGTTGGGCTGTTCGCCCATTAAAGAGTTACGTGAGCTGGGTTCAAACCGTCGTGAGACAGGTTGGTCCTTATCTACCGTGGGCGTGGGAGTCTTGAGGGGAGTCCTCAATAGTACGAGAGGACCTTGAGGAACCGACCTCTGGTGTACCAGTTGTCGCGCCAGCGGCATAGCTGGGTAGCTATTGTCGGGACGGGATAAAAGCTGAAAGCATCTAAGCTTGAAGCCCACCCCAAGATTAGGACTCCAGCCAGATTTTTGCCTTAGAATTTCTAGGGCAAAAGCTGGCATAGCCCCCTTGGAGACTACGAGGTTGATAGGCGGCAGGTGTAAGTTCCGTAAGGAACTGAGCCAAGCCGTACTAACGGGCGAAAATTTACCCTTATCTCTGAGACCTCCTGTATAGCAATAAATGTTAAAGAGGAGCTTTTGCAGTTAGCTTTGCTAGTCAGATTTTTAATCCCGCGCTATCTTCAAAATTTTTGAAAGGCGGCCATATCGGGAGTGTCCCACCTGATCCCATTCCGAACTCAGAAGTGAAATCTCCCAGAGCCGATGATAGTCCTTTTTGGGCGAAAGTAGGTCGCCGCCGTCTTTCAGAAATTTTGAAAAATTGGCGCGGGATTTTTTTGCAATAACCACTTTTTGGTTTTAAAATAAACAAAAAATATGTGGTTTTGGGTTAAGTTTAAAGTTGTCTTTATAGGTATCATAATAATTTTCATTTTAGTTTTGTTCTCAAAACTTGGCTATTCTGGAATTTTAGAGGACCAAGTTAAAAATTTTTCTTTGCCCCTTGAAAAATTCCTTTGGCAGGCAGGACAAAAACTTCAAAATTTTTTGGCCAACTTTGGAATGGGCAAGGTTAAAATTTTAGAGCAAGGATTAAATACTTGCAGGGCCAATTTTAAAGAGCTTATTTTTGAGACGGCAAAACTCCAGGATCTTAAAGAAGAAAACGAGGCCTTAAGACAGGCCTTAGAGCTTAAACTTCAAGAGAGCTTTTCTCTTATTTTAACTAGTATCAGTAGCTATGATTACAATCCTGATATTATTTTTATTGACAAAGGTTTAAAAGACGGGGTAGAGAAAAATTTTCCCGTAATTACAGCAAAGAAAGAATTGGTAGGTCAAGTTTCAAAAGTAGAGAGACATTGGTCAGAGGTTATGCTTTTGAGCCATACTCAAAGTTCTTTTGTTGGAGAAGTTTTAGGTAAGCCAAAAGCCAAAGGGATAGTCTCTGGCGCAGGTGGTAAGATAATTTTTAGAGAAGTGCCAAAAGAAATTCAATTAGAAGTTGGTGATATTATTATTACTTCATCTTTAGCCCATTCTTATCCTGCAAATTTATTAGTTGGTCAAATAGAAAAAGTCCAAAGGAGCGATCAAGAACCTTTCCAAAAAGCTACAATTAGGTCTTTTTTTGAGCCAAAAGATGAGAATTATATTTTTGTAATTTCGTCCTTCTGATATTTTATGAAGGATATTATTTTTTGGATATTAATAATATATTTTTTAGCTCTTTTCCAGTTAAGTTTTATGGGACATTTTAAAATTCAGGGCGCAGTTCTTTTTAATGTTTTTCTTTTAGTTTTGTTGCTTTTTACTATTTTGCACAAAAATCCTTCCTCCAAAGTTCCTTTTTTGATCGCAGCTTTTGGAGGATTTTTTATTGATGCTTTAAGTTCTCTGCCTTTGGGAGCTGGCATTTTTGGGTCCCAAATGGCAGTTTTGATCGTAAGAAAATTTTTAAATCTGATTTTTGAGCGAAACTTTTTATCTATGAGTTTAATTTTATTTTCAGGATTTGCAATTTACTATTTTTCAGTGTTTGCTTTTGCTTCTTTGATTTCTTTGGCTTCAGGCAAAGAGATTTTGCTAAACCTTATTTTAGATAGCAGGATATATTTAACTATAATTTTTACTAGTTTATTTGGAACTATATTGTATTGGCTTTTGACATATTTGAGAAATGGTTTGAAAATGAAAATATAATCTAAAACCTGTCACAAACTATGCTCTTTTTTGAAGATACATCTAAGTTAAAAATTAGTTCAAGGTCCAAAGAGTTAATGCCAGAAGATATTTTCTTGGACAATTTTATGGGTCCGGCAAAGATATTTTTTAAAGAACAAGATAAAGAGTTTATCCTCCTTGAAATTCCTCTAGATCCTAAAAAATTAACTTTGCTTTTGGGGATAGCTTTAGCTATTTTGTTTTTATATTTAATTTTTACTTTTTGGCTGCAAGTTCCCCAGTACGCTTTTTATGCTTTTTTGTCCCAGGCCAACCGCGAAGGGGAGACCATTATTAGACCACCTCGAGGCATAATTTATGATCTTAATCAAAAACCCTTGGTTGAAAATGTCCCAAGTTTTGACTTAATGCTAAATACTTTGGATTTACCAAGAGATAGCTTAGAAAGGCAAAGAGTTATAGCTAGAATAGCTGGGATTTTAAAAATCTCACCAGAAGATCTTTTGGCCAAAATTACTTCATCTGAACAGGCCATAATGTTAGTTGCTGAGAATTTGCCCCATGAGGCAATTTTACAAATCGAAGAAGCAGGTTCAGAAGTTCAAGGATTTTATCTTGAGAAAAGCTCGGTAAGATTTTATCCAAAAGGGAAATTTTCTTCTCACATTTTAGGTTATGTTGGTAGAATCTCAAAGTCAGAATTTGAAAATCTATCTGGCTATAGTTTTACAGATTATATTGGCAAAGAGGGAATTGAGCGCTCCTTTGAAAAAATTTTGAGAGGCCTTGCAGGAAAAATTCTTGTAGAAAGAGATGCTTTAGGCAGGGTTATTGATAAAAAGGTGATTCAAGAGCCAGAACCAGGCAAAAACATTACTTTGTGGCTTGACTCTGATTTACAAGAAGTTTTGGGTAGGGCCTTGGAAAAAAGTTTAATCAGAGTAAAGGCTGAAAGTGGGGCTGGAGTTATATTAGATGCTAAAACAGGTGGAGTTAAAGCCCTTATCTCTATACCTACTTACGACAATAATATTTTTTCTATCTTACAAGATAAAGAAAGAATATCAAAACTCTTAATTGATCCCAAAAAGAGTTTATTTAACCGCGCCATTTCAGGTCAGTATTTAACTGGCTCTACTATTAAGCCCTTTATTGCAGCTGCAGCTCTTGCTGAAAATATCATTTCGCCTCAAAAACTTATTGATGTCACTTTGGGTTATATTGATGTCCCAAATGAATATAATCCCCAAATCGTTTATCGTTTTCATGATTGGCGAGTTCATGGTTGGGTAGATATGAGAAAGGCAATTGCGGTATCTTCTAATGTTTATTTTTATACCATTGGTGGCGGTTACAAAGATCAAAAAGGCCTAGGCCCTGAGTTAATTAAAAAGTATCTTTCTTTATTTGGTTTTGGAAAAAAAACAGGCATTGATCTACCTGGCGAGACTGAAGGTTTTCTGCCAGATCCTACTTGGAAAAAAGAAATGCTTGGTGAACCTTGGTCTTTGGGCAATACCTATCATTATGCTATTGGTCAAGGATATTTGAAAGCTACACCTTTACAAATAGCTATAGCTACATCAGCTATAGCTAACGGTGGAAAGCTCTTAAAACCTCAAGTAGTTAAAGCCATCGGTCAGCAAGAGACACAAGTTCAAGTTTTAAGAGAGAATTTTATTGATCCAGAATATTTAAAAGTGATCAAGGAAGGAATGGCTCAGGCCGTTGAATATGGATCTGCAGTCCTTTTAAATGATCTACCAGTTAAAGTTGGAGCTAAAACCGGAACTGCTCAGACTTCAGATCCAAATAGATTTCATCACTGGGTTACAGTTTTTGCTCCCTATGAGAATCCTGAAATTGTTTTAACTATCCTCATAGAAGATGTGGAAGGTTTGCAATCAGCTACTTTACCTGTGGCTAAGGAGGTTTTGCAGTGGTACTTTACTAAGTAGTGTTAGGCCGCTAAGTAATGTTAGGCCGGGCTTAAAATGTGTTAGGCCGGGCCTAACATTACTAACATTATGTATATTTGACAGAATAACAAGGTTTGCTATACTAGTTCTTAGTTGTTAAAGAGAGGAGGTATTGGAGAGTACACCTTTTTCTAAAGACTCGAGCGCCGCGAGAACGAGACCAGTACCTTCTCTCTTATTTTAAAGAGCTGGGGCACATAATCCTCCTCATCAAGTCAGTCTGTCTCCACGTTGTTTCCCTCGTTTAATTTAAGCCCGACGAGAAAACCTCGAGAGAGTCCCCAGCTCTTTTCTATTTTAGTAAAGTAATGTTAGTTTCTATTTTAGTAAAGTAATGTTAGAGTAAAGTAATGTTAGGCCCGGCCTAACATATGTTAGGCCGGGCCTAACATTCGGTTGTTGACAAAGGGGAAATAATTGTATAATGAAATAGGAGTTAACTTGAGAGAGGCATTGGCTGAAGTACCTCCTTCTGTGGGGAAGCGACCACCTCCTGTAAGAACAAGGTCAATGCCTCTCTCTAAATTCTTAAGAGCTGGGGTAGAGACTATAGCTAAGCTGAGACTTTCCCACCACATATAACCGCGATGAATCGCTAAGGCTACCCCAGCTCTCTTTATTCTTTGTATAAGATTAGGTTTTTAAAACTTGATTTTTAAGTTTATCATCTTGACATAAATTTTAAAATGTGATATTATTACAGTAAGACCTTGAAAAATTTTTTTATATAAGCCAGCTTACTGGTAGAAAAGAGAGGAGGTTGCGATGTTAAGTGCAGTGTGGGCACTCTTCTGTTTGATGGTTGGCGCAATAATTTACACTGCTGAATCGATATTTGCGTGGATTCTCAATGTAGAAGCAGACATTGCGCCAACGCCAATGAGGCTAGTTTCCTGGTTCATTAGAGCGGAGTTGTGGGTAACTGGTTTGGCAAAACAGCCATTTGGCAGTTTTATCCAAAACCGGTACCCGCGGTTGTGGCAGAGAACTAGGTTTCTCTTTGCCACTCGGACTTATACAGCTCGCCGTTCTAAAAAGCGAGGGAGAAGAAAATCATAAAAGGAGCAAGTTAGTAGGGTTAAGGAAACAAAGTCCAACAAATTTAACAAGTTAAAGGAGGGAGAAATAATGAAAATTCTACAGGTTTTTGGAGACTATCCCACGGCGATCAAGAGTTTGAAAGCAGGGCTTTGCGACTTTGCGGTGGTTGAAGCAGGTAGGTCATTGGCCAGAGAGGAGCATGGAGACTGTCCCCAGTTCTCACACCTATATGTTCGTTCTGGCGATGATGCCAGAATGATCAGGGAATTGATTGGATGGAGGATGTTAAATAAGGAACGAATGACTTTTCCGCCACCAGGGGATGGTGAGTGTTTCTTAGTTCCCTTCGCCAATCCTGGAAGGCTGATAAAGTTCTTGGAAGCAGTTTTGGATGAGCCAGTACATTGGCCATGGCGTAAAGAGAGAAGCAGGCTTATCAGCAGCGAAGGACAAAAATAAACTTCCCAAGGCGACTGGGGTCTCAAGGTCTCAGTCGTCCCTTCCTCAAGATCAATGAAATATTTCATTGGTCTTGAGGAGAGGCAAAAACTCTCCAGAAAGGAGGGAAAATGCACCTTAGAGATTTAATGTTAGACGCAGAAAAGCAGTTGCGAAAGCGAGGCCTCACGGAAAACGACATCAATACAGCCATATATCTGCGCCATTGGCTCGTTCTCTTCGATGGCTTGGTTTTTCCTAAGCATCAATGGTGTTCAAAAATTCAGTTATCACCCAAGCCTCACAAGGATGCCATCGTCGCAGAATATATGCGTGGAGATAGCAAGGATGGTGAAAGGTACATCATATATGTGCCAGGTCTTTATGCCTCAATGGCGAAAACCTGGGCAACTACATGGTTTTTCCCAAAAGTGGGTAGAGGATTTGTTCTGCCAAAGAACATCAGAAAGATGAAGCCGTCTTTGGAAGAACGAATAATCTCTATCGCAGCCCGTGAAGTGCGCCATAGGATGCAGTCCCACAAGCTTATTCGTCCTTTCAGTCCAAAAGTGCTCAACCAAGAGCGCAATCCGCTCCTAAAGTTGTTGCTCAAATTTGCGATTAACTTTTATCGGAGGAGGCGAGATCAGATGAAGAAAGAAGGAAAATCCCCTGGCCAAATCCGAAAAAGAGTGAATCGCAAAGAATTTGATGCAACAATTATTGAGGAGTTGATCCTGCACAAGATTCGTGAGTGTCCTTCGCCCCATGAAATAGCAAATTTTCTCTGGGCAGAACCATCTGCGTCACCAAAGCAAAAGGCAACCAATTAAGCAGATATCTTAATTGGTTGCCCTCTCCTCAGAGCCTACAAAATAAAATATGAAAGAAAGCGATGCTAAAAGCAAGATTGTTGCAGGGAATAGCACCATTTTTGTCTGATTCAATGATGATACGAAAAGGATAGTTAGTCATATAACACAATACACGAACATGTTAGGCCGGGCCTAACATATGTTAGGCCCGGCCTAACATTGTGAGAAGAATTGAAAGTGGGCTAAAAGTATGCTATATATATTTAAATAAGCTGTAAAAGTAGACTCTAAAGCATCAAAGAGGGGAAAGAGAACTCAAGAGGAAAAAGGCTAGCCAGCGCCTTTCCATACTTTACATTCTCTATTCCCCTCTCTATCTCACAGTTCATTAAACATTACTTAGTGATGTTAGAGATCACTATGTTAAATGAAATGTGGATTGTGAGATGGAGTAAATCCATCGAACCTTAATAACTCAAGTTGCTCAATTCAAGAGGCCAATGAGGTTCTATCCACACGCTGAATTCAGCTTTAGTAGCTTCTCAATGTCAAAGCCAAACTTGCATCTAGAAACTTTAGGTTCGTGATTTAGCTCATAGAGGTTAAGCTATGGTTAATAGCTTTTTTGTTGACTTTTGGACGGTTTATCCAAAACCGATATCCAGGGTGAGGGCAGAGATGTTCTTTTATGTTTACCCCATATAAGATGAGGTGATGTTTGATGTTAGGTGTGCTTTTGGTGATACTTTCTTTGGTGGCTGGCGCGATAATTTATCTTGTAGAATCCATTCTTTTTTGGATTCTCAAGGTAATTTCAAGAGTAGCTTTAAAACCCATTCTGGCAACTTCAAAGTTTGTCAGAGAGAAATTATGGGTAATTGGTCTGGTAAAGCTAACATTGGGTATTTTTGTCCAAATAAGATGCCCTAAGTTGTGGAAGATTACTGGTTTTTTGTTTGCGCCAAGGATCTTAAAAGAGCCTCAAGAAGATCAATAAAGGAGCGGGTTAGAAACAATTTATCAGCACCTTCTAACTCGCTCTTAATGTTTTCAAGGTCATATTTTAGGTACCAATAATTCATTTTCTAGCCTAGAAACAAGACAGAGATTTATACTAAAAAGAGGGAGAGAACGATAACTCAAATTTTTCCAGAGCCAAGAATAACTCCTGAATATAGTCAAAGAACTATTCCTGGAAGCTAAAAAAGGTTCGTAACTTTGACAACCTTAAAGGGTGGAAAGAAGATAAAATCCTCCAAGTTTTTGGAATTTATCTAACTTGGATCAAGATGTTAAGTGCAGGGTTTTGCGATTTTGCGGTGGTTGAGTTTGGGAAGTCAATGAGGTTTTTTCCCGAAGCGATCAGAATTGGTTGTTTGGTCTTTGGGCCAAATTTTTTAGCTCTATCTTTTTTATAATTATGAATAAAGAAAAAAAGTTTTTTATCTTTGAAGGAAGTCCTTTCTTTTTGGGGTAAATTTGCTAAAATAAAAAATATGGCTTTAGAAGATATTAGAGAGAATCGTCTTAAAAAACTAAAGGCCATTTTAAATGCCGGCCTTTTGGCTTTTCCCCAAAGGACGCAGAGAACCCATCTTATATCTGAAGCTATAAGTAATTTTAGAGAACTGAGCCACCAGAAAAGAGAGATAATAATCGTAGGTAGAATAATGGCCAAAAGAGAGCATGGTGGTTCTACTTTTTGTCATATTCAAGACGCTAGTGGCAAGATTCAGGTTTATTTTAAGCTCGATGCTCTTGGCAAAAAAGGTTATGAGTTTTTCTTAAAAAATTTTGATATTGGTGACTTTATAGAAACTAGAGGTATTTTATTTAAAACTCAGCAGGGAGAAAGGACCCTTGAAGTTAAGGATTTTAAAATGTTAGCTAAAGCTCTTTTGCCTCTACCTGAGAAATGGCATGGTCTGCAAGACATTGAAGAAAGATTCCGTAAGCGCTATTTGGATTTGATTTTCAATTCTGAAGTTAAAGAAAAATTTATTGTCAGGGCAAAGATATTAAAAGCTCTTCGGGAGTTTTTAGATCAGGAGGGATTTATAGAAGTTGAAACTCCGATTTTGCAGACAATTTATGGCGGAGCCGAAGCTAATCCTTTTTTGACCCATATTAATGCCTTTAATCTTGATGTTTATTTAAGAATAGCTCCAGAGCTCTATTTAAAAAGGCTTTTAGTAGGTGGCTTTGAAAAAGTATATGAAATTGGCAGGTGTTTTAGGAATGAAGGCGTGGATCGTTCTCATAACCCAGATTTTACGATGCTTGAGTTTTATTGGGCTTTTGCTGATTACAAAGATATGATGCGCCTTACAGAGCGCCTTTTTGAGTATTTATTGGAAAAAGTTTTTGGCACTTCAAAAATAAAATATGAAGGCAAAATCCTAAATTTCAAAGCTCCTTATCCAAGGATCGAATATGGCGAGCTTTTGCAAAAATATGCTAAGTTTGATGTGTTTTCAATAAATAAAGCTGGCGCAGAAAAAATTGCAAAAAAATTAGAGGTAAAAGTAGAAAAAGCCTACACCAAAGAAAAAATAGTCGATGCCATTTATAAAAAATATTGCTTACCAAAGTTATGGCAGCCGACTTTTGTTCTTCATCACCCTGCTTCAATGAAACCTTTGGCCAAAACCTTAGAAAAGAATCCTGTCAAAGCTGCAAATTTTCAGTTAGTTGTTGCAGGTTGGGAATTAGTTAATGCTTTCTCAGAACTGAATGATCCTTTAATGCAGTTGGAAAATTTTAAAAAGCAAGAGGAGTTAAGAAAAAAGGGGGATTTAGAAGCTCATCCTTTAGACAAAGAATTTATTGAAGCTTTAGAATATGGTATGCCTCCTGCTGCTGGATTTGGAATGGGAATAGATCGTCTGACAGCTCTTTTAACTAACAGCCATAGCTTAAGAGAAGTTATTTTGTTCCCATTGATGAGGCCGAGATTAGAAACTTAAAACAAAGGGGGCATATTCCAAAAGGAAAAATTTGACCCAAGCTTTAATTTTTATGTTGGATATCAATCTTATTCGTCAAAATCCAGGGCTTATTAAAGAAAGCATTGAAAAGAGAGGAATGTCTATTGATTTAGAACGGCTTTTAGAATTAGACCAAAGACGGCGCCAGCTCATAAAAGAGAGAGATTTAATTAGGTCTCAGCAAAAAGCAATAAGCCAGATTGAGATGAATGAAGCTAACCTGGTTAAAGCCAAGGCTCTTAAAGAACAACTTAAAGCTAAAAATTCAGAACTTCAAAGGGTTTTTTTAGAATACCAAGATCTTTTAAAGAAAATACCCAATATCTTATTAAACGATGTGCCAGAAGGCCAACAAGAAAGTCATAACTTGGTCCTTAGAAGTTGGGGTCAACCCCCAAAATTTGATTTTGAACCCAGAGATCATGTGGAATTGGGAAGAATTTTAGACATCATTGATATTGAGAGAGCAGCTAAAGTCTCTGGGACAAGGTTTTCTTATTTGAAAAGAGAAGCTGCAATCATTGAATTAGGATTAATGAGATTTGTCTTTGATACTTTAACTTCAGAAAAAATTCTTAGATCCATTGCCAAAAAATTAGGAGAAGGTTTGAACCCCAAACCTTTTATTCCTGTATTTCCACCAGTTATGATAAAACCAGAAGTTTTTGAGAAGATGGCTAGACTAACAACAGAAGATAAAGAGGAAAGATATTATATTCCAACAGATGACCTTTATTTAGTTGGTTCAGCTGAGCATACTTTAGGACCTTTGCATATGGATGAGGTTTTAGATGAGAAGGAACTTCCTTTAAGATATATTGGTTTCTCTACAAGTTTTAGGCGCGAGGCAGGAAGTTATGGTAAAGATGTGCGAGGAATTATAAGAGTGCATCAATTTGATAAGCTCGAAATGGAAACCTTCACTTTACCTGAAGATTCGGTTAAAGAACAGAACTTTTTGGTTGCAATTCAAGAATATTTATGCCAGCAGTTAGGCTTGCCTTATAGGGTGGTAATAGTGTGTTCAGGTCAAATGGGCAGACCAGATGCTAGACAAATAGATATTGAAACTTGGATTCCAAGCCAAGGAAGATATCGCGAGACTCATACTTCAGATCTAATGCTTGATTATCAGAGCCGAAGATTGAATATCAAAGTTCAGCGTAAAAACGGTCAGAAAGACTTTGTCCATATGAACGATGCGACAGCTTTAGCTATTGGCAGAACTCTGGTTGCTCTTTTGGAAAATTATCAGCAAAAAGATGGTAGTGTGAGATTGCCAAAAATTCTTCAAAAATATACTGGGATTAAAGTAATCAAACCTCCAAAATAATTATGGAGGAGTTTATCAACGTGAATGGACTAAAAGTGAGATATGCTAAGATAGGTGAAGGAGGCCCTTTTGTTTTTATTCTCCATGGTTGGCCAGGTTCTTTAGAAAGTTGGTTAAATGTTGGCCAAAATATCGCTCAATCCAATTACCAAGTTATTCTGCCTGATTTTCCAGGTTTTGGTCAGAGCCAGGAGCCTTTTGAGCCTTGGGAGGTTAAAGACTATGCAACTTGGCTAAAAAATTTTATAAATCAGATTCTCTCTCGATTTGAGTTTTCTCAATCAAGTTTGGTAATTGTTGGCCATTCTTTTGGAGGGAGAGTAGCGATTAAATTTGGAGCAATGTATCCTCAAATGGTTTCAAAACTTGTTTTGGTTTCCTCTGCTGGTATCAAAAGAAAAACTTTGCCCATCTTAAAATATTTGACCCCTATTGGCAAAATTATCTTTAGTTTACCTGGATTAAAATTTCTGGCACCAATTTTTAAAAAAGTCTTTTATAAATTTATAATAAGAAGCACAGACTACTTAAATGCAAAAGGGGTAATGCGAGAGACTTTTAAAAAAGTCGTCAGAGAAGACCTTACACCATTGCTTTCTAAAATAAATGCCCCAACCTTAATTATTTGGGGCAGTAAAGATAAAAAAACACCCCTTAAAGAAGGTGAAATAATGAGATCCAAAATCAAAAACTCAAAACTAGAAGTTTTAATTGGAGTGGGACATTCACCAAATAAAGAGGTTCCAGACCTGGTAGCATCCAAAATTATTGACTTTTTAATAAAATCCTAGCCTAATCAATGTTAGGCCCGGCCTAACATATGTTAGGCCGGGCCTAAAATACATAAAGGAAGGAAATATGTCAAGCTTAGAATTATCTTTTGTGATTATTTGGGGAGTGGTAATGCTCAAAAAGCTTCTTTTTTGGCTTTGGTTTTGGCAATTGAAAGAATATCATTTGGGTCGGGTTTTAGCTCACTTTGATACTTATAAAGGCAAAAGCATAATTTTAAACCCAGTTTTATTGGGAAAAGTTGGGGTATTGATGCTTTATTTTATCAATTTCAATTTAGCCCTTGTTTTAACTACTCTTATTTTTTTAATAGAAGGTAGTATTTTTGCTTTTAAAGCTTTAAAAATTTCTATAATTAGACCAAGACTTACTTTTAAAACCTTTTATCTCACTTTAGCTGGATTAATAATCATTGCTATTTTTGGTTCTTCTTTTTTGTTTTTAGGATTTTTAAGAGATTTTCTTTTTCCTGGACTTTTGCTTTTAGATCTTTTGACCCCTCTAATTTTCTCAACTCTGGTTATTAGTCTAGAACCTTTTGCTGTTTTATGGCGTAGAAAATTGATGCAAAGAGCAAGGGCAAAAAGAGATCAAATGAAAAATTTAATTGTGATTGGGATTACAGGTAGTTATGGCAAAACTTCAACTAAAGAGATTCTAGCTCATATTCTTTCTAAAAGATTTAAAGTGATAAAGACCAGAGAGCATGAGAATTCAGAAGTTGGCATTTCTCAACGCATTTTAAAAGAGCTCTCTCCAGAGCACGAAGTTTTTGTTTGCGAGATGGGAGCTTATCAAAAAGGTGGAATTGAAATGCTTTGTCAAATAGCTAATCCTGAGATTGGTATTTTGACTGGAATTAACCAACAGCATTTAGCTACTTTTGGATCTCAGCAAAACATAATAGACGCCAAATTTGAATTGTTAGAGTACTTACCAGAAAATGGTCTTGCGATTTTAAATTATGACAGCAAGCTCGTGGCTGAAAATTTTAAGCTTAAAAAAATCAAAGCTAAAAAAATAAAGTTTTATAGTTTAAAATATCAATTTGATGTGTGGCCAGAACAAGTTAAGGTTTTTAAAGATAGTTTATGTTTCAATCTGAAAACTTTAGATGGCCAGGAGGCTTTTGTAAGAACCAGATTGGTAGGTCAACATAATATAGAAAATATTTTAGGGGCCATTTTAACTGCCCAACAATTAGGTATGAGCATCAAAGAATCAGCTTTAGCTTTAAGAGATTTAGAATATAAAGGGACAATGGTTTTGAAAAAAGGAAAAGAGGGCGTAGATATTATTGATTCTTCTTACTCTTCTAATCCTGAAGGGGTTATGAGAGCTTTAGAGCATTTAAAATTATGGGAAGGGAAAAAAGTTGTGGTTATGCCTTGTTTAATTGAGTTAGGATCAGTTGCTAAAGAAATTCACCAAAGAATAGGCCAAATTATTGCAAAGACCTGTGATTTTGCTATTATCACCACCAAAGATTACTATCAAGATCTTAAAAATTCAGCTGGAGCTGAGGGTTTTGACCCAGCTAATATTGTTTTTGAAGAAAGGCCTTCAGAAATTTTTAAAAAATTAGAGCCATTTTTAGTTCCAGGAAATGTTATTTTATTTGAAGGTCGCGTTCCCAAAGGCACGATTGAATTATTTTTATGAAGCCAATCTTTACTTCTTTGTCGCCAAATATTGAATCAGACGATTTAAGTTTGATCTGGCAGATTTTACTTTCTCCTCAAAACTGGCAAGATCAAGAAAGTGTTAAAGAGCTTGAAAAAAAGTTCTCAGATTATCTTGGAGTTAAATATGCTTTTGCTTTTAACAGCGGCCGAAGTGCTTTTTGGGCTATTTTAGAGTCTTTGAATCTTCCAAAAAAGAGCCAAGTTTTAATTCAAGGCTTCACTTGCAATGCTGTGGTCAATCCTATTTTATGGTCAGGTTTAAAACCAATTTATATTGATATTGATAAAGCTACCTTCAACATTGATCCTTTAGATCTTGAGAAAAAAATAACTCCTCAGAGTAAAGTAGTTGTGGTTCAACATACTTTTGGCCTGCCAGCAGATTTAAAATGTATCCAAGAGATTTGTCAAAAACATAATTTAATTTTAATAGAAGACTGTGCTCACTCTTTGGGAGCTAAATATCAAAACAAATTAGTAGGGACTTTTGGAAAAGCAGCTTTTTTAAGTTTTGGCCGAGATAAAGTTATCTCTTCAGTTTATGGTGGATTAGCTGTTAGTAATGATCCTGAATTAGCTAAAAAAATTGAGATTTTAAAAGAAAGTTTAGCTTTGCCTTCTAAATACTGGATTTTCCAGCAGTTGATGCATCCTATTTTGACTTCCTATGGAGTGATACCTCTGTATAAATTTGGTGAGGTTGGAAGATTTATGCTTTTGTTTTTACAGAAAATAGGTCTTTTGTCTAAAGCGGTCCACGATTTAGAAAAACAAGGCCAAAAACCAAACTACATACCTCAAAAAATGCCTGGGGCTTTAGCTAGAATGTGCCTAAATCAATTTTTAAAATTAGATAAATTCAATCACCATCGCAACCTTATAGCTAAAATCTACGAAAAAGAGTTAAAAGGCATAAAAGATATTAAATTGCCTCAATATGCGAAAGATCGAATCTATTGGCGCTATCCCATTTTAGTTTTTGGTAAGAACCCTAATCAGATTATTGAAAAAGCTAGAAAAGAAAAAATTTTTTTAGATGATGGCTGGAGAGGAAAGGTTATAGTTCCTCCAGATACAGATCAAAAAGCTATGGGATATCAAAATGGGCTTTGTTCTGTTGCAGAAAGAGTGGCAGATCAGATTTTAAATTTGCCAACCCATATAAATATCAGTTCAAAAGAAGCATTAAAAATTGTTAGATTCTTGAAAGAAATTTTTTAAATTTTGAAATAAAAATGGGGCGCCAAAAAGGCGCCCCTTGAGGGTGGAAGAGAGGGTTTTAGCTAGGAAAAGCGATAAGAACTTCACCTCCTTCCTTTTGCTTTAAGATGTGGCGCGTGGGGAGAAGAAGGTATTTTGGGCAAAGGATAAGGGCTTATTTCTCCCCGAATTGACAATGAACTTACTGGTGCGCCATACGAGGCTAACAGACGAAGAGTGGAATCCTCCAAGGTGAATCCTTCTAATACGACGATGCGTTTTGGATTCATAGCTTGGAGTTCTTCTCGAAAAATAGCTCTTCTACACCAAAATCTCACATCTCCGACTCCCCGGAAAACCTTCTTAAAAGGTCTCATATGTCCGTTCTTGCCATCGTAGATATAAAGAACGTCACACATTGTATGCCTCCTTTTAATGTTGGGTTTGTTGGTTTTGATGGTAGATTTTTTAGCCCATTGGTCTCACCTCCCATTTTTTATTTTAAAAGGGCTAAAATTCTAAAAAATAATTATAATCCCAAATAAGATTTTGTGTCAAGAGTTTTGAAATGTTATGATTTTTATAGATATGGAAATTAAAGAAATAGAAAACAAAAAAGAATGGGAGGACTTTTTGGAGCAGTGCCAAGAAAAGACTTTTCTTCATTCTTGGCATTGGGGTGAGTTTAACAAAGCCCTAGGTCATAAAATTTGGCGATTTGGGGTTTTTAATGAGAGTCAATTAGTTTCTGTGGCCTTAGTTATTAAAATAAAAGCTCGGCGAGGAACTTTTTTGTTTGTGCCCCATGGACCTGCAGTAACTTCAAATTCAAGCTTTGGAATACAAATTCCAAATTTAAAACTTCAAATTGTGAAAATTCTTTTAGAGGAGCTTAAAAAATTGGCAAGAAAAGAGAGAGCGAGTTTCATTAGAATCCAACCTGTATGGCCAAGAACAGAGCAAAATACTCAGATCTTCAGAGATTTAAATTTTAGACCTGGGCCTTTGTATCTTCACCCAGAACTTACTTTAGAACTTGATTTGAGCAAAAGCCAAGAAGAGCTTTTGAAAGATATGAGAAAAACAACTAGGAATCTTATTAAAAGAGGGCTCAAGACCCCAGAACTTAAAGTTATTGAGATGAGCACTAAAGAGGGTTTGGAAATCTTTTGGGAATTGTATGAAGCTACCGCTAAACGTCACAACTTTGTTGCTTTTTCCAAAAATTATCTTGAAAAAGAGTTTGAAGCTTTTTCTAAAGACAACCTTGTTTCTATTTTGATAACTTATTATCAACAAAAACCAATTTCAGGAGCTTACATTATCTCTTGGCAAGGTGGAGCTTATTATCACCATGGGGCCTCATTGCCTATCCAACATAATTTGCCAACTTCTTATCTTTTGCAGTGGCAGGCAATTTTAAAAGCTAAATACCAAGGTCTAAAAAGCTACAATTTCTGGGGTATTGCAGAAGATGACGCAAAACTCAAAAATACTCATCGTTATTTTGGCTTAACTTTATTTAAAAAGGGTTTTGGTGGCCGGAAACTAGAATATGTTAAAACTCAAGATTTTGTAATTTCCCCAATATATTTTGTTAATTGGGCTATAGAAATGTTTAGGCGTGCTAACCGCCGGCTTTATTAAAGAAGGTATGAGAAAGATTAACCAAAGAAAATTCTTTTATCGCAACAGAAGAAAATCTATTTTTAAGAAAAAATGGTTTTGGTATGTTATTCTTTTTGTTGGGAGTTTTATTTTTCTTTTTTACTTTTTGAGTTTCAGCCAGGCATTTTCTTTAAAAGTAGTTAAAGTTCAAGGCAACCTTACCATTTCTTCAGAAAGTATTGAAATTTTAGTTTTTGAAAATTACAAAGATTTTCTACCAATTTTTAATTCCAAAAGCATAATTTTTGCTGACAAAAATTTTTTAGTTAATATTATAAAAGAGCGTTTTTTGAGGGTGGCTGAGGTTAAAATAATTCGTCGTCTACCCCATACCATTGAACTTCAGATTGTAGAAAGAGAGCCAAAGGCGATTTTTTGCCACCAAGAGGCTTGTTATTTGATTGACCAAGAAGGCGTGACTTTTAAAGAGGTTTTGCCACCTCAATCAGGACTTATGTTTGAAATTTCAGAATTTAATAGCCCACACAAAAGACTTCCCCAGTTTGAGGATATTAGTTTGACAAATAAAATTTTATTAGGCCAGAGAGTATTGAGCCAGATGGATGTTAAAAAACTTTTGGCAATTTCAGAGGGTTTATTGGCTGTGCTAGGTTTAGAACCAATAAAGATTATTAAAGTTGATTCTAAAAGAGCTGATGTTCTTTTGAGCCAGGGCTGGAAGATCTTTTTTAATCTTGAGGATCAAATTTCTTACCAAATTAATAACCTAAAGCTTCTTTTAGAAAAGCAAATTAGTCAAGATGAGATCAAGCGCCTTGAATATATTGATTTGAGATTTGGGAGCAGAGTTTATTATAAATTTAAAGAAAACCTCCCTGAAAAACAAAAATCAAGTCCTTAAATTTTAATAAAATGCCACCAATAAGAACCACAGCTATTGTTCCAGCTTTCAATGAAGAAAGGACAATTGCCTTTGTTATAAAAGTCCTTAAGGAATCAGATTTGATAGATGAAATTATAGTAGTTGACGATGGTTCTCAAGATAACACTTTCAAAATAGCTTTAGCTAGCGGTGTCAAAGTAATCAAAATGCCAACAAACAGCGGTAAAGGCCAGGCTCTTTGCATTGGCGTTAAAGAAACCAAGAGTCCTTTTTTAGTTTTTGTAGATGCTGACCTTCAAGGATTAACTCAAAATCATATTCGAGATATTTTGAATCCGGTATTAGAAGGAGTTTTAGATATGAATATTGGCGTTTTAGATAGAGGGAAAATAATAAATGCTTTTAATTTATTTTTAGGCGCACCTTTATCTGGCACTAGAGCTTTAAAAAGAGAAGTTTGGGAACTTTTGCCAGAAAAAATTTTCCCTCCAAGATGGGATCCAGAAAGGATATTAAATTATGTAGCTAAAAAATATAACTTAAAAACTGGAACTGTCATCTTAGAGGGTATCAAACATCTAACTAAGGAAAAAAAGTTAGGCCTAGGTTATGGTTTGTATCGTAGATTTTTGATGATAGGTAGAATTCTTGTTACCAGTTTTTGGCTTTTGTGGCTTAAGCTCAAATCTAAATCAATGTTAGGCCCGGCCTAACACATTTTAGGCCCGGCCTAACATTTATTTAACATTTATTTTATGTGATATACATAGATTGAATAGCCAATAGTTGCAATGGGTTGATATTGCTTTAACCATTCATAGTAGCCAGTGGGTTGTGTGAAGCCAGCTATCGGTTTCCCTTGGCCACCTTTTAAAAAAGTGGCTGAAACTGCAAGATAGCTTTCTTTAGGTAATTCAGAAGGGGATCTGGTACCCCACCAAGGCCTAAATTTTTCTCCAAGATAATATTCAGACTTTCCTCCGCCAAAATAATCTATATATATAATGTCGATATTATTCTTATTTACCCATTTTGCAAGTCTTTTGAGGTCTTGTCCCCAATCAAGATTGGAGTTCACAGTATATTCAATCCCACCTTTTGGTCCTCCTACCAACTCATTAAAGTAAGCTATAAAGTGAGGATAGATTGAGATTACTGAAATTGCCTGCCACAAAAATAAGACCAAAACTAATAATGCCCAAAATCTATTTTTGGCTAGAGCAATATTTATTTGTCTTGAGATTAATAACATTGTAAAAGGGAAGACAGGTAGAAGATGGCGAACTCCAATATTTAGAGGCGAACGCAAAGAAGTTATCCAGTAGATAATAATGAGTAAAATCATAGCTGTCTCTGGCAAGTGATTTCTTAGCCAAGATCTTAAATTATTAAAATTGAAGTTTTTAATTAGGAAGGCCAGACCTAAAAATAGAGCTAAAATGGTCAAAATATGGAAGGGAAGGGGCTCTTTTATAAGATAAACAACTGGAAAGTAATGAGGCCATCCTTGAGCTCCAATTTGACCCATAAAATAAGTGGTATGGCCATGGGTTGCTCTTTCTAAGACCATAAATAATCCCAATAGGTATTGGGCATAGGGTCTCAATAAGGTGTTGTCTGCCATCGAGGAGACGATATCTTTTGCTGGTTGCCAAAAAAAAGAAGCTAAAAGAATTTGAGCATCTTGGGCTTGTTTTTGAGGAGGATAGTTAAAAGTATGGAAATAGTACACACCCCAAATTAATAAAGCTGAAATTCCAAAAATTAAAAATACTGTTCTCAAGGCAAGCCAAAATCCACCTTGATTTGCAAACCACCAAATAATAACCAAAAAACCAAACAAAGGAATAAGCAAAATAAGTGAGAATTTTGTTAGTTGGGCTAGTCCAAAAGTAAGCCCAGCCAATATTATATTTGGAAAATTAGGAGCTTGGAGAGCATGCACAAAATAATAAGTAGCAATTAAGAAAGCAGCTGCAGCTCCAACATCTGTAGTTACTAACCTGCCATGGGCAATAAAAGCTGGAGAGAAGGTAAATAAAAATAAAGCAATTAAACCTGCTCTCTCTCCCCATAATTCTCTTGCCCATTTGAAAACATAATATCCAAGAAGGATAAGGATTAAAATCATAGGCAATCTTCCCAAAAAGATCATTAAATCGGCAGGGTTTTGCTGTTCATACATAAAATTAAAACCAAAGCCCCATTGGCCGTTTACCTCTTGGGTCCAAGCTTTAATATCTGATGGGAATTTTATGTTAGGTAATAATAAGAGAGGCAAAGCTGATAAGTCTTTTAACAAAGGAGGATGCTCTGGATTCAAGCGCATATCTTTTTGAGTAAGGTAAGAGTAGCCAGCTGGTAAATGAGCTACTTCATCCATAGTTAAAGAATCTCCAGCCATACTGGTGATGGCTATCAAGAATAAAAATAAAAAGAGAAAGGTAGCTTTGAGATTAGTATTTTTGAATTTGATATTTTTGTTTTCCATTTTAATTTTGAATTATCTTTCGATGACATAAACCAAAAATCCATTCGGTCTTTCAATTTTACCTTGAGGGAAGAGAGAGAGCAATTTTGCAAAAATTTCGGGATCTTCTCTCATTGGTAAAATTATTGTTCTATTGTGGGGTTCTATTTTATCTAATTGCTCTGGTTTAAGATAAATTGCTTTTTGCTGGGAAGGTTTTTGAGAAGTGTTTTCAATAAAAATTAGAGTTTGAGCTGGCATAGGGATGCCATCAGGAAAAGGGACGGGAACGCCATTTTCATTTACAATGACATATTTTTTAACTCCAGGTGCCAGGGAATTGAGATATTGGCCCATTTTGACAAAATTTTGAGTAAAAGCTCCTTTTACTTCATCTTTTTGACCCCACAACACAAAATATTGATAATATCCTCCTAAAGCTATTGATGCTAAAATAAGAGCTAAAGCTCCTTTAATTAGAAATTTTGGTAAGCTAAATTTCTCAAAAAAATTATAAAGCCCTATTGCGCCAAAAGCAGCCATAATTATAACAGCTGGAATAGTCCCGATAGTGCGCAAAGCATGGGGGATACCTTCGTAAGTTAAAACTCCAGGCAGGAGCATTGTTAAAAACCACCCTACCAAAAATAAATATATAAAATTTCCAAATAAGTCTGAGCCTGAAGCTTTTAATGAGTTTTTAATAGCTATTATAAGACCTACCATAAAGAAGATGCCTACGGGCCAAAAAAGCATAGGAGTTTCTGGAAGATTATGTCGCCAATTAGGATCGCCTTTGATATTAAACATTCCAAGATGTTTGATAAAGCTTTCGACCAAAGCCGTTAAGGGTTTTGGCTGGGCAAAAACTGAGATGCCCAAAGCTCTGGATATAAAATCTTGGGGGTGGGTTATAAAATAGATCCCAATTGGTAGAGAAATCAGTATAGCTGAGGCAACAAACCAAAGTAAAAATAGCCAAAATTGTTTTAAAGCCCCCTCAGATTTATAAAAAATTAAAAAGGGAATAAAGATAAAAGGAAGCAGTAAAATTGCTACCCGAAAAGAGATATAGCTGTAAAAACCTAAGCCAAAAAATATTCCAGCGATAATAATATTTGACAATGTCTTTGCCTTAAAGCCCTTTAGCAGAAAGTAGAAACAAAAAGTCAAAATTAAAGGGACTAAAATTGCTCTAAAGCCAATTCGGGAGAAGTTAATATGCCAAAAGCTGGTGGCAAGAAAGAAAGCTGAAAGGAGAGGTAGATATTGGGTATTTTTATTTTTGATATAAAAAGCAATTTCTTTGGCAAGAAAATAAATACCTAAAATGGTGAGAATACCAATAAGAGCTGGAACCAATCTTAAAGCTAATATCGAAGTTCCAAAAATTGCGAAACTAAGGTATAAAAGATTTGGATAGAGACCCTCCCGACCGTTATTTTCTGGATAAAAAACTTTGCCCGGATTTTTTAAACCATCGTTAGCATATATTGCTTCATCAGGATATAATCCTGGTGGCAATTTATCTAACTGCCATAACCTTAAAAAAGCTCCAAGGAAAACAATACCTGCCAAAATTAAAATATATCTTTGGTTCATTAAGATATTATAGCACAAAGAAAATAGAGTAGAGGCCCAAACCCAGACCAACCAAAAAGTCAGAACCTTAAATAAAAAAGCACTGCCTTTGGGTTCAGCAAAGAGCCTATTAAAATTGAAAAGAGTTAGAAACCTAAAACAAAACTAGATAAGTTCCAAAAAAACTAGTTTTAAATCCAAAATTCAAGAATTACTGATTTTTGTTTGATAGTTTTAGTTTCTGATTCATGGAATTTTCCAAGATGGTTTGTGAATTTTTGGCCCAAGCTTTTTAAGTAAAGGGCTATAGTTTTTGGAGATAGGAGTTTTCAAAAATGATTTTGAGTTTAGGTCTTGATTAGCACTCTTTGGTCTTGACTGCTCATTTTAATTTGCTAAAATTCTTAAAATAGAAATTATGGAAATCACAGAAAGACAGAGGTTTATTTTAGATAAGTTAGTGAGAGAATATATTAGGACTGGAAAACCAGTAAGTTCAAGGTTAATAGAGGCCAAATACCATCTTGATGTTAGATCAGCTACCATCCGCCGTGATCTTGCGAGATTGGATGAATTAGGCTTTACCAAACAACCTCATATTTCTGCTGGTAGAATTCCCACAGACAAAGCCTATAGATTATTTGTTGATCAACTTTTTGGCAGTGGTTTAGAAATAGCAGGATCCTTGAAGAAAACGCTTGATGAACTTAAAAAATTGCATCAAGAATTAGAAGGAGAGTTTAAGTTTTTTAGTTATTTAACAAGAGTGCTTTCTGAGATTAGTTCTAATTTGGCCTTTCTTTATTCCTTGGAAGATTTTCATATTATTGAGGGTTGGGCTAAATTAGTTAAAGAGCCAGAGTTCAAAGATATTGAGAACTTGAGGCATTTTGCAATGATGGTTCAAGAATTAAAAGACCATGCCTATAAGTTTGTTAAAGATTTGGCTTTAAAACCTGAAATTAGAGTATTTATTGGCAAAGAAAGTAAAATTCCTTATGGTGAGAATTTTAGCATTGTAATGACTTCGGGCAGGTTTAAAAAAGAGCCTGGTCTTATAGCAATTGCTGGACCAAAAAGAATGGATTATAGGCTTAATATTAATTTAATTCAGCTGGCTATTGAAATTTTTAATTAGATTTATGGCAGAAGAAGATCTAAAGAAACAACTTGAAGCTTTAGAGCAGGAAAAGGCAAGATATCTTGAAGGATGGAAAAGAGCTCAGGCCGATTTTCTGAATTATAAGAAAGAAGAACTAGAGAGATTGGCTTTGTTTAAAGAAACTGTTACCGAGGAGCTTTTGAGAAAGTTTTTGGTGATATTAGATCACTTTGACCAGGCAGAGAAATTGATTTTGCCTCAAGACAGGGAAAAGGAAGTTGTTAAAGGTTTTTTACAGATTAAAAAAGAATTAGAGAAATTTTTTAAAGATCATGGCATTGAGAGGATGGAAGTTCTTGGCAAAAAATTTGATCCGAATTTTCACGAAGCTCTAGAGGTGGTAGAGGACAAAAGCAAAGAGTCAGGCTTAATAGTTGAAGAAATGGTAGCTGGCTATATGAAAGGTCAAGAGCTTTTTAGGCCAGCTAAAGTTAAGATCATAAAATAACATTAAATTATAAATTTCTACTATGCCTAGAATCATTGGTATTGATCTTGGCACAACTTATTCGGCTATGGCTGTGATTGACAAAGGTGAGCCAGTAATCATTGAAAATGCAGAGGGAGCTCGAACTACGCCCTCGGTGGTTGCTTTGTCAAAGTCAGGAGAGATATTGGTAGGTGTTACAGCTAAAAGACAGCAAGTAGTAAATCCCAAAAATACCCTTTATGGAGTTAAAAGGTTAATTGGTCGCCGTTTTTCTGATCCTGAAGTTCAAAAGGACAAAACCTTGTATCCCTATGAGATAAGGGAAGCTCAAGATGGTGGGGTTGAGATTAAGATGGGGGATAGGTGGTATAAACCACCTGAAATTTCAGCTAAAGTTTTGCAGAAATTAAAAAGAGATGCTGAGGCCAAATTAGGAGAGAAAATTGAGGAAGCTGTAATTACTTGCCCTGCTTATTTTGACGACTCTCAAAGAAAAGCTACCAAGGTGGCTGGTGAGATAGCTGGTTTTAAGGTGAGACGAATTTTAAATGAACCAACAGCAGCTGCTTTAGCTTATGGTTTAGACAAAAAAGGTGAGAGAAGGGTTTTGGTTTATGATTTTGGAGGAGGGACCTTTGACATTTCCATTCTTGAAGTTGCAGAAGATACAATAGAAGTTAAAGCTACCGGCGGAGACACCCATCTTGGAGGCGAAGATATTGATCAAAGGATAACTGAATGGTTGATTCAAGAATTTAAAAAAGATACAGGCATTGATTTGTCTAAAGATCCTTTGGCTCTCCAGCGTCTGAAAGAAGCTGCAGAGAAAGCTAAAGTAGAACTATCTACGACTTTAGAGACTGAAATAAATCTGCCCTTTATAACTTCCGATAGCGAAGGTCCAAAGCATTTGCTTTATAAATTAACCAGGGCTAAACTTGAAGAATTGTCTGAAGATTTGATTCAAAGGTCAATAGAACTTACCAAAGCTACTTTGAAAGAGGCTAAATTAGAGCCATCAGACATCAATGATATTTTATTGGTTGGTGGTCAAACAAGGATGCCAAAAATCCAACAAGAAGTTCAAAAACTTTTTGGCAAAGAACCAAAAAGAGATATCAATCCTGATGAGGTTGTTGCCTTGGGGGCAGCAGTGCAAGCTGGCATTTTGCAAGGAGAGGTAAAAGATGTCTTGCTGTTGGATGTGACTCCTTTATCTTTGGGCATAGAGACCTTAGGTGGAATTAACACTATTATTATTCCTAAAAATACTACCATACCTACCGCAAAGAGCCAGATATTTTCCACAGCTGCTGACAATCAAACTTCAGTTGAAATCCATATCGTTCAAGGTGAAAGGCCTTTAGCTAAAGACAATAAATCCTTGGGTAGATTTATCTTAGATGGCATTCCACCTGCTCCAAGAGGCGTCCCTCAAATTGAGGTAACCTTTGATATTGATGCTAATGGCATTTTGAATGTTACAGCCAAAGATAAGGCTACTCAAAGAAGTCAGTCAATTAGGATTGAGGGGTCAACTGGAATGTCGCAAGAAGAAATTGAAAAATTAAAAAGAGAAGCTGAACTTCATGCCAAAGAAGACCAGCAAAAAAGAGAATTGGTTGAAGCTAAAAATCAAGCTGAGAGCCTAATTTATACTGCAGAGAAATCTCTGAGGGAATCTGGAGATAAAATTTCTACTCAGCTCAAGAAAGAAATTGAAGATAAGATAAGTGCTTTAAAACAGGCAAAGGAATCAGATAATATTCAAGAGATAAAAGATAAAAACTGGGCTTTATCTCAAGCTCTTCAAAAAATTGGCCAGGAGCTATATCGTTCCAAGCAAGGAGGATTTGAGAATCAAACCTAGAATTTTGATTTTTGGCTTTTGACCGTCTCTTTTGCATGATATAAAATAGTTTTAGGATAAATTTTTTAGCTTAAAGTATGAAGGACTATTATAAAATTTTAGGTGTTTCTCGCGATGCTTCTAAAGAAGAAATTAAAAGGGCCTATCGTAAGCTAGCTCATCAGTATCATCCAGATAAAGGCGGAGATGAAAAGAAATTCAAAGAGATAAACGAGGCCTATCAGGTTCTGTCAGATGATCAAAAAAGAAGGCAGTATGATATGTATGGAACAGTAGGCGTAGGGCCAGAGGCAACAGAAGGTTTTGATTTTGGTCAATTCTGGGGTGCACCCTCTGGTTCAGCCTTTGATTTTAGTTTTGATGATATTGAAGATATTTTTGAGGAAATTTTTGGGCAAGAGACCAAAACTGTTTTTGCTGGACCTTCAAGAGGACGAGATATCCATATTGACCTTGAAATGCCCTTGAAAGATGTTTTTGAGAACCAGAAAGAAACAATCTCTCTTTTAAGATGGGTAGTTTGTCCTAGATGCCAGGGTCAGGGGGCTGAGCCAGGCACTGGTTTTGAAGAGTGTTTTTCTTGCCGAGGCACAGGTAGGGTTCAGCAAATCAGGCGGATATTTTTTGGAACGATAACTAAGCAAAGTATTTGTCCTGAGTGTCATGGCCAGGGTAATAGACCTAGGACTCCTTGTAATGTTTGTCAGGGCGAAGGTAGGATTCAACAAGAAGAAGATATTTTGATAGATATTCCAGCTGGAGTTGATACGGGTCAGGTTTTAAAGCTCGAAGGTAAAGGTGATGCTGGCAAAAAAGGTAGGAGGTCAGGTGATCTGTATATTCATATAATTGTTCAACCAGATTCAAGATTTGAAAGGCGAGGGGATGATTTGCGAACCTTCCTTCAGGTTCCGCTTTCGACAATGGTTCTTGGAGGAAAAGTTTGGTTTAATAATTTAGATGGCGAAAAATTAGAGCTTGAAATTCCTGCGGGAACGGTAGCTGGTCATATTTTAAAGCAAAAGGGCAAAGGAATTCCACACTTTGGCCGGAGAGGTCGGGGAGATTTATATATTTGTTTGCAGCCCAAAATTCCAAAGTATTTGACCAAGGAACAAAGAGAGCTGTTTGAAAAGTTAAAAGAGGAAGGGATTTAAAGTAAAATAGAGCCCCCGTAACTCAATTGGTAGAGTAGCGGCCTTTTAAGCCGAGAGTTGCAGGTTCGAGTCCTGCCGGGGGCACAAAAAGTTTTGGCCAAGTTTTAAGCTGGTCCTATTTTTATTTTCTTGATTTTAAAGGTGTTTGGTATGAAAATTAAAGAAAGGTAAAATATATGTTAGAAATAAAAGAAAAAATTTTAAGAGATCTTGAAAAGTTAAAACACAAAGAAGGTTTTTTGAAAGCTGGTTTGCCAAAATTTCCTTGGCTTTTTGGTAGAGATGCCTTGATCTCTGCTTGGCAGTTGTTAGATAAAATGCCAAGCCTTGCAAGAGCCACCTTAAAAATTCTCTCTAAACACCAAGGGAAGAAAATTGACAAAGAAAAAGAGGAAGAGCCAGGAAAAATTTTGCACGAAACCGATTTAAGATCAAAAATGCATCCTAAAGGCTATTTTCCTTTTCCTTATTATGGTTCTGTAGATTCAACCTGCCTTTTTTTAATTTTGTTTTCTTTTTATTTTAAAAGAACAAAAGATATTGGATTTTTAGACCAACACTGGGAAAATATTCTATCTGCCCTAAATTGGATAATTGAATATGGCGATCAAGACCAAGATTATTTTTTAGAATACCAAAGAAAAAATCCAAAAGGTTTATTTCACCAAGGATGGAAAGATAGTTTTAAAAATCATTTAAAAATTGAACCGCCCGTGGCTATGGTCGAAGTTCAAGGATACCAATACCTTGCTCTTTTAGAAACCAGCCTTTTTTGTCAAAGGAAAAAAAATTTTAGTTTAGCTCAAAAACTCAAAGAAAGAGCTAAGAGCTTGAAAAAAGAATTTAATCAAAAATTCTGGATGGAAGATAAAAAATATTTTGCTTTGGCTTTAGATGGGAAAAAAGAACAAAGAAAAGCTATAACCTCAAATCCTGGCCACTTGTTATTTACAAGAATCATTGAAAAAAATAAAATTGAATTAGTTGTAAGGCGCCTTTTTCAAAAAGATCTGTGGACACCTTTTGGCATTAGAACCCATTCTAGTTTAGAGCCAGATTTCGATCCTAAAAGTTATCATTTAGGATCTGTCTGGCCCCATGATAACTGGATTATTGCTCAGGGTCTTAAAAAATTAGGGTATCTTAAAGAATACCAGAAAATAAAAAAGGCCATCTTGAAGGCTTTTGAAAAATTGGGTTTTATTCCTGAGTTCTATGGAGTTATTGATGGTAAAATAACTTTAGAGACCAAAACACCACCTTGTCATTTACAAGCTTGGAGCTCTGGAGCTCTTTTTAATTTTGTTTTTGAATAATTTGGTAATAGACTTTTTCGTATTCTGAAATCATTCTTTCGATACTAAATTTTTCCTCAACCCATTTTCGACAGTCCTCTCTTTTGATTTGGTCAATTTTTTTGATCGCCTGGACCATCTCTTGAATATTTTTTACCACAAAGCCAGTTTTGTTATTTTTTACTACTTCTCTTGCTGAGCCTCGGTCAAAAGCAATAACTGGCGTTCCACAAGCCATAGCCTCAATAAAAGTTAGGCCAAAAGGTTCTTCCCACTGAATAGGGAAAAGACAAGCTTTAGCTTGGCCATAATATTTATAAGTATTTTCGTAAGGGATATTGCCTACATATTTTATGTTTTTGCTAAGATAAGGCTTTATTTTTTTGTCCCAGTATTCGCCTTTATTTGGAGTTCCAGCAATAATTAGCTTTTCTTTTGCAATTGAAGCTACTTGAATTGCAATATCAGGTCCTTTTGTCGGCAAAATTCGACCTAGGAATAAAAGTTGGTTTTTAGGTTTGGCACAATAAGGAAATTTTTTTAAATCTATGCCATTGTAAATGGTAGCTATATAATTTAATTGAGGAGCTGGTTTTCTTTGGGCATTTGAGATTGAGACAAAGTATTGGTTTTTGCTTTGAAATAATTTAAAAATTTGAGCTCGCCACTTATATATTGGGTCATGAAGAGTATAGAGAACTGGAATTTTTTCTACAGCTAAACCAAAAGGCAAAGCTCTGTCAACTGGGTGAATGTGCAATAAATCTAAATTGTTCTTTAGAGCTGTTTTATAGGCTAGAGCTATAAAATATTGATCCCAGAGATTGAAAATTTTATGGACCTCAGCATCTTTAACATTAGGATCGTTCAAAATTTTGGGTCTTTTTTGGTCAGATATTCCATGAAGAGGAAAGATGCCATTGCTGACAATTTTGGTTACTTTTAATTTTGAACCAAAAGGAGCAAAAAAATATACTTGATGACCTTTAGCTGTTAAGCCTTCAGCTATAGCTTGAGCAATCGTCATTGGGGCATAAATTATTCCTTTGGGCTGAGGAATAGTATAATGTCCGCTTATCATCATTCCAATTTTAAGTTTTTTCAGATTCAAGGACCTCATAATAGATTTTTTCATAATCTGAAACCATTCGTTGATAAGTAAATTTTTTTTCAACCCATTTTCGACAATCGTCTCTTTTGATTTGGTCAATTTTTTTGATCGCCTGGACCATCTCTTGAATATTTTTTACCACAAAGCCAGTTTTGTTATTTTTTACTACTTCTCTTGCTGAGCCTCGGTCAAAAGCAATAACTGGCGTTCCACAAGCCATAGCCTCAGCCATCACTAAACCAAAAGGTTCTTCCCATTCAATAGGATAAAGACAAGCTTTAGCTTGGCCATAAAAATCAGATAATTCTTCATTCGAGAGTTCACCAACATATTTTATATTTTTAGAAAGATGGGGCCTAATTTTAGTTTCAAAATATTCTTTTCGATAAGGATCTAATCTTCCAGCTAATAATAATTTTACGCCTGCAATTTTGGCTGCTTTAATAGCATTTTCAATGCCTTTGAAAGGATCAATTCTTGCAATCCAGATAAAATGATCTTTTGGTTTTGGATTGAATTTAAATTGAGAAACATCGATGCCATTGTAAACTACCCAGCTTTTTGGAAATTTTACCGCAGATTTCTTTCTCTCAGATTTAGATATAAAAACGGCTAAAGTTTCTTTTCTATGTTTTTCAAAAATTTGGAGCCTGGTTGGTTTTCTTTCACCTTCTCTGGTCACAGAAGCTTTATAAAGTTGGTTATGAAGGGTATGCAAAACTGGTTTTTTTGTTAAAGGTTGAAAATGCAAAGTCCAAAGATCTAAATGGGAATGCAAAATATCAAACTCCTCGGCTCTCTGGAAAGCAGTTGATAAATTTTCTAAATTCCAAAAAGGATCTTCCCATCTATACCCAGATTTTATTAAAGCCTCAGGATAAACCCAAACCAATTTAGCTTTGGTTTTTGAGTCTCCAGAAGCAAATAAAGTGACCTCGTGGCCTCTTCTAACAAGTTCTTCAGTTAGCAAATGAACAATTCTTTCAATTCCACCATATTTTTCTGGAGGAATTGAGAACCACAGAGGAGCAATCTGAGCAATTTTTAATTTTCTTGATTCTTTTTTGGGTTCAATTTTATTTTCAGTTGTTGGCATTTTTATTTTTTTTAATTAAAGAATAATAAAGGGCTTCATATTTGTTGACCATTTTTTTCAAATTGAATTTTTTCTCAACATGACGCCTGCAGTCTATTCTTCTAATTTTAGGTATTTCTTTAATTTTTTCAACCATCTCTTCTGGTGTTGAAACCAAAAAACCTGTTTTTCCGTCTTTGATAAGCTCTGGCATAGAACCTGCTTTATAAGCTAAAACAGGTGTGCCACAAGCCATAGCCTCAATCACTACCAATCCAAAAGGTTCCTCTCTTTTTATTGGATATAAAAGGGCTTTGGCATTGGAGAAAAGCTCAACTTTTTTTTGGAAATTGGCTGCGCCCACAAATTGAATTTGCTCATCATCAATTAGTGGTTTGATACGATATTCAAAATAATCTTCATATTCTTTTGGGATGATGCCAGCTAAAATAAGTTTCTCACCACTCATTTTGGCAATTTGAATTGCTTCTAAAGTTCCTTTTTGAGGCGTGATCTTAGATAACCACAAAAGATAATTTTGAGGCTTATCATTAAAAGTAAATTTTTCTAAAGGTAAGCCATGATAAATAACTTTAACGATGTTTATGCCGGGAGCTGTTTTCTTTTGATTTTTTGAGATAGCTACATAGTTTATTTTTGGAAATTTTTTAAATAAAATTATCATCTCTTCATAGATAGGATGGTGTAAGGTTGAAACAATAGGACAATTAAAAAACTGGCTAAAAGGAGCTGTGTAAAATTCGCAGTGATCATGAATAATATCAAATTCATCTTTTCTTTTTAGGAGCTGATGATACAAAAGACTGAAAACAGCATGGGGTGCAGACAATTTTGCTCGCCATAAACTTTTTGGCCACACAGCTACCAATTTAGCTTTGGTTTTTGAGTCTCCAGAAGCAAATAAAGTGACCTCGTGGCCTCTTTTAACTAATTCTTCAGTCAAAAGAGAAACTACAAATTCAGTTCCGCCATAAGTGTAGGGCGGGACCGGAATCCATAGAGGTGCTATTTGAGCTATACGCATAATTTTTAAATTATAACATATTTTAGTAATTTTTGAATATCTTTCAATTTTTGAGAGTTAAAATTGAACTTTATTGACATTACAAGGTGTGGCTTATATATTTTAAATTAGAAACTTAAAAAACAGGACAAATCCTTATAAAAAGGAGGGAGATTTTAGATGCGGTTTCCTAGAGATTTCATTAAGGATTTGATAACAAATCCAACCTGGGTTAAAGAGGTTGAGGTTATCTTAGTTGATGCCAAAAACTCCTTGGATCTTTGCAGGTTGGAGGGTTTTTGTCATATTCCTCTGCCTCCGGAGATCTTGGGCCAGGAACACCTTTTGGTTAAAGGCTTTAAAGTTTACCATCCTCCGATTAAATCCGTGTCTTGGGGTTCAAAAGCTGTGTATCTTGCCTCTTTTGAGGACAGCGACGCGACCTTGTTGGTGCAGTTTTTGCCACCTTGGTCTACAACCTCGTGCCACTACCACCTTCCACCTGCCAAAGAAGCCTATTACCTTCTAGCTGGTAAAGGCTATCTTGAGATTCCAGGCTACCTCACTTATTGTTTAGAGAAGGGCTCCAGAGCTGTCGTCAAACCCTATGAAGTTCATCGTTACTTTACAAGAGAAATGCCGGCTTTGACTTTATTAGAAATCATAGGGCTTTCAGTAAAAGACTGCCTTTATTCTAAACGAAACCACATCTATGTAACCTCCAATATTTAAAGCGGTTTCTCTTATTTTAAATTTTGAGAGACCGCTTTTACTTTTTAAAAATTTTAGGTAATATTAAAAAAAATAATTTCATATGGCCCTAAAATATTTTATAGCTGGTTTGGGAGCGGGACTTTTAACTATATATTTTGCCCCCAATTCTAACTTTGTTTTTAACCCTAAGTTAGAAAATTCAGAAAATATTTTAGTTAAATCTCAAAATTTTCAAAATTTGCCAAAAATAAAAATAGGCCTTCAGATTGGCCATTTAGACCAAGATAAAGTCCCGCCAGAATTATCAGCTCTTAATTCTAATTTTGAAAACAAGTTTTTGCAGTCAATAAGAGATAAAGAAATCTCAATTACCAGGGAAGTTGCCAAAGAACTCTTAAAAATTTTAGAACAAGAAGGATTTAGTGTTGATTTGTTGTCAGCTACCGTCCCTGAAGGTTATTTAGCTGATGCTTTTTTGTCTTTACATCTAGATTGGAACAAAAACCAAAATGTCCGAGGTTTTAAGGTTTCAGGTTCAGCTTTTGATTCTTCTGGGAAATCTCAGAGACTTGCAGAATTGATAAAATTTTTTTATGAAAAGATAACCCTTTTGCCCTGGAATAATTATATTACCCCTAATATGCGTTACTACTATGCTTTCAATTATAAATCATTTAAACACAGCATTTCGCCTGAGACTCCAGCTGCTATTATTGAACTTGGTTTTCTTACTAATAAAGAAGATTATGAATTTTTAAAAGATCACCCCCAAAAAGCAGCTCAAGCTCTTGCCAAAGGCCTCATTGCCTTTATAAAAAATGTTAGTCAATTTTAGGCCCGGCCTAACATTGTCTATGAAAATTATTATTCAAAGAGTCAAATCAGCTAATGTTAAGGTAAATGGCCAAAAAGTAGCTGAAATCGGGAAGGGTTTATTGCTATTGGTAGGTATTTCAAAAAAAGATACCAAAGAAAGTGCTCAAAAAGCAGCTCAAAAAATTATGAAAATGAGATTATTTCCAGATGAAAAGCACGATATCAATGTGTCGGTAGCTAAAATTGGGGGAGAGATTCTAGCTGTGTCTCAGTTTACTCTTTTGGGAGATATTTCAGGCGGTAATCGGCCAAGTTTTATAGAAGCTGCCAAACCCCAAATTGCTTTAGAACTTTTTAATTTATTTGTCCAAGAACTTAAAAAATTAGGAGCTAGAGTTCAAACTGGAGAATTTGGAAAATATATGGAAGTAGAGTTAATTAACCAGGGTCCTGTAACTATAGTCGCAGATTTTTAAGTAAAACCCATCTCTTATTCTTGGACTCTTCTTACATATTCGCCAGTTTCAGTATTTATTTCAACAATATCTCCTGCTTTTACAAACAAGGGCACATTAATTTGGTAATTAGTCTCAAGAGTTACTTGTTTGACGCCACCTTGGACAGTGTCACCTTTGATCCCTGGTGGGGCCTCGATAACTTTTAGTTGAATTTTTATGGGCAAAGATATATTTACAATTTTCCCTTCAAAAATCAGAGCTTCAACCTTTAAATTTGGCTTTAGAAAATTTACCTTTTGACCTAATTGCTCTTTTGAAAGCTCAAAGCGCTCAGATTTATTATCTAGTTTACAGAAAACATATTTTCCGCGATGAGAATATAGAAATATCGCATCTACCTTATCAATATCTGGGGTTTCAAAACTATCATCTTGGTGGATGGTATAATTTATGATCTCACCAGTAATAATATTTTTGAGCTTAGTTTGTAATACCGGCCTTCTTTGAGCTTTTTTTAAATGGTTAGCTTCTAATACTTCGTATGGGTTACCATCAATAAGAATTCTTACTCCTTTTGAAATTTCGCTAAAACTTATCATATGTTTTTTGGGGCTGTTATTTATAGTAAATTTTCAGGATTGATGTCTACTTGCCAATTTCTTGAGAGATATTCAGGGAGTTTAGCCTTCACTTCTTGGCAGTTCAATTTACATTTTAAAAGCAAATGCCACAAGTATTTTCCTTTAATTTTGGGTATAAAGCCTGGGAAAGGTCCTAAAATTTCAGCCTGATCTTGAAAGTTACTTTTTAGTTTCTCTTGAAGCTTTAAGGCCTCATTTTTTGCCTTTGATTCCGAGGAATGAGCAAAGGTTAGGCGAATCAACTCACTAAAGGGAGGATAATCAAATTCTTGCCTTAGCTTTAATTCTTGATCTAAAAATATCTTTGGATTTTGAGGCAAAATTTTAAAAAAGTCAAGTTCGGGATTATAGGTTTGTAAGAAGACTTGAGAGCTAAAACTTTGCAAAAACCTAACTATTTGGAAAAAGCTTTCTCTGGTTTTGTATTCTGGGAAGAAAAGCAAAGAATCTGCAGAAACAACAGCTGAGATTAAAAGTTTTGGTTTTGATACCCTAAATCTATTTTGGAATTTTAAAATTAAATTAGTAGCTACAAGCACTGATGGGCTTTTTTTAAAAAATATCTCAAGGACCTTATGTTGCAAAATTTGGTTTGGCGTTAAATTTTTATCTAACTCAAGAACATTGGCTTTTGGAAACAGATTCTGGATTTCTTTAGCTACTTTTTGGGTACCAAAACCTAAAGGTTCAATAGCAAAACCTTGGCAGTTAGGGCAGTTTTTAGGTACTATTTTTTTAGCTCCACAGTGATGACACAAAAGCATAAGTCCTTTTAGGATATGATAGATCATTGGCGCCTCGCAGTTATCACATTTGAGCACAAAACCGCATTCTTTGCACAGGACAATTCTTGCAAAGCCTTTGCGATTTACAAATAGTAAAACCTTGCCTTGAGAATTAAGAATTTGGCTAATCTCATTTTTAAGCTCTTGAGCAAAGATCTTGTTTTTCTCAGGAGGAGTTTTTCTTAAATCAAGAATTTTAACTTTTGCCAAGTTCTTTTTTGGTATATGGTATTTTAAAAGAAGATACTTTCCATTTTTCAAAGAATTATAAGATTCTAGAGAGGGATTTGAGGATGACAAAATAAGCTGGGCTTGATATAAACTGGCTAAATAGGAGGCAACCTCTTTTACATCATAGCAGGGACTTTGGCCAAAAGGTCCAAAGCCAGGATTTTGTTCTTTATCAATAATAATTAAACCCAATTCTCTAAATGGCAAAAAGAGAGAGGATCTAGTACCTAAAATGATTTTAGGCCCAGAAATATTGCTTTCTTGCCATTTTGAAAGTTTTTCTTTTGGTTTTAGGTTCTGATGATAAACAATAATTTTTTCTTTTATAAAATTCTCCTTTAGCTTTTTTTGCCAATATTCTAATTCCTCTAAATTTGGAACTAAAAAGAGACAGCTTGCTCCTCTTTTCATTACCGCCTTTATTTTTTCAAAATAAAAAGGAGCAGGATTTTCTATCCACAAAAATTTTGGTTTTTGGTCATTTTTAAAGGTTTTAGTTTCAGAAAGGCTTGAAATCTCCAGGACATCTTTCAGTTTGCGCTTTCTTTTTAAAAGCGATTCTGGTAAAAAAAGTTTTAAACTAATGCCCAAACTTGCTAAATATTTTTGAGACAGGTATTTTGCCAACTTGAATTGGTTTTCGCAAATTACAGGGTTTTGAGAAATAACACCATATATTGGTTTTAAAACAAAACTTCCTTTTCGAATTTGGATTTTTTGGGTTTCAAGAGGTAAACTGTTGATTACCACAGCTGGTATGATGCTTTTAGCTACAGGCGCACGAACTAAGGCCCCACGCTTTAAAGGAGTCTTTGAAAAATAGCTCAAAATTTGAGCTCGATCTAAGGGTATTTTGATAAGAGGGATAGCTTCTACAATAAACATAAGTTTTTAATTTTTAATTTCCAATTCAAAGTTATCAAATTTCATCCAAAATGTAAAAAAAATATAATTTAATTTATATGTATGGAAAAGAAAAGAATCTTTGTAGCAATCAATTTGCCAAAAGAGGTTAAAAATAAGTTATTAGAACTCCAGAAAGAAATCAAGAATGAATTTGAGAATCTAACTGATATTGATTTTCAAAGAATCATTAGGTTTGTCCCTCCTGAAAATCTCCATTTAACTTTGTTATTTTTAGGATATCTTTCTTTTGAGCAAATAGAGGCCCTAAAGAGGATTCTTAAAGAAATTGCTCCAAAACAGAACTCTTTTAAAATTGTCCTCAAAAGTCTCAGTTATGCTCCTCCTGACCAAAAAATCCCAAGAATGATTTGGGTTAAAATATCACAAAGCCAAGAACTGCTTTTATTACAAGAAAATTTGCAAAAGTCAGTTAGGGATGCTTTTGAATTTAGGTTTTTTAAGCCAGAAAAAAGGCCCTTTTTGCCTCATTTGACTTTAGCTAGATTAAAGCTTTTTGGATTAAAAAAACTTGATGAGCTTCCAGCGATTGAAAAAAATTTAAATTTTGATTTTCAAGCTACAAGCTTTGAAATTATGGAAAGTAACCTCAAAAGAACCGGTGCCCAATATTCTATAATTGAAAGCTTTAAATTTCAAAAATAAGTTCCAAATTTTCTTTTAATTCTATTTTTTAGAGCTTAGAGTTTTTGAGGTTAGCTAAAAAATACATTGACAAAAGAGTCTTCAAGGAGAATACTTAAAATATATGAAAGTTTACTTTATAGGTATAGGAGGCATAGGGGTGTCGGCTTTAGCTAGATATTATCTTTATCAGGGCTGGGAGGTTTTAGGTTCAGATCTTGTGAGTTCAGAGATTACAGAGGCTCTCAAAAAATCTGGAGCTAAAATTTTTATTTATGAGCAAACAGGTCAAAATTTTCCTCAAGATGTTGACCTTGTAATTTATAGCCAAGCTGTTCCCAAAAACAACCAAGAGTTTTTGAAAGCAAAGCAATTATTAAAACTAAAAAATTCAAAATTCAAAATTTTAAGCTATCCTGAAGCTTTGGGCCAGCTTACCAAAAAATATAAAACAATTGCGGTTGCTGGGAGTCATGGTAAAACAACTACGACCGCTTTGCTAGCTTTAATTATGGTTGAATCAGGTTTAGATCCGAATGTGATTGTTGGCACCAATTTAAAAGAATTTGGCAATTCTAATTTTCGGCCTGGAAAAAGCGAATATCTTTTGATCGAAGCTGATGAATGGCAGGCCTCATTTTTAAATTATAATCCTTGGATGATAGTTTTGACTAACATTGATCAAGAACACTTAGATTGCTATGAGGACCTTCAAAATATTATCAAAACTTTTTCTAAATTTTTATCAAGAATCTCTCCAGATGGCAGTCTAGTGATTAATGAAGATGATCAAAATTCTTTATTAGCCTTTTCTAAAGCCAATTTAAGAACTAAAAACTTAAATTTTATGACTTATTCTTTAAAGACGAAAGAAGCTAATTTAGTGGCTAAAGTTTTGCAGATTCCAGGATCCCATAACCTTAGCAATGCCTTGGCAGCTTTTAAAGCTAGTAAGCTTTTGGGCATAGATGAGGAAATTGCCCTTAGAGCTATCTCAAAATATCAAGGAGCCTGGCGCAGATTACAAACTGAAAACTTAGAAATTGGAGGCAAAAAAATAACCCTTATTACTGACTATGCTCATCACCCAACCGAAATAGAAGCAACTTTAAAAGCTATAGCTCAAAAGTATCGTTCAAGAAATATTTGGGCCATAATTCAGCCTCATCAATATGCCAGATTTTTGTATCTTTTTGATGAGTTTTTAAAGGTCTGCCAAAAAGGTCTTTGTCATCGCCTAACTTTAACTGATGTTTATTTTGTAGAAGGCCGAGATACTAAAGGCCTGCGCCAAAAAGTTTTAAAAGAAAGATCCCCCCAAAAATTAATAGAAATCCTTACTACTAAATACCATATCCAAAATACTATTTTTGAATACCAACCTTTTTCCGTTCAAAATTTAGCTAATCTGATTGAACAGAAATGCTTCAAAGACGATGTGATTGTTTTAATGGGAGCTGGTGATATTCATCAAGTATTTTTACTTTTGGCTTCAAAAAAAGTTTAATTGGTTTTGCCTTTGTGGTATACTTTTAAAATATGATTCACGAAATTTTAATTCCAATTTTAGGGATAATAATTGTTGGGATTGTGACCTATCTCTTGATCAAAGAGATCCGCAAAAGATAGATGCTTAATTTATGCCTCTTTTTACGGATTTACATCTCCACAGTCGATTTTCACGGGCGACCTCAAAAGATATGGTGCCTCAAATTATGGCTGAATTTGCTCAGGAGAAGGGGCTTGATATTTTGGGCACGGGCGACTTTACCCATCCTGAGTGGTTTTCGATCTTAAAAGAAGAACTTAAAGAGGCTGAGCCAGGCTTATATAAGCTTAAAAAAGCCAGCTATAATACTCGTTTTCTTTTGTCTTGCGAGGTAAGCTGTGTTTATTCAAAAGGAGGGAAAATTCGAAAAATTCATCATATTATTTTAGCGCCATCTTTTGAGGCTGTAGAAAAAATCAATAAAAAATTGGCCATTATTGGCAATTTAAGTTCAGATGGTCGGCCAATTTTAGGAGCTGACAGCCGTAAAATTTTAGAAATTGTTCTCTGGGCCGATGAAAACTGCCTTTTAATTCCAGCCCATGCCTGGACACCTTGGTTTGCTATTTTTGGCTCAAAATCTGGCTTTGACTCTATTGAAGAATGTTTTGAAGATTATTCAAGATACATTTATGCTATAGAGACTGGTTTGAGCAGTGACCCACCAATGAACTGGCGGATTTCAGCTTTAGACAAAGTGGCTTTGGTTTCTTTCAGCGATGCTCATTCGCCAGATAAATTAGCTAGAGAAGCAACGGTTTTTGAGACCAAACTCGATTATTATGAGATAGCTCAAGCGATTAAGAGCAAAGATCCAAGAAAACTTCTTTATACTCTTGAATTTTTCCCCCAAGAGGGCAAATATCATTACGATGGCCATCGCTTGTGCCAAGTTTCAATGTCACCCAAAGAAAGAGAAGAAGTTAAAGGTCTATGCCCAAAATGTTCCAGAGAACTAACCATAGGCGTTTTGAGCCGAGTTGAGATGTTAGCTGATAGGCCACCTGGATTTAAACCTCAAGGCGCTATTCCTTACAAAAATCTTGTGCCCTTAAAAGAAATTATAGCTTCGGTTCTTTCTCAAAAAAGCTGGTCAAAGAAAGTTCAAACCCAATATGAAAAATTAGTTTTGGCCATTGGTTCAGAATTAAAGGTTCTTTTAGAAGCTGATAGATCAGAACTTCAAAAAGTTGCTTTGCCCCAAGTTGTTGAAGGAATTTTGAGGGTTAGAGAAAATAAAATAAAAGTCATCCCAGGGTATGATGGGCAATATGGCAAAATAGAAATTTTTGAGAAAGACAAAGATTCTGAAATGGAACCCCTAACTCAAAAGACCCTTTTTTAAAATTCTCTGTTCCAAAATTCAAAAAGGCTACCAAATAAAATACCCAAAAAGGGTGTTTTTAAAATGTAATTTAAAATTCTTTTAAAAATTGGTATTATTTAAAGTATGAAGCAATCACAGTTTTTTATTAAGACCTTAAAAAAAATTTCAACAGAAGAAAAAAGCATCAATGCCCAACTTTTGCTTCAAGGAGGATTTATAGATCGATTAATGGCTGGGGTTTATACTTTTTTACCTTTGGGTTTGAGAGTTTTGCGCAAAATAGAGAAAATCATAAGGCAAGAACTGGAAAAAGAGGGCGCAATTGAGATTTTAATGCCAGCTCTCCATCCTAAAGAGAATTGGTTAATTACAGGGAGATGGGATACTTTTGATGCTCTGTATAAATTAAAAGACCACAATATAGCTTTAGGACCTACCCATGAAGAAGTCCTTGTGCCTTTGGTTAAAAAAAGGATCCATTCTTATAAAGATCTACCTCTTTATCTATACCAGATTCAAAACAAATTCCGAAACGAAAAAAGAGCTAAGTCAGGCCTTTTGCGAGGCCGGGAATTTTTAATGAAAGATCTTTATTCTTTTCATACGACTCAAGAAGATTTAGACAATTACTACGAGCGCATAAAGCAAGCCTATTTTCGAATTTTTGAAAGATGCGGGCTTAAAAAACAAACCTATTTAACTTTTGCTTCTGGGGGTAGCTTTTCTAAATTTTCTCATGAGTTTCAAGTAGTAACTCAAGCTGGTGAAGACAAAATTTATATATGTCAAAAGTGCTCTTTTGCTATTAACAAAGAAATTTTAAGACAAGTAAATAATGTCTGCAAGGAATGCGGTTCAGGAAATTTGATAGAAGCTAAAGCTATTGAGGTTGGAAACATCTTTAAGTTAGGTACTAAATTTTCAGAGCCCTTTGATTTAAAATATCGAGATTCGCTTGGGCAAGAAAAATATGTTGTTATGGGCTGTTATGGCATAGGTTTGCCAAGAGTTATGGGAGCTATTGTTGAAGTTTGGCATGATCCAAAAGGCATAATTTGGCCAAGAGAGGTTTCCCCATTTTTAGTTCACTTGTTAGCTATTGGGAAAAATCAGAAAGTTTTTAAAGAAGCCCAAAAGTTATACCATTTGCTTTTGACAAAAGGCATTGAGGTTCTTTACGATGAGCGTTATGATATTAGTCCTGGTGAAAAATTTGCCGAGGCTGATTTAATAGGTTGCCCTTTTAGGTTAGTAGTTAGCGAAAAAACCATTGCTAAAAAAAAGTTTGAGTTAAAAAAGCGCTCTGAAGATAAAATTAGGCTTTTGTCTGGAGATAAAGTTATTTTGAGTATTTTAAAATAATTTTTTCTCAATAAATTTTCAATTTTAAAATTAATTTATATGAGCAGACTTCATCGCTTTTTCTTTAATCTCTTTTGGTTTCCGGTAAGATTTCTTTTTAGATTTTTTTACCATTTAGAATCAGAAAGCCAAACCGATTTGAAAAAATTAGAGGGACCTCTTATTATTGCCAGCAATCATGGGGCTTGGTTTGATGGCTGGCTTATTGGAGCCATTTTCCCACCTAAGGCTAAAGTTTTTCCTATAAGATATGCTACTTGGTATAGATATTATTATTTCCCATTGTTTTTTCCTTTTTTGTGGGCTTTTGGTGCTTTCCCAGTTAGAAAAGGTGAAGGCCTAGAAAAGGTTTTGCAGCCTGCAATTGAAATTTTAAAGAGTGGGGGAGTAGTTGGAATTTTCCCTGAAGGCAAAAGGCAATATGTTGGTCGACCAAGAAATCCAAGACGGGGAGTGGCCTATTTGGCAGTAAAAACTGGCGCTCCTATTTTGCCTGTAAAAATTACAGGAAACAGAGGTTTAGGTATTATTAGCTCTCTTTTGAGAAAAAGGAAAATTAAAGTTTTTGTAGGAGAACCCTTCACAGTCTCTCAAAGAGAAATTAAAAACCTAAATGACTATAATAAAATTGCAAGAGAAATTATGGCTAAAATTGAATTATTATAACCTTTAGGGAAAAGTGATAAAAATCTTATGAAAGATATCTTTTTAGCTTTGAGAAAACAATTAGAGGCTGAAGCTAAAAAAGTAAAAAAGAGAGTTTTAAGGCCCAAAAAAGAGAACCCTGATTTTAAAAATTATATTTTAGAAAAAATCAAAAAAGAGATTCAGCAAAGCCTTTTTAAAGTTTTTCAAAAAGAAATTTCTACCAATGAGCTTGAACTTCAAATTCCGCCTGCTTATGTTGGAGGCGATATAGCTTTGCCCATTTTTGATTTGGCAAAAAAACTCAAAATAACTCCAAAATTTTTTGGAGAAAAATTAGTTAAAGAGTTAAATAAAAGACCATCTCTTTTGATTAAGAAGGCTTCAAGAGTTAATGGCTTTGTCAATATCGAACTTGATAAAAAAAATATCTACCAAAAAGTTTTGGAGCAGGTTTCAAAGCTGGCCCAAAATTATGGCAAAAATAATTTATTTGAAAACCAGCTAGCTATCATTGAGTATTCTTCGCCAAATATCGCCAAACCTATGGGAGTGGGGCATTTAAGATCAACCATTATTGGTCAGACTTTAGCTAACATCTATGAGGCTGTAGGCTTTAGAGTTATTAAAGAAAACTATCTTGGTGACTGGGGAGCTCAATTTGGAAAATTGCTCTATGCCTATCACAAATGGGGCCATCCAGATAAAGTTTTTCAAAATCCAATTTATGAGCTAAAAAAACTCTATATCAAATTTCACGAAAAAGAAAAGCATCATCCTGAAATTACCAAAGAAGCTGCTAAATTAGCAAAAAAGCTCGAAGCAGGCGACAAAAGAATTATTGATTTGTGGCAAAAGTTTCGGAAATTGAGCCTCAAAGATTTTAAAAAAACCTATAAACTTCTCGATATTAAATTTGATATTTTCAGCGGTGAAAGCTATTTTGTTAAAGAGGCAAAAAATATCATCAGAGAGTGTATTAGAAAAGGTCTTGGTAAGAAAGCTAAAGATTCTGAATTGGTGGTAGTTGAGGGTTTAGCTGATATGCCACCTTTTCTTTTACAAAAAGCTGATGGCACAAGTTTATATTTAACCAGAGATTTAGCACTTTTAAAATTCAGAGTTAAAGTTTTTAGACCAAATACTATTTTGTATGTTGTAGGTCAAGAACAAGAACTTCATTTTCGTCAGCTTTTCTTTTTGGCACGAAAGCTTGGCTATTTGCCAAAGGGTCTTGGAGTTAAACATATTAAATTAGGTCTAGTTTTAGCTCCAGAAGGTAAGAAAATGGCAACCAGAAAAGGCACAGCTATTGAGTTAAAAGAGTTATTAAAAAAGGCCCTAGAAAAATCTGAACAGATTCTTCAAGAAAAAAATCCAAAATTAAGCCCAAAAGAGCGCAACAAAATAGCCAGAATTGTAGGGATTGGAGCCATTATTTATAATGATTTAAAACAAAACCGAGAACATAATATCACTTTTGATTGGGATAAGATGTTAAATTTTGAAATGGGATCAGCTCCCTATTTGCAGTATACAGCTGTAAGAATTCAATCGATCTTGAGAAAAATTAAAAAAGAGCTCAAAACAATAAAGTCCTTGGCAAGACATAATTTAATTTTTGAAAAAGATATTGAGTTTGATCTTTCAAGAAAACTTATGTTTTTCCCCCAAGTTATTCTAACCTGTCAAAAAACAGACCAAGCCCATCACCTTTGTACTTATCTTGAAGAATTAGCCCAACTTTTTAATACTTTTTACACCAAGATCTCTATTTTAAAGACTAAACACAAGATTTTGCAGGCCTCAAGAGTAATTCTAATTCAAAATGTTCTTGAGGTTCTTAAAAATGGTTTGAGTTTGCTAAATATCAAAATACCACAAAAAATGTAGTTTCCTTTGAGCTAGAAGCTCCTTTCTTTTTCCTTTTTGTGCTTAAACCTCATATTAAAAACAAAGCCCTCTCGTTCTTGATCCGCTAACTTTAGTTCAATGTAACGTTTTTTCTGTTCCATAGTTGGAATAATTACATCTTTGAGGACATTAACTCTTCGCCTTGTTTTCTCGATAGCAGTAGCTAATTTAATTAGAGCTTCCTCCATCGAGGCTAAAGTGATTAGTTCTGGAATGAGGCTAGAAAAGTTTTGAATAGCTAGAGCAAAACTTTTGGGCAGATCTTCAGATACCAAAGGTATTTTGATCTCTTTTAATAAGAACTCTGTAATTTTAACCCCCATAATTGATCGAGTCTTGAGCTCAAAATCAATTTTGCCTTTGTAACCAGCAAAGAAAGCTAAAATTAGATATACCGAATGCACCCTAAGACCAAAAGAAAAAAAATCAATTATGGTTTTTAGTTGATCATAGAGTTTCTCTTTGCGATCTAAAAAATCAGCTTTAAGTTCCATAAAAGTTTTAATTAGGTTGTCTCTCTTTTGTTCTAATAATTGATAGGCTGATCTGACTTCTATTAGCCCCTTTTTGAGTGTTAAAAGTTCTTGACGGGTGATAGAGCTTGTTTGTTTCATACTCTATTGGTTTTAAAATTTATTTTGACAAAAATTGTTCAATATCTTGTGGTTTTAGCCGTCTTAGTTCTTGGGTTGGCAAAATTTTAAGTAGTTCCCATCCTAAATCCAAACTCTCAAAAATCGAACGGTTGATATTATCTTTTTGACCTATAAATTTTTCTTCAAAAGCTTTAGAAAACTTTAGATGTTTTTTGTCGCTTTCTGTTAATGATTCTTCGCCCAAGATGGCAGCTAATTGCCTTATTTCTTTGCCTTTAGCAAAAGAGGTAAATAGTTGATTAGCTAATCGAGGGTGGTCAGCTCGAGTTTTTCCTTGGCCTATGCCTTTATCTCTTAACCTAGAAAGGCTGGCTAATACATCAATAGGTGGATAAATGCCTTCTTGATGAAGTTCTCTGGACAGGACAATTTGGCCTTCGGTAATATAGCCAGTTAAATCTGGGATGGGATGAGTTTTATCGTCTTGGGGCATAGTTAAAATCGGCAATTGAGTAATAGAACCCTTTTTGCCATAGACTCGACCTGCTCTCTCATAAATAGAGGCTAAATCCGTGTAAAGATATCCTGGATAACCGCGCCGACCAGGAATTTCCTCTCTGGCATTCGCAACCTCTCTTACCGCTTCAGCATAATTGGTCATATCAGTTAAAATTACCAATACATGGTAATCAAGCTCAAAAGCTAAATACTCAGCTGCAGTTAACGCAAACCGAGGTAGAGCAATCCTTTCAATTACCGGATCGTCAGCTAAATTCAAAAAAAGTACGGATCTTGTGAGTGCTCCTGACTCTTCAAAAGCTTCAATAAATTGCCTAGATTCTTCAAAAGTGATTCCCATAGCGCCAAAGACTACACTGAATTTCTCTTGGCCTTGAGCGACTTTCGCTTGTCTGGCAATATCAATTGCCAGCTGGTTATGAGGTAATCCAGCCCCTGAAAAAATTGGTAGTTTCTGTCCTCGAACTAAGGTATTTAAAACATCAATTGCTGAAATTCCTGTTTGTAAAAAATCATCTGGATATTGCCTGGCTGCGGGATTGATGGCTAAACCATTAACATCACGATAATCTGTTGAAAAAGGTGGTGGGAAATTATCAATGGGTTGGCCTATCCCATTAAATACTCGGCCTAAAATTTCCTTACCAACCCCAAATTCAAGAGTTTGGCCTAAAAATTCAGCTGTTAAATTTTTGGGCCCCAAGCCTTGACTAGATTCAAAAAGCTGCACGATAGCGTAATCTTGAGCGGTTTCTAGAACTTGGCCTAAATATTCATTTTGCTGGTTATCCTTAAAACGCACCAATTCTAGATATTTTGCAGGCCGAATTTCTTTGACTAACACCAGAGGCCCTTTGATCGCGTGGACGGTTTTATATTGAATTTGCATAAAAAGTTATTATATTAAGCTAAATTTTTATAAAACTCTTCTATGATTGATAGCTTAGATTCTTCAACAAACTTGAGATTCTTAATAAATTCCTTAGTTTCTTGAGAAGAACACTCAGCTAGAGTAGCTCCAGCTTCAATTTTTTTAGATCTAATTTCATAGTAACGGATAATTGTAGCTAACATTAAATACTGCTTTTTTAAGGAAGTGTAACTATCAATTTCATCAAAGGCATTTTGCATTAAAAAGTCCTCACGTAAAAACTCAGCTGTTTCTAAAACAAGTTTTTCTTGCTCACTTAGAGATTCAAAACCTACCAATCTCAAAATTTCTAAAAGCCTTTCTTCTTCGCTCAAAATGGCCAAGGCTTTTTTAATGAAAGTTGGAAAGTCAGGCCCGATATTTTTTTCAAGATAATTTTCTATATTATAGAGGCTGTAGCTATAAAGCCAATTGATTGCAGGAAAATGTCTTTTTGCAGCTAGTTTTTCATCTAAAGACCAAAATACCTTGGTAACTCTCAAAGTATTTTGGGTGACTGGTTCAGAAAGATCACCTCCAGGTGGCGAGACGGCACCAATAACAGTTAAAGAACCCTCTCTTTTAGGATGACCTAGACACTCAACTTTACCAGCTCTTTCATAAAACGAGGCTAATCTTGAGCCCAAATAAGCTGGATAGCCTTCTTCGCCAGGCATTTCTTCTAAACGAGAACCCATTTCTCTTAAAGCTTCGGCCCACCTAGAGGTGGAATCAGCCATCAACGCCACATTATAACCCATATCTCTAAAATATTCAGCCACTGTAATGCCAGTATAAATTGAGGCTTCGCGGGCTGAAACTGGCATATTAGAAGTATTAGCAATAAGAACTGTGCGCTCTATTAAAGACCTGCCAGTTTTGGGGTCTTTCAAATGGGGGAATTCTTGAAGAATCTCAGTCATTTCATTTCCGCGCTCTCCACAACCAACAAAAACAATAATGTCTGCATCAGACCATTTAGCCAAAGCGTGCTGAATAATTGTTTTACCAGAACCAAAAGGTCCTGGCACAGCAGCTGTACCGCCTTTAACTACAGGAAATAAAGAATCAATAATTCTTTGGCCAGTTATTAAAGGTTCGTTAGGTACAAGTTTATTTTTAATTGGTCTTGGTTGGCGCACTGGCCATATTTGTTTCATAGAAAAGGGAATTTGTTGGCCTTGATGGTCTAGGCCTACAGCTATAATTTCATCAACCTTAAAATCGCCAGCTTCAATTTTAGTTATTTTACATTTATTAGTAAAAGGTGGCACCATTATGGCATGTTTTAGAAATTCAGTTTCCTGGACATAACCTAAAATATCACCTGCTGAAACAATATCGCCCCTTTTAACTAAAGGCTCAAAATGCCACTTTTTTGTTGGATCTAGAGTTTCAACTTTAATACCTTTTGGGATATACATTCCAGTTTCTTTGGCAATCACGGTAAGTGGTCTTAAAATGCCATCAAATATATTGCCTAACAGCCCAGGACCAAGTTCGGCACTTAAAGGTTTTTGATCATTGATTACAGGATCTCCTGGAGCTAAACCAGCTGTGTCTTCGTAAACCTGAATAAAAGTTTTATCTCCTTCTACTCTTACCACTTCTCCTACTAACTTAAATTCGCCAACTCGGCAAATGTCACCAATTTTAACCTTTGGCACATCTTGAGCCACAACTAAAGGTCCAGAGATTTTTATTATTTTACCCATAAATTTAAGTATTAAATTAACTTATGCCTAAGGCTTTAATCATTAAAGATTTCAATTCGTGTTTATCAAATAAAGAATTCTTGTGAGCTGGGATTTGGACCACAATAACTTCATTTTTGTCCAATTTATCTTTCAAGGGGCTAATTTTATTTTTTAAATCATCGCTTACCAACAAAATAGCTTTATTGATCTTTAAAACTTCTTGAGGATTGGTTAAGGTTTTAATCTGAAAAAGTTCAAGCAATAGGCGCCAGTCTTCGTTAACAAAAGAAAAAATTTTTTGATTAGAGTTTGTCATAATAAGACTAAATTTTATGTGGGTCAAGTAATTTCCATAATACCAACCTTTGCTTTAAGTAAAAAAATATAAACTCATAAGGATTTGAAAAACTCAGGTTGTCTTGGCAAAGAAGATAAGGCAGATAAAACTGAAAAAGTTCAGGATTAAAATTTTTTTTGAGAAATGGCTGGAGGTTAAAAGGTAAAGCTTTATTTATACCCTGTTCAAGCAAGAGATAATTATAAATTAGTTTTGAACGACTATGAGCTGTAAAGAGTAACGCAAGATCTCTAATATTTTGCTTTAAAAAATAAGTTCGATCTTTAAAAGATTTTATCTTGCGATATTGAAATAAAAATGAAATTAGTTCTTTGGGTGGACAAAAAGCTACAAATTTATTGTTGATGAACATTTTAAGTTCTTCTAGCTCAAAGTAGCCTATAGTTTTTGAAAGAGCTTGGCCCTCTTGTAAAGCTACTAAAGCATATAGATCATAAGCAATCAAGATGCCCTGCAAGAACTTGCGATCAGACATAGAAGCTGGTTGACGCAAGGCTCCACGATGGAAAGACACATCTGAACTTAGAAAATCTGCTATTTTTTCAGGTTCTAGAAACTGATGTTTAATGAAAGCTACTATTTTTTCATTTATCAAGTTTAAATCTTGGGTTTGGAGTGCTGTTTTTAAAACCCTTTTTAAAGGCATAAGATCATTGATTTTAGTTGCAAACAGACCCTGAAGATAGCAAATCATAACTTTTAAAATCAAATTTTTTAAGACACTGATTAGCTAATTGATTAGGCGTCACTTCAATGCGCAATTTATCATCTTCGTAAATAAAACCAAAGACTAGGTCCTTTTGAATTTCTATTTTTGCCTTTGGAAAGTTTTCTTTAAGTTCAGAGACAAAATCTTGTGAGCTTATAAAAGTACCTTCAGCTTTTTGCGACAATTTTTCTTTAAGATTTTTTACAACCCCCTTCACTAAAAGCCTTTTTTCTTCTTGGCCTAAGTTTTTAATAAAATTTGGGACCTCTTTGGCAAAATCTAAAATAAGCTCAGCTAATTTTTGGTTAAGTTGGCGATAAAAATTTCTTTGAAGGCGTTCTTTGGCATCGGTTAAAATTTTGCTTTTGCTTTGAGCTAATTTTGCCTCCAAGTCTTTTTTTAATTCATTTATTTTCCTATGCCATTTAACCAAAATGGCCTTCTTCTTTTTTCGATATTCAAGTTCAAGGGCTTTTTTTTCTTTTTCAGCTTCTTTTCTAAGGTAAAACTCAAGATTGTCCATAGATTAACAAAAGGCAAATTTTAAAAGAAATTAGATTTTAAGCTAATTTTAGAATTTTATTTATTTAATGCCTGTTATGGCTAAAATGCTAATAAGTAGACCTAAGACCGCGTAAGTTTCTACCATAGCTGCCATAATAATAGTTTTTCCTATTTCTTCTGGTTTTCGAGCTAAAGTTTGAATTCCTTGAGCTAATACTTGACCTTGAGCTATTGCTGAGAAAAGCCCTACAATTGCTATAGATAACGAAGCCGCAAAAAGCGAGATACCTGCTTCTAAAGTAATTTCTGTTCCACCTCCCAATAGTCCAGCTTTTTGCATTACCATAATTGCTGTTAGAAAGCCATAAATACCTTGAGTGCCAGGTAAAGCTTCCAAAAGCAAAATTCTTCCAAACTTTTCAGGTTCTTCTGCAATTAAACCTACACCTACTTCACCTACTTTTCTAACTCCGATCGCAGAACCTGTTCCTGCAAGGCCGGCAGCTAAAGCTGCGCCCAAAATTGCAAAGGCAATTGCTAAAGACATAGTTTTTAGAGTTGGTTATTAGTTTTTTTATAGCTTAGAGGTGAAAATTGTCGACCACCCCCTTCAAGAAATTTGGGGAAGAATTCCACGAATTGAAGACGCGCCGAATGAATAAAGGCTCCCAAGACATTGATTATCAAATTAAACAAATGACCGGCAATTAGAATAGCAAAAAATATAATATAACTCAAGAAGGGCCAGTTAACCATATCTTTAGCAATGTTAGCTACGATATTAACCGTTGAAGCAATCACACCCGTTGCTAGACCTAAAGCAAAAAGACGGGAATAAGACAAAATATCAGCCAAAAAATTAACACAGTTATATAGACTAGCTAGTCCTTTCAAGAAGCTTTTGAGAGGTTGAGATGAGAAAATCGTCCAACAAAAAACATTAAGAATAAGTGCCAAACCTGCGGTTTTGATTAAAAAGTCCTCAGCTATGAATTTTGAACCAAAAATATTTTGTAAAATTAGAATTAAAATAGCCAAAAGGGCTATTAACCAAAAACCAGATTCATTCATAACATTAGCAAACCTTAAGCCTTGTTTTAGTTTATGCCTAAAATTGATTGCCAACCCGGTCATAACCTGTAATATTCCTAAAGCAAAACAAAGCCCCAATACTTTCGTAGCCTCAAGTTGAGGGTTGATTATAGCACTTATATTGATTCCAAAGAGCGTCCCCAAAACATAACCAAAAATTACCGAGCTTAAGCCTGTGACCACTAGTAAAATTCCTATGTTGGTAATGATGGTTTGTTGCCATATCTTGGCTAATTTATGTTTAAAAAACAATGTTAAGATCCCCAATATTGTTAGGCTCAAACCATAGCCTACTTCGGAAAGGGCAAAGCCAAAAAATACTACAAAAAAAGGCATCAAAAAGGGCGTAGGATCAAGTTCAGTAGGTTGAGGCATACCATAAAGAGTGGTAATAAGCTCAAAGGGTCGAGCCAATTTATTGCGCAAAGCTACGGGAGCTTCGTTGGGATCGAAAGGTAAAGCTTGAAAAATAAAATGGGGCGAAGTTTCAGCTAAAGCCTTTTTAAGATCTGGGAGACACCTTTTTAGTGTCCATCCTTCCAAAAGCGCAAATTTACTAGTGCGCGGGATTTTAGCTAAAAGTTCTTGAATTTGTTTTTCCCAGGCTAAATCCAAAAGAAAAGCCTCCCAAACTTTTTGAGTTGGAGAGTTTTCTTTGAGCTCTTTTTTAAGATTTTCGATTCTTTGTTTAATGTTTGTTAATTCTTGATTGATTTTTTTAAGTTCGCTAGCTGGTGGCTTTTGGGGCAAGGGCATTTCTTGAAGTTTAAAGTTTAAGGCCTGTTTTAAGACCTGAGGAGTGAATTTTTTGGGGTAAAGATATAAAATAGCTACTTTACTTCCTTCTGACAATGGACCTGCTATCTGCCATTCTATTTTGCCTTTAAGTTTTTCCTGGAACTCTTGGTGGCTTTTAAAAGGACCTATGAAAATAGAAACTCCAATTTTAACTAGATTTGAGCCTTCTTTTGAACTTGAATTCAAATAGCTTAGAGGTTTTAAAAATTCAGCTTCTTTTTCTAACGCTTGGATTTCTTTTTTTAAAGCTTCAATGGTTTTTAATTTCTCTTGCGCCATTTTTAAAAAGGCTAAAGGTTCAAGACCTTTATTTTTTCTTTGAATCTTTTCTTGTTTCAAGAATTCTTTGAGAGATAAGGCAGTCTGGAGATCTTGTTGAATTAAACCTTCATTACTTGAGGTATAGGTAGCTTGAGAAATTTTTTTAAGCTCAGTTAAGTCAATGACAGCTAAAAGAGCTAATTTTTCTAAAACCTGCCTTAATTGTTCTTGAGGCACAATTATTCTAATTTTTTGCATCGGTTCTATCATAAAGAATAAATAGAGATTAAAGTTTTAATAAATGCCTCTTTAAGTTTGGGTTTATTTTTCTGCCACTTTTCTTGAAGGTTTGCCGCTTCTTTTTTGAAAAGTTCTTCAAATTCATCAGTCATTTTTTTAATTTCTTCTTGACAATCAATTGGGACATTAGCTATTTTTTGCTGGTATTCTAGTTCAATTTTAGAAAATATATCTTGGTAATGTTGTTCAAGGTCTTTTAATTTTTTTTCAAGCTCCATTTTAAAATCTGATATTTCTTTCTGGAAATTACTTTCTTTCAAAGCTAAGCTCGACAAAAGATCTAAAGATGATTCAGAATTTGAATTTTCTTTTTCTCTCATATTTTTTATAAGGTTTTAATTTTAAAGTTATCTAAAATAAAAATCAAGAGCTCAATATTTTTCAAAGTTTTAGCCAAATTAAAAGTTGTTTTTTGGAGCTAAGCTGGGTTTGGGTTTTTGATTTTTAAGATAAGAAAATTGTTTTGGCTTTTCAAGAATAAAAGAATGTGCTAAATTTGAGAATGTATATGGAACGCATATACATTAAAGAAACATTAAATAAAATAGGGCAGGAGGTTTTGATAAAAGGATGGGTAAACAAAATAAGATCTCATGGCAAAATAATTTTTCTGGAAATTAGAGATTTTTCAGGTCTTTTGCAGGTAGTTTTGGGGCCAGAGTTAGCTTTATCTCATAAAGAAATCAGACCAGAATGGGTAATTGAAGTAAAGGGGTTTATTAAAAATAGACCCAACAGCATGGTCAATCCCAAATTGCTAACTGGCCATATTGAACTTTTGGCCAAAGAAGTAAATATCTTAGCTAAAGCTAAAACTTTACCTTTTGATATCGAATCAGAGGGCTATGAGATTTCAGAAGAAAAGCGTTTAAAATATCGCTATCTTGATTTGAGGAGGCCAAGGCTTCAAAGAAATTTAAGAATACGCCACAAGGTAGCTGAGTTTGTGAGAAAGTTTCTATCAGAAAGAGATTTTATTGAAATAGAGACTCCGTATATTACCAAAGGCACCCCAGAAGGGGCTAGAGAATTTATTATTCCTTCTAGGTTACAGCCAGGAAAATTTTATACTTTGCCTCAATCTCCTCAACAGTTCAAACAGCTTTTACAGGTGGCAGGTTTTGAAAGGTATTTCCAAATTGCTAGAGTTTTTAGAGACGAAGATCCTAGAGCTGACCGGGCTTATGGCGAGAGTACCCAGATTGATATTGAAATGTCTTTTATTTCTCAAGAAGATATTTTGAACTTAATCGAAGAGATGATGATAAAATTGGTCGAGAAACTTTTTCCAGAAAAGAAAATTTCAAAAATACCTTTTCCCAGAATCTCTTATCAAGAGAGTATGGAAAAATATAAAAGCGACAAACCTGATCTTAGGCCGAATAAAGAAGACCCAAATGAATTGGCGTTTTGTTTTATTGTTGATTGGCCAATGTTTGAATGGAATGAGATAGAACAAAGGTGGGATCCTTATCACCATATTTTTACCGCTCCCAAAGCAGAAGATATCCATCTTTTAGATAAAGACCCAGCCAAAGTCCATTCTTTGCAGCACGATTTGGTCCTTAATGGTTTTGAAGTTGGAGGAGGAAGCTGTAGAATTACTGATCCTAAAATTCAAAGAAAAGTATTGGAGTTAGTTGGTATTGGTTCAAAAGAAGGTCAAAGTAAATTCCAGCACATGTTAGAGGCCTTTGAATACGGTGTTCCGCCTCATGGGGGCATTGCCATAGGACTTGATAGGATTTTAATGGTTTTATTGAATGAGCCAAGTTTAAGAGAAGTAATAGCTTTTCCAAAAACCGGCGATGGTCGAGATCTTATGATGTCAGCTCCTAGCCCAGTTGATAAGAAACAATTAGATGAACTCGGCTTGAAAATTGTTAAACCAAAGATAAAAAGATAAAACTCATTATGGGGAGAAAGCAAGTTGGTATTTTTTTAGCCTCTTTTGCTATTGCTTTTCTGTTTTTTGGGGCAGTGAATTTTTTAGAGCAGAACCTTAAAGAATTTTTTCTATGGAAAGAACAAAGCCAACTGGCAGGTTTGTATTCTGAGCCATTTTGGGAGCTTAAGCCTTGGCGCAATTGGGAAGTAGGTATTTTAGAGATTGAAGCTCAGTCAGCTATTGCTGTTTTTGAAGATTCTAAAGGTCAAGAGTTCATATTATTTCACAAGAATTCTCAAACCCAAAGACCCATTGCTTCTTTGACTAAGTTAATGACTGGTCTTTTAGTAAGAGAAATGTATGACTTAGAAAAAGTTTTGCAAATCCAAAAAATTCTGCCAGAGGATAACGGTTCAATCCAAAGAGGACACAGTTTCAAGGTCAAGGATTTGTTATTATTCTCTCTTGTAGCGTCAAACAACACGGCAGCTGAGGCTTTAGCTTTAGCCAGCGAAAAGGACTTTGTTTCTTTAATGAACAACCGGGCCTTGGCTTTAGGTATGCTAAAGACAAATTTTGTCAATGCTACAGGTCTTGATCCAGATGTAGTAGGTGGTAAGCTAAATGTTTCCACAGCCCAAGATCTAGTGAAATTAGCAAAAGCTATCTCCAAAGATTCAGTTTTACTTTCAGCACTCCAAACTAAGGAGATAATTCTTCAAGATCAAAATAATTTAGCTAGCTACAAGATAGAGAATACCAATAAACTTTTAGGCTCTATTCCAGAACTTTTGGGAGGTAAGACAGGTACCACTCCTTTGGCTCAAAAGAACTTTTTGGGGATTTTCCAAGCACCAAAGAACAAAGGCAAAATATATACCGTAGTTTTGGGCACGCTTGGGGATCCACTTCAAGAGACAAGAAAACTTTTTGAGTGGGTAAAGAAAGCTTACATTTTTTAGCTCACCTCAAAACTATGATTTCTCAGCTTACTTTCAATGTTATTAAGGTTTTGCTTGTTAGTGTGATTTCTGCTGTTCTTTCTTTTGTTATTGCGCCTTTTTTGATCAAAACATTAGTAAAATTTAAGTTTTGGAAGAAAAAAGTAAGAGAAAAGACTATTAGTGGCGAAGAAGCTACCATTTTTAAGGCCTTACATCAAGAGCGCGAAACCAGTGTGCCGCGGGGTGGGGGAGTGCTTTTTTTGATTACGCCTTTATTCTTAACCTTATTTTTTTTGATTTTAAGTCAATCCTCTGATATTTGGTGGCTTAAAAAATTAAATTTTTTATCACGATCTGAAACCTGGCTACCATTGTTTACTTTAAGTTCAGCTGCTTTTATAGGATTTCTTGATGATATTTTAACTGTATTTGGCAAAGGAAAATATATTGGCGGCGGAATGAGTTTTTTAAGGCGTCTGTTTTTAATAATCCTTATTGGAGTAATTGGTGCCTGGTGGTTTTATTCTAAGCTTGGTTGGAGTAGTATTCATATACCTTTTTGGGGTGAGATTGAACTTGGAATATTTTATCCTCTCCTTTTTATATTAGTGATGCTGGCTTTATGGGCTGGAGGAATAGTAGATGGGCTAGATGGGCTGGCAGGAGGTGTTTTTTTATCGATGTTTGGCGCTTTCACGGTAATTGCTTTTTCCCAAGGAAAAATTGATTTAGCAGCTTTGGGCGGTGTAATTTTAGGAACTCTTTTTGCTTTTTTGTGGTTTAACATTCCACCTGCTAGATTCTATATGGGTGAGACCGGAGCTTTAGCACTTACCGTCACTTTAGCCGTTTTTACTTTTCTGACAGATTCAGTAGCGGTCCTTCCTATCATTGGTGGCATTTTAGTGATGGAGGTAGGTTCAGTTATCTTACAGCTTCTTTCAAAGAAATTCAGAAAAAAGAAGATCTGGCTAGCTACGCCTATTCATCATCATTTTGAAGCCAAGGGTTGGCCAGCTTATCAAGTGACTATGAGATTTTGGATTCTGGGTATATTTTTTGCAATGCTTGGTGTGGCTATTCGTATGGCAGGTTAAAAGGATCTCAGCTCTCTATTAAAACGAGTATTAAAATATTTTTATGTCAAGAGTCGAAAAATTAAGAACAAAATATCCTGTTTTCATCTACGAGAACTTTGAATGGCAATTAAAAGATAAAGACCTGGCTATAAAGTTTTATTTTAAAATTGTGCCAGATATAGTTTTCATTCCCGAAATCAAAATTAGAAATGTCAATAAAACAAGAATAAGAATAATTGGGGGAGAAGTAATTGATAATTTGATATTTAATTTAGGAATGATAGAACTTTTTAGCTACTGGAAATCGACTTGCTCTCCAAAAATTATCATAGAAGCTAGATCTTTGAACTCAGAACAAATTAATTGGTGGAAAAAAGTACTTTTCAAAGGTATGGCTCAGTTTTTTTATGAGAATAAGGTCAAAATTAATAAAAATTTTGTGACTATAATTGCCAAAAGAGGAAAAATTTCTAATCCATTCTTAGGATCTTTAAACCCTAAAAATTACTTGGTAGCTTTAGGTGGAGGTAAAGATTCTTTGGTAACATTGGAATTTTTAAGAAAAAGGCCCTTTAATATCTATCCTTTTGTTTTAAATCCAGGGACAATTTTGCGCCGAATTTTAAAGAAAGTTAGAATCAAAAAGGCGATTTTAGCTCAGAGGACCATTGATCCTAAACTTTTGAATTTAAATAAAAATGGCTTCCTAAACGGACATACACCCTTTTCAGCTTATTTAGCTTTTCTAGCGACTTTGATTGGAGTTATTTTTGACATAAAGTATTTGGTTTTTTCCAATGAGAAAAGCGCTGAAGAACCAAATGTAATATACCAAGGCACAAAAATTAATCATCAATGGTCAAAAACAATGGAATTTGAAAAGATGTTTAGACAATATTCCAAGAATTATTTGGCTAGGGATATTGAATATTTTAGTTTGATTCGAGACCTTTCTGAGCTTGAGCTTGCTAAACTTTTTGCTAAAATGCCAAAATATCACTCAGTTTTTGTAAGTTGTAATCAGCCATATAAAGTAAAGAGGAGAGAAAAAAGGTGGTGTTGTAAATGTGCTAAGTGTTTAAGCACTTATATTTTGTTATCGCCCTTTTTAAATCCAAAAACCCTAAAAAGTATTTTTGGTCAAGACCTTTTGGAGAAAAGAACTCTCAAAAAATTACTCCATAAATTAGTTTATGAAAAGGGTATAAAACCTTTTGAATGCGTGGGAACCTTTCAGGAGTTAAGAATTGCTTTATATTTAACTCTAAAAAAATATGAACACAAAAATAAAACCCTGCCTCCCTTATTGACATATTTTAAAAAATATATTGTCCCAAAGTATCCGATATTGACAAAAAACAAAAATTATAGCATTTTAGGCCCGGCTTAACACATTTTAGGCCCGGCCTAACATTCTTATGAGAATTCTCTTAACACATTTTAGGCCCGGCCTAACATTCTTATGAGAATTCTAGACGAGTTGAAGTCAAAAAAAGTGCTTATTTTGGGCTTTGGAAAAGAAGGGATCTCTAGCTTAAGGTGGTTAAGAAATCTTTTTCCAGAAAAGCCCATAGGTATTGCAGATCAGTTAGGTCTACAGCAATTGTCACCTTTGGCTTTAGAGATTATCTCTGGGACAAAAAATATCACTTTACATTTAGGTCCTGATTATTTGAAAGCTATCTCAAATTATGAGGTAATAATAAAGAGCCCGGGAATTCCACCTTTTTTAACTAGACCCTACTTAAACCCAGAGCAGATCATAACCTCTCAGACCGAAATATTTTTTCAGGAATGCCAAGCTCAGATTATTGGAGTGACTGGGACAAAAGGCAAAAGTACTACTTGCGCTTTAATATTTGATATTTTAGCCACTGCCCATAAAAAAGTGCACTTGGTAGGCAACATTGGAAGGCCACCTTTAGATGTGCTTTTAAATGTGAAGTTAGATGACTGGGTAGTTCAAGAATTATCTTGTCATCAGTTGATAGATCTGAATTCTAGTCCCCATATTGCAGTTCTTTTAGCAATAACTCCTGATCATTTAGACTACTACGGTAATTTTAAAGAGTATGTCAAAGCAAAAGCTAACATTACTTTGCATCAAAAACCAGAAGATTACCTTATTTTTGACCAAGAATGCCCCGTGGTTAGAGAGATCGCTGCTAAATCCAAGGCAAAAAAAATTGAATTAGATGTTGCAAAAACTCAGATCTTGATTCCAGCTGGAGCTCCATTTCAGTTAAGCCGTCTATATATTAAGAATTGTGCTGCAGCTTTAGCTTGCGCCTCAATTTTAAACATTGACTCAGAAGTCGTTAGGGAGGCGTTTTTGAACTTTGTGCCTTTAGAGCATAGATTAGAATATGTTGGTCAATTCCAGGAAATTGAATTTTATAATGATTCAGCAGCCTCTGCGCCTTCAGCTACTATTGGAGCAATTAAAACTTTTGAAGGAAAAATTGGATCCCTGATTGTGGGAGGATTTGAAAGGGGAGTGGATTTTACTCCTTTAGCTGAGGCTATTTGGAAAGCAGATATTCCCGTATTAATACTTTTTCCTGAAAGCGGTCTCAGATTATGGGAGACGCTTTTGAAAATTCAACCTAAAAATAAAGGACTCCCTAAAACTTTTGCTGTCCAAAAAATGCAAGATGCAGTTATTTTGGCTTTTCAACACACGCCCAAAGGTAAAATTTGTCTTTTGTCGCCAGCTTCTCCAAGTTTTGGAATGTTTAGGGATTACAAGGAACGAGGCCAAGTTTTTAAGAAAATGGTTTTGTACTACGGGAAAAAGGCTAATTTTTAGCTTTTTATAGAGCTATTTATATATATTTTAGGACAAGTAAAATAAAAGCATGAAACCTGACTATGTTTTGCTTTCAATAGTTCTTTTACTTTTGATTATGGGCCTAGCCATTTTGGGTTCGGCTTCGGTGTTTATGGCAGAGAAAATTTTTGGGGACCCTTTGTTTTTCATTTTTAGGCAAATTTTAAGAGGACTCATACCAGGTCTTTTGGGAGCTTTTTGCTTTTTTAAATTGTCCCTAGAAAGGCTTAAAAAATGGAGCTTTTTGCTTTTAATTTTTAATCTTTTTCTTTTGATTTTAATATTCATACCTCAGATTGGTTTTGAAAGTGGTGGAGCTTCAAGGTGGCTAAGAATAGGTCCTTTATCTTTTCAGCCCTCTGAATTTTTAAAACTTACTTTTATTATTTATTTATCTGCTTGGCTCACAAGTGCCAATCAAAGAATTTTCAAGAAGAAGAGTGGGGAATTATTGTTAAAATTTCTGCCCTTTTTAACCATTTTGGGAATAATTACTATCCTTTTGATTTTGCAACCAGATGTTGGCACTTTAATAATAATTATAGCTACCGCAAGTTTTATGTATTTTATGGCCAAAACCCCTTGGTGGCACTCAATTTTGCTTATATTGTTATCTATAGGAGTTTTAATAAATATCGTTCTTTTTGTGCCTTATCGTTTAGAACGTTTATTGGTATTTCTGGATCCGACCTTAGATCCTTTGGGATCTGGTTTCCAAATAAAACAAGCTCTGATTGCAATAGGTTCTGGAGGTTTAGTAGGAAGAGGTTTTGGAATGGGGATTCAGAAATTAGGTTTCCTGCCTCAACCTATAGGCGATTCAATCTTTGCCGTTTTTGCAGAAGAAACAGGTTTTGTTGGCAGTCTAATTTTGGTTATCTTATTTTTGCTATTTATGTGGCGCGGTTTTAAAATAGCCAAGGAGGCCAAAGATAGTTTTTCAGCTTTAGTTGCTGTTGGGATTACTTGCCATATTTCTTTTCAGGCTTTTTTGAATATCGGAACTTTAATTGGCATAGTGCCAATGACTGGCATCCCCTTGCCCTTTATTAGTTTTGGAGGCACAGCCTTAGCTTCATCTTTGGCAGAGGTAGGCCTCTTGCTCAATATTTCAAGACAGAGTAGGATATAATAGATAGTTTTATATTTTGAATTTTATTTTGTTTTTTGTTTGATATTTTTACCTATGAGAATTGTATTTACAGGCGGTGGAACAGGAGGACACATTTTTCCTATAGTTCAAATCGTTCGAGAATTTAAGGAGGTGGTAAGAGAACAGGAAGAAAAATTAGTTGGTCTTCAAGCCAAGATTGCTTTTCATTACATAGGTCCAAAAGATGAATTTAGTGCTCAAGTTTTGTTAAAGGAAGATGTTAGAGTTAGTTTTATTTTGGGTGGAAAAGTAAGGCGATATTTTAGTCCTTTGGCGCTTTTTCAAAATCTTTTTGACCTGGTTTTTCTTTTTCCGCTTGGTTTTTTGCAAGCATTTTTTAAGCTATTCTTTTTGGCGCCAGATGCTGTTTTTAGCAAGGGAGGGTATGGTTCTTTACCTGTAGTTTTGGCAGCTTGGTTTCTTGATATCCCAATTTTTGTGCACGAATCAGATAAGGTTGCTGGATTTTCAAATCGTTTAGCTGCAAAATTTGCTAAAGAGATTTTTACGGCTTTTTCAAATACCGAGGGGTTGCCATCTAACAAACAAATCGTAGTTGGCCATCCAATCCGAAAAACACTTTTGGAAGGTTCCAAAGAGAAAGCTAAAGAGATTTTTAACTTAACTTTTGAAAAACCTATCGTGCTTATTATGGGTGGTTCTCAGGGAGCTTTAAGAATTAATGATTTAGTGATAAATATCTTGGTTGAATGGTTAGAGAACTTTGAACTTTTGCATATTACAGGCAAGAAAAATTACCAAGAGCTTAAAGACGAAGCTGAAGTTGTTTTACCTGGCGAACTAAAAAAATACTACCATCCCGTAGGTTTTTTAGAAGAAGAAGATTTAGCTAATGCCTATCGAGTTGCTGATTTTATTGTTTCTAGAGCCGGTGCGGGCAGCATTTTTGAAATAGCTGCTTTAGGTAAACCATCGATTTTAATTCCTTTGCCAGAATCAGCCCAGGACCACCAAGTTAAAAATGCTTATGCTTATAAAGAAGCTGGTGCAACGATAGTAATAGAACAAGCCAATTTAACACCCCACTTTTTGTTAGAATCAATAAAATATATTTTTTCTCATCCCGAAGATTATAAAAAAATGTCAGAATCAGCTTTTAGTTTTGCCAGACCCAGAGCTGCCAGGATCATTGCTGAATATCTGTTTGTATTTTTGTTCTCAGCATAAATTTTTGTGTTTAGTTCAAGATCGTGAAATAATACAAATGGCATCTATACCTAAATAAATCAACATAATATCATCCAGTATGAAAAAAGCTCGTAGGTCAAAAAAAGTACGGGTTAGATTTGCACCTTCGCCAACTGGCAATTTACATCTTGGAGGAGCTAGAACTGCTTTGTTTAACTTCATTTTTGCAAGACAGAAAAAGGGCACATTTATTTTGAGAATCGAAGATACAGACAAAGAAAGATCTAAACCTGAGTTTACCAAAGATATATTAGATCAGTTAAAGTGGCTTAACCTTAATTGGGATGAAGGTCCTATTTTTCAAAGCAAACGAGGCGAATTATATAAAAGCTCTATTGAAAAATTATTAAAAAAAGGTCTGGCTTATTATTGTTTTTGTAGCAAGGAAGCTTTGAGACAACTCAGAGAACATCAGTTACAACGAGGTCAACCTCCGTGCTATCCAGGCATTTGTCGAACAATCTCTTTAACTCAAGCTATAAAGAGGTTAGAAAAAGGTGAGAAAGCAATAGTTCGTCTAAAAGTAGGAGAAAGGCAGTTGAGTTTTAATGACTTAATAAGAGGTCAAGTTAAATTCAACACTTCGCTATTGGGAGACTTTTCTTTGGCTAAAGTCCAAAATGGAGAGATTTGGCCATTATATAACTTTGCAGCAGCTGTAGACGATATTGAAATGCAGATTAGTCATATTATCCGGGGCGAAGACCACATTTCTAACACCCCAAAGCAAATTCTTATCCAAGAAGCCTTAGGTTTTAGTTCTCCCTTGTTTGCCCATTTACCTTTAATTTTGGGTCCAGACCGTAGTAAAATGAGTAAGCGCCACGGGGCGGTAGCTATAGCTGAGTATAGAAAAATGGGTTTTTTGCCCGAAGCCTTAATAAACTTTCTAGCTTTGTTAGGTTGGAATCCAGGAACGGACAAAGAAATTTTTTCTTTAGAAGAACTGATCGAAGAATTTTCCTTTGAAAGGGTGCACAAAAGCGGAGCTGTTTTTAATCGTCAGAAATTAGAATTCTTAAATGGAGTATACATTCGAAAAAAGAATCCTGAACAGCTTTTAAAGCTCTGCCTGCCATATTTGCAAAAATTTTTCAACCTCAAAGGGATCCAAAAAGAAACTTTAATTAAAATAATTTCTCTTTACCAAGAAAGATTAAAGGTTTTATCTGAACTACCAAATTTAGTAGATTATTTTTTTGTAAAATATCCTGAATATGAACCTGAAACTCTTTTGTGGAAAGATGCTAGCTTAAAAGATACTAAAAATGTTTTAATAAACATTAGAGAAATTTTAAAAGCCTTACCTAAAAAAGAATGGAGGGTTTCTCAAATAAGATATCTAATGCTCCAGGAGGCAGACAAACTAGGGGATAGAGGAAAAGTCCTTTGGCCTTCGAGAGTAGCTTTGACTGGCAAAAAAGCTTCAGCTCCCTTTTTTGAAATTGCTGAGATTTTAGGCAAAGAGAAGACTTTAGAGCGCCTTGATTTTGCAATTTCTAAATTAGATCAAAAATTAGCTCCTCAAAACTATTGATCAAAATTTTCCTATGAAAGATCAAGATAAAAATTCAATAAAAATTTGGTTCTGGCTAATGCTTTTTTTGTTAATAATTATTTTGGGTTTTGTTTGGCAAAATTTTAACTCAATATTTTCTACCCAGACCCTTTCAGCTAAAATTACAGATTCTAAAAATAATTTTGATCTTTTTAAAAATTCTTTTTTTAAAAATTTTAATCTTGAAACTCTTAAAATTCAATTGAGAGAGGAAATAATTGAGATGGACAGATCTTTAAAGGAATTGACTTCTTTAGATTTCAAAAGCCTATTTAATAATATAATTGAGATTTTAGATCAAATTTCTCAAAAAGTTTCTGAAATTTTCAATAAAATTTTGGAAAAACTCAATCAAGGACTAAGGCCTTGACAATAAAGTTACAAAAGAGCTAAAATTTTTATCAGATATTGTTTCGCTTAAGATATATTATGCGAAATTAAACTAAAAACTTATGCCTCTTAAAAAAAGCTCAAAACCCCTCTCCTCTTTTATATCTGACTTTTTAGATTGGTTAGATATTGAAAAAGGATTATCTAACAAAACTCAAGAAAACTACAGACGTTTCCTCCAAAAGTTTTTATTTTGGCTTAAAGAAAATAACTTAGAACAATTGAAACCCCACCAACTTTCTCCTGAGCATATTTGGAAGTATAGAGTTTTTTTATCTCGGCACAGCAAAAAACCTCTTAAAAAAACTACTCAATGTTATTATCTTATTGCTCTGAGAGCCCTGTTAATGTTTTTTGCTGAGCGCAATATCTTATCTCTGCCAGCTGACAAAGTGACTTTACCCAAAATCCAAAAAGAAAAAAGTGTCAAATTTCTTACTTTAGAACAAATTAAAAAACTTTTAGAGGCACCAGATATTAATAAAATTCAAGGTTTAAGAGATAGGGCTATTTTAGAAATGCTATTTTCAACTGGAATGCGAATTGCAGAGTTGGTAAGTTTAAATCGAGATCAAATTAAATTTGAAAAAGAAACCAAAGATTTAGAATTGGTAATTATAGGCAAAGGTCAAAAACCCCGCACCGTTTATATTTCTCAAAGAGCTCTAGAGTGGCTTAAAAAATACCTTCAGACTCGCCAGGACAAAAACAAGGCTCTTTTCATAAATTACAGATCAAAAAAAGGCTCTGACAGAAGATTGACTTCTCGCTATATTGAAATGATGGTAAAAAAATACGCCTTGCAAGCTGGTGTTCCTCTTTTTACAACACCCCATACTTTGCGCCATAGCTTTGCCTCTGATTTATTAAGTAAAGGCGTAGATTTAAGAATTATCCAGGAATTTTTGGGCCACAGCAGTATTACTTCTACTCAAATTTATACTCATGTTAGTTCAAAGAAGCTTCGAGACATCCATCGCCAATTTCATAAAATTTAATCTCCTCTCCCCTTTTCCCTTCTCTAGAATCTATCTTAAATCAATTAGGCCTGGCCTAAAAAATGTTAGGCCGGGCTTAAAATTTTGCCCGGCCTTTGAACTCCTTTACCTGTTTGACATACAACCTTGTAGCTAAAGCTAAAAAGACTAAAGTAGCTATGAAACCAAAAAAAACAAAGCTTCTCAAGAAGCTATATTTCATAGCTACTATCGAGATAGCGATGGTTGTTGAAATGACAGCCATCCTGATCTTGCCAAAGATATTGCTCTTTAACAAGACCTTGAGCTCGGTACTCTTGAACTGGTACTTTAATTGCGACCATACACTATATCCTATCAATCCTGCCTCCATAGCTACATAAATAAAAATTAGCCATAAAGGCAAAAAAATAGATAGGATGACAAGGCAAAGGGTCACAATTAGGATTCTGTCTGCCAAAGGGTCAAGTATTTGACCAGTTAATGTCGGCTTAAATAGCCAACTTATCTCTTTAGAATTCGTCCTTACCCTAGCTAAAGCTCCATCTGCTAGATCTGTCAAGGCGCTAGCTACAAACAGAAAGAAAGTTGCTGAAAGGTTATTTTGGTCCCAGAACCAAACAATGATTGGTGTTGAAAGCAGTCTCAAAAAACTAAGGAGATTTGGTAGCGTTATCATTTTCTCACCTGCTTTTTTAAGGTTCTAAGCCCCAAAACGCCTTTTAGTTTTGGAGTATTGATTTAAGATAGCATCAAAATCCTTTTTTGTAAAATCAGGCCATAATTTATCAACAAAGTAGATTTCAGCATAAGATAGTTGCCACAAAAGAAAATTTGAGATTCTTTTTTCTTTGCCCGTGCGAATTAAAAGATCAATATCTGGCAGACCAGCTGTCGAGAGATGTTTTGAAAATTCCTCTAAGGTTACTTCTTTAAATTTTTTTGTTTTTCTTGATTTAATGATTTTATTAACTGCTTCAACTATATCCCATCTTCCACCATAATTTAAAGCAATGTTAAGATAAAATTGGTTAAAGTTAGCTGTAGCTTTTTCAAGATCATCTATGTTTTTTTTAAGCTTTGGAGGTAAATTCTCTTTTTGTCCAATAACTTTTACTTTTATATTTTCTTTTTGAAGATCTAAAAGATATTTTGATTTTTGCCCAAAATAATGGCAAAAAAGATCCATTAAATAATCTACTTCTGACTTTGGTCTTTTCCAATTTTCAGTAGAAAAAGCAAAAACTGTGAGAACTTTAACTCCAGCTTCTTTAGACCATTTAGCAAAATCAAAAAATTTTTGAAGGCCTTTTAGATGACCTTCAAAAGTTGGCAGATGGTGTGATTTTGCCCATCTTCTATTACCATCTGGAATTAAACCAATATGAACTGGAATTTTATTCATTGCTTTTTATTTAAAATTAAAGTTTTCTAACTTCATTCTATAAATTCAATTGGCTCTTTGTTGATATATTCAGCTGTCAAAAATCCAGCTGCAAAAGAAAGCAACAAAGCTAAAAAAATCGCAATGAAAAATAATATAGCACTAAAATTATTTTTGACAAAATGCTTCAAGTTTGTTATCATACTTTTAGAAATATTTCTCCTTATGGCCAAGACTAAATCTGCAGGCTCAACAAAATTAGGTCGAGATTCAAGACCAAAATACTTAGGTCTTAAACTTTATGAGGGGCAATTAGCTAAACCTGGTTCGATTTTAGTTAGACAACGTGGCACAAAATTCCTGCCTGGCAAAAATGTAAGGTTAGGCAGAGATTATACTCTTTATGCTATCAAAGAAGGAAAAGTCTCTTTCAGGACAGCTAAAAAACTAAAATTTGACCTCAATACCAGAAAAGTTAAAATTGTAGATGTCTTGCCTCTCAAATAACAACTTTTTTTGATTTTTTATTTTTTAAGGACTGATTTATAAACTCAACAAATAAGGGGTGGGGTTTTAAAGGTCTTGATTTAAACTCGGGATGAAATTGGGTCCCCACAAAAAAAGGGTGGTTTTTTAATTCCATAATCTCAACTAGATCTCTATCTGGATTCTTACCAGATACTTTAAACCCCCTTTTTTCTAAAAGAGGCAAAAAATCATTATTGATTTCATAACGATGGCGGTGTCTTTCCAAAACTATTAAGGGTTTTGTTTTTTTCAGAAATTTACAATAAGCAAAATAAGCTTTGGTCTTGGGGATAATTTCGCATTCATACTCCCCTAATCTCATAGTTCCGCCATATTTTTTCTCTTTCAAAAGAGCCTTTTGCTCTGGCAGAGCCTGAACCACTCGATAGGGCGACTTTTGATCGAATTCTTCAGAAGTAGCTTCTTTTAAACCACAGACATTTCTTGCAAACTCAATAACTGCCAGTTGCAAACCAAAACAAAGACCCAAATAAGGAATTTTTTTCTTGCGGCACCAATTTATAGCTGTTATTTTACCTTCGATATCTCTGGTGCCAAAACCACCTGGAACGATAATGCCGTCAAACTGGTTTAATTCTTTAACTTTAGATGGATTTTTTTGGTAGTTTGATGCTGTCAGCCAAGTAATTTTTGGTAAAACTCCAACATACCACGATGCGTGTTTTATGGCTTCAATAACTGAGATATAGGAATCTGCCAAGATAAATTCTCCAGTTTCAAAATACTTTCCAACAATGCCAATTTTGACTTCTCTTTTTAAGTTTTTAATTTTTTTTATTAAGTTTTCCCAGTCCTGAAGGTCTTTTTTCTTAGCTTTCATTCCAAATTTTTTAAGAATTTTTTGACCCAATTTGTCTTTTTCAAAGTTTAAGGGCACTTCATAAATGATTTCAATATCAGGAGCTGAAATAACATCTTCTGGGTTCACATTACAAAAGATTGAAAGTTTTCTACGCCTAACTTCATCGAGAGAGGTTTTAGACCTGGCAATAATAATGTCAGGTTGAATGCCAGCTTCATTTAGTAATCTGACTGCGGTCTGAGTTGGTTTAGTTTTCATCTCGCCAATCGTATTTGGAATTGGCAAATAACTTACCAAAATAAAAATAACATTTTGGGGTTCTTTTAGATGGAGCATTCTGCCTGCCTCTAAGAAAAGAAGGTTTTGGTACTCCCCTACTGTTCCACCAATTTCGACTATAACAAAATCGGCTTGGTCTAATTCACCAGCTTTCTTGATTCTTGCAATGATTTCGTTTGGAATATCTGGAACCGCCTCAACACATCGACCTTGATATTCTAAATTTCTTTCTTTGTTAAGAACACTTTGGTAAACTCGACCTGAGGTTAAATAGTTATGGTCGGCAAGATCCTGGTCACAAAATCTTTCATAATTTCCCATATCTTGGTCACATTCTACGCCGTCTTTGGTTACAAAAACTTCTCCGTGCTCCATAGGGTTCATAGTGCCAGCGTCGATGTTCAAATAAGGGTCTATTTTAATTATTGAAACTTTAAACCCCTTGCTTTTTAAAATTTTTCCAATTGAAGCTGTAGTAACTCCCTTGCCTATTCCTGACATTACTCCGCCCATAATAAAAATATACCGCGCCATAAAAATTTAAAATTCAAAAGTCAAAATTATTAAAATTTTAATTTTCAACTGGTTGCTCGCTAGCTTGTTCTGGTTCAATAATGACTAAAATTTCAGCTTCCAAGCCATGGTCAAAAGTAATTTTTACTTTATGTTCCCCTAACTCTTTCAATGGGTTTGGAAGCTGGATCTGTTTTGGAGCGATTTTAAAGCCAGCAGATTTAAGATGGGCCGAAATTTTTCTTTGATTTATACTTTCAAAAAGTTCACCTTTCTCCCCCACCTTGACTTTGATCAAAAGCTCAAAACCATCAATTTTCTCAACCTGTTCTTGAATCATTTTTAAATGTTCCTCCATCTTTTGAGCTTCAAGCTCTTTTTCTTTCTTGAGCCATTCTAAATTAACTTTGGTCGCAGGTTTAGCTAAATTTTTAGGAAAAAGAAAATTCCTGGCGTACCCTTCTTTAACTGTCTTTATCTCATATTTTTTTCCAACATTTGGAATGTCTTTTAAAAGAATAACTTTCATAGGTTTTGCTCTTTGTTATTCAATAAAACCAAAATAAATTTTAGAGAACTTGTTTTATAATTTCAATAGCTTTTTCTAACTGAGGATCTTGGTTTTTATCAATATGCTCTTTTTCCAAAGCTATTTCAAAATCAGGCATAAGACCTGTATTTTCAATTAAATTCTTTTTGGGAGTAAGCCATTCAGCTACCGTAATTTTTAAAGAAGAATCGTCGCTTAACCTTAGGACTTGTTGGACAGAACCTTTGCCAAAAGTTTTTTGGCCGACCAATTTTACCCCTTTGTTCTCTCTTAAAGCTGCAGCTAAGATCTCAGCTGCTGAGGCTGAACCTTCATTGATTAAAACCACAAGAGGATATTTTTGCAATCTTGATGGGCCTGGAGAAAGATAGGGTTTTTCTGAACCATCTGCAAATTTCTCAAAAGTAACCACAGCCCCTTTTGGTAAAAACCAGCCACTAATAGTTTGCGAAACCTCCAAAAACCCGCCAGGATTATTTCTTAGATCCAGAATAATTCCTTTAGCTTCACTAGCTATAATCTCTAAGGCCATTTTTCTAAAGTCGCTTTCAGCTTTTTGGGTGAAATGAAATAGTTTAACATAAGCAATATTGCCTTCTTTTAGTTCCCACTTCAAAGATGGTATTTGAATTCTATCTCTGGTAATTGAAATTTTTATAGGCTCTAAGCTATCATCTCTGGAAATAGTTAAAGTAACATTTGTGCCCTTTGGCCCTCGAATAAGGCTAACAGCCTCATCTAGAGTTAAATCAACCGTTGGGGTCTCATCTATAAATAAAATTCTATCTCCAGCTCTTAGGCCAGCTTTTTGAGCTGGTGTTCCTTCTAAAGGAGCTATGATCATTAATTGGTTTTTGCGAATGCCAATTTCTATGCCAATTCCCTCAAATTCCCCAGAAACATCTTCTAAAAGTTTTTTAGTATCTTTTGGGTTTAAAAAAGAGGTATAGGGATCTTTAAGAGATTTTACCATTCCCGAAATGGCCCCATACAAAAGATCTTGAGATGAGATTAGCTCTTTTCTAAAATAGTTCTTTTTAAGAAGGTCTAAAGCCTCCCAAAATAAAGACAAATCTAATTGCTGAGAATTTTCTGGTGGAGGTTTTGGTGGTTCTGATTTTGGCCATGGTCCATAGAGAGCATAATGTTCTCCAGAATTGAAACCAATAAGAAAGCCTATCAAAAAGATCACTACCAGGACTATAAATTTTTTAAAAAAATTTAAAAACATTTTCTTTTGATGATTTTATAAAGCCCTAAATTTCAGATTCAAGCTCTTTTTTAATTTTATAGAATTCATTTTCAGCTTCTTTGAGATATTCTTTAATTTTTTTTGCCAAAAGAGCGCCTTCTTTAAAATTTTGAAGATGCTCTTTTAAAGAGATATCTTTTTTCTCTAACTGAGAGATGATTTCTTGCAATCTTTTTAGGGCCTGTTCTATTTCTTGATTTTTATTGTTCTTGGTCATTTTCAACACTTTGAACCATAGAAAAAATTTTGCCTTCTTTCAAGATGGTACTTAACCTTTCTTGAATTTGAACTTGTTTTGAACTTTTAATCACTTGGCCTGAAGAATTTAAGGTTATACTATAACCTTTAGAAAGTAAAGCTCTGGGGTCCAAAATTTTTAAACGAGAATATAAAATTTTAAATTGATACTCATAGATCTGAAACTTTTGCTCTGTAAGCTCTATTAGTTTTTTTAGCCAGAATTTTATTTCTTTAAAGATACTGTTTAAATTAAAAATTAGATGCTCAAGTAAAAAATTCAGTTGGTTTTTTTCTTTTTCAAGATTCTCAAGCATATTTTCTACCATTTGGCTTTCTAAATTTTTAACTTGGTTTATTAGATCCTGACGGCATTTTTTTAAGAATTCGCCAGCAATAGATGGTGTAGCTAAATCGATATCAGCTACCAAACCTGCGATCGTCTCGTCTTTTTTGTGGCCAATTCCCGTAACAATTTTAAGCTTTGAAGTGAAAATGGCTTCAGCTACCTCTTTGGTGTTAAAGGCTTTTAAGTTTTCTTGACCTCCGCCCCCTCGCACTAAAGCTATCAAATCTAAATCAGGCATATTTAAATTAAACCAATTTATTGCCCTGACTATTTGAGAACTTGCATTTTCTCCTTCAACCTTTGTGTCTAAAAAGAAAATTTTAAATCCATAATTGCCAAGATGGGCTAAAAAATCATAATACCCATCGCTCCCTTCAGAAGTTATCAAGCCAATTTTTTCAAAGTAGATAGGTAAGTTTCTTTTGCGTTCAGGATTAAAGTATCCTTTCTTTTGCAATTCAGCTTTTAAAGCCTCAAAAGCTTGGCGCAAAGCCCCCTTACCAATAGGTTCTATTTTAATAATTACTAATCTGAAGCTACCTGTGCGATATATTTGAGGCACTCCCCACACCACTACCTCCATACCGTCTCTTATAAGATGGCGATGCAGGCGCAAAATACTTCCTGAAATATAGCATTCCAATAAGTATCTTTCATCCTTTGGGTCTTTAAGCTCAAAAAACTCATAGCCTCGATTGAGAATTTTCTTTTGCTGAATTTCTCCTTGAATTTTAAAAACACCAAGCTCTTGCAACAAGATATTAATTTTCTCTAAAAATTCTTTTACAGAAAGAGTTTCCATATTTTTAATTTTTGAGATGGGTTTTAGATTGATTCATGTCGTGGCACTCTCCTTGGAATATCTTTAATAAGCTCAAGAATTTGGGAAGCTTTATCTACAATTTGCCACGTTCCAAGTTCTTCTTGATAAAGAGTTTTAAATTTCTCTTCTAACTCTTTTTCTAACCAATCTCTTAATGATTGCCAATATTTTTTACCAACTAGAATCACAGGAATTGGTTTGTGCAATTTATGAGTTGCAATAAGAGTGCTTATTTCAAAAAACTCATCTAAGGTTCCAAGACCGCCTGGGAAAAATACATAGGCCTGGGCAACATGGGCTAACATTACTTTTCTAACAAAAAAATAATAAAAACTTATACTTTCTTGCATATAAGGATTTTTGGGTTCTCGATAATGATCTGGTAACTCAATACACAATCCCGCAGATCTTCCTCCAACTTCTAAAGCCCCCCTATTTGCAGCTTCCATAATTCCAGGCCCACCGCCTGTAACAATTGTAAAGCCATTCTCAGCTGCCAATCTTCCAAATCGTCTGGCCTCTTCATAAATTGGATGGCCTTCTTTTATTTTAGAAGATCCAAAAACAGTTACTACTCTATCGTGCCTGAAACCTTTTAAGAATTCAAAGCCAGCTTTAAATTCTTTTTTAATTCTTTCTAAGCGCTCTTCATCTCCTGGCTCAGTGAGTAGTGGTTTAAAGTAAAATTGATCCATAGCTGATTTTAATTATCAATTTCACTCCACACCTATTCTATCAAGAAACCAGAGAAATTAAAATGTCTCTTTCAATACCTTCTTTAAAATTTTTAAAAATAAATAAAAAAATAGAGACTCCTAAAGAGAGCTATGGCAATTTTATGTTTTTTATTTTTGCTGGTAAATCAAAAATTATAACAATCACTGTTAGGCTAGAATTGCCACTCTTTAAGAGCCAAAATTACTGTTTGAATGTGATTTTCCAAATCAATACCTAACTCTTTTGCTCCCTGGATGATATCTTCACGACTAACTTTGGCCGCAAAACTTTTGTCTTTCAGCTTCTTTTTCACAGATTTGACGCTCATACCTTTAAAGCCATCTGGCCTGAGCAAAGAAATAGCTACTAATAAACCACATAATTCGTCGACCGCATAAAGACATTTGGCCATTAAGCTTTTCCTGGCAACTCCAGTTCGTTCTTGGTTATGAGCTAAAATTGCTTCAATAATATCCTCAGGATATCCCCTTTCTCTCAAAATTTCAGCTGCCTTTAAAGGATGGTCCTCTGGATATTTTTCGTAGTCTAGATCATGCAATAGACCAGTGATTTGCCATTTTTGTTGGTCTTGACCATATTTTTTGGCGTAAAATTTCATAGCTGCTTCCACGGCCAAGCAATGTTTTTTTAAACTTTCACAAGCAATATATTGATTGAGTAATTTTAAGGCCTCTTCTCTTTTAATTGACATATAGGATTTGATTTTGTTAGGGCCAGATATTGGCAGCTTTAGGATAAATTTTAGTTAAAGGATGGTTTTGACAATCGTGTTTTCGAGCTGGACATATTTGACGGCCATATTCAATAAGTCTGTGGGTCCAGTTACTCCAATCTTTTTTGGGTACAATTTTCATTAGATCTTGCTCAATTTTTTCAGGGTCACTATGATCAGTCAATTCAAACTTTTGAGCAAATCTTTTGACATGGGTATCTACCGCAATACCTTCAATTTTACCAAAAGCATTGCTCAAAATAACATTGGCTGTTTTTCTGGCCACCCCAGGAAGCTCAAGGAGTTCCTGCATAGTATCTGGCACTTCACCATTAAACTTTTCTTCTATCATCTTTGCTGCTTCTAAAATAAATTTTGCTTTATTTTTGTAAAAACCAATAGAACTGATATCTTTTTGAAACTCGTTTAAGTTAGCTTTGGCATAATCTTGTAAGGTAGGATATTTTTTGAAAAGCTTTTCTGTGACTTTATTTACTTGTTTATCTGTGGTTTGAGCTGACAAAATGGTAGCTACTAAAAGCTCCCAGGGATTGGTGTATTTTAAAGCTGTGCCCGTAATGTTTGGAAAAAGTTCCTTGAGGACCTTCAAAATTTTTTTAGCTCGAGCTTTGCGCTCTTTTAATTTTTTTGATTCTTTTAGCATAAAATTTTTAGAATTTTGCAGCTAAAATTAAGTCAGAGACATTTGAACCTGTTGGACCAGTTTTAATAAAGTCGCCACTTTTTTTAAAGAAAGAGTAAGAATCGTTGTTGTTTAAATATATCTTTGGATCAAGCTTTTTAGATAGAGTATGGATTAAAGTAATTTTATCTGAAATAGCTCCAGCAAAAGGGGTGTTATCAATTCCATCTGAAGCTACAGCTATCACAATCTCATTTGGTTTTAAATTTAAAAGCGCAGAAAGCACAAGTTCTTGATTTCTGCCACCTCTGCCCTGCCCTTTTATATTTACGGTCGTTTCGCCTCCATACAAGAGTAAAGTTTTTGGTTTTTCTTTAGCTAAATCTTTTAAAATTTTTTTGGCAACTTCTCTTGCCTCCCCTTTTAAGTTACTAGTCATTATTTTAGCTTTTAAACCTAAATTTTGAGCCTTATGGGCCATAGCTTTGAGAGCTGATTGATTAGAAATAAACAAAATGTTCTTTACTTTTTTAAAGTATTTGCTTTCTTTTGGGGTCTCTATTAAAGCTTTTTTTAAATTAACTTGAGAGCATCTTTCAAGATCAAACTTTTTGATAATTTCTTTGGCATCTTTGAGCGTAGTTTTATCTTGAATTGTTGGTCCTGAAGCAATAAACTGAAGATCGTCTCCTGGCACATCCGAAAATATCAAAGAGATAACTTTGGCTGGAAAAGCAGCTTTAGCTAAATTTCCGCCCCTAGCTAAAGAAAGATGTTTTCTTAAAGTATTCATCTGTTGGATGGTAGCTCCTTTTTGAAAAAGGCACTTTATCACTTTAGCTTCTTGATGAGGAGTAATGTTTTTGGGTTGAGTCAAAAGGACAGTTCCACCGCCTGAGATGATAAAAATTACTAAATCTTTTGGCCCAGCTTTTTTTAAAAGCTCCAGAATTTTAGCTGTAGCTTTTTGATTCTTTATAGAAGGTAAAGGATGGGTTCCTGCAAAACACTGAATTCCTGGAATTTTTTCTTTTTTAATGTCTAAAACCAGCCCCAGCGGTCTTTGATAGGATTTAATAATAGCTCTTAAAGCCTTGGTAGCTTTCAATCCTGCTTTGCCAATGCCTACTAAATATATTTTATCAATATCTTTTAAATCTATTGAATCATTTTGGATCTGAAGTTTGTGTTCTTTAAGTTTTATTTTATCTTGAATAGCTTTTTTGGGATCTATAGCCTCAAAACCTTTCTCTAAAACTGAAAGTAAAAGCTCTCTTTCTTTAGATAGAGCAATATCTTGCCAATTTTTTATTTTCATAATTTATTTTTTGGGATTAAAAATAAACTCAAAATATCTTTTGTTATCAACTAAAATTTGGGCTTTCTTAATCTCTGAGAATTGAGCTAAAGTATTTTCAAATTGAGCTTTAATAGCTATAGCTTGACAGGAATTTTGATCTTTTAAATCTAAACCTTCCAAAGCAATTTCTAGATTCCCTTCTTGAAGACTAATGTTTGAGAGTTTAACTGAAGATGGCAAATTACTAAAGTAACCAGCCTCCTTTTCTTTTGGGGTTGGTCCTTGGAGTAAGAGATTTATGGTATTTTCAATTAGCTCTGGAGTCTCAATTACATCTCTTAAAACAGCAAAAACTTTATTGCAAGTATCTGTTGGGTCAAGAATATTGTTGCTCAAATAAAGCTTGACTTTATTAGTTGGAGCATCAAGAAACTTTAAGGTTTTAGCAAGTTTTAAAATATGGTCTTTGGAGGCATATAAAATAAAATAATGGTAAAATTCGCTATCAATTTTTACTGGCAAAGGATATTCAGCAATAATTGCTGATTGCTGTTTTAAATCTGGGCTTTGATCCAAAGAAGGCAGAATCAATTTGGCCTTTTTTCCTGCAACAAAAATGTCTTCTAAGGTTGGATTTGAGCCATAAGGTCTTAAACGATGGCTAATTTCTTGTTGGGCAATAGCTTGGAGGTTAGTTTCTTGACTGCCACCAGCTTGAATTGTGAAAAAGCCATCAAGCCCTTGGTAATAAACTGGCAAGCCAGCTACTTTGCCATAATTTAGGTTCTCTTTCCACAAAGAAGGATAGGCCAAAGAAACTCTGAAGGTAGGATGAGTATAACTAGTTAGAAATCCTTGGGGTTTAAAAATCAAGGGTAAAGTTAAGTTCCCTAGTTGGAGCATAACTGGCATTTTTTCTTTAAATTCATCTGGCGGTAGATAAATCTCAAAAGAAAAAGGTTCATAATTTTGGGGGTTCTGAGAGCCAATCTCAATTGTATCTGACCAAAGCACTTGATTTTCTTTTAAAATTAGAATTGGCACTTTTTGTTTTGAAAGTTTTGATGTGCCTTCAATTCTTATAATTTCTCCTACGGTCATATTTTTGACAGGAGAAAAAATTATAACTTGCGGAGCTTGCAACACTTGAACTTTTTTAGCTAAAAGGCGATTTTCTTGAACTTGAGTTCCTTGGGCTAAAATTTGAAAGGTCTGTTGAAGATAATCTGGAGTTCTTGGTTGGTTAGCTTCATCTAAAATCAGAGTGGACAAAGAAAGTTCAATAAAAAACTCGTTAAATTTTTGGGTTTTGATAACTAACAGATCTTTTTTGAAACTAACTTCTAAAATTTCGCCAGACACAGTAAAAGTTAGTTCTTTTTCTGGCTTTTCAGGTTTAGAAAAGTTTGTAACATAAATTGCCAAGCTAACTAAAGAAAAGGCAAGAAATATAACTAATCCTATTAGAATCAAAATAACTTTGTTTGGCATACTGGGTTTTCAATTTTTTAGCCTTTTTTAAAGTATTTACTTAAGCTAAGGTCTTGAGCCTGATAAAAAGAGCCTATGTTAGGATTGTAAACTTTATCTGGCAAAACTAAAAGACGTTCGTATTTTATCTTTCCAATTATTTGGCCATCTTGAAGCCAAAATGGCACAGAATGGGGTCTTACTTCTAGCACTACCCTGGCTCCTTTGACTTCGCCTTTTCCAAAACCAAATCCAGGATCAAAAAAGCCAGCATAATGGGCTCTAAATTCACCAACTTCTGGACAATAGGCAATCATCTCAGCTGCAAAATTTGGAGGCACCTTTATTTTTTCTCTGGAGGACAAAATATAAAATTTTCCAGGTTCTAGAAAAAGACCTTTGGGTGAGGAGTAAATTTTGTCCCAAAATTTATCAGGTTCATAGTAGGCCACCTTAGTTAGATCAATTGGTTCTAAAGTTTCTTTGGCTCTATAACCAATAACCTCTTTTGGATCTTTAGCTTTTAGTCTTGCTGAAATTTTTAATCCTTGCTGAATTTGGGGCAAGGCCTCTGAAATTTCTTTTAATTCCAAGAGCATATCTTTTTCATACAATTCCAAAAGGGTGCTGTCAGCAAAAGGAGGGTTTCCGCGTTTAAATCTTATTTGGTTAAGCTTTAGACCCTCTTTGACTATGACAGGAAAACTATGAGGTGTTATTTCAACCCAGACTTTACCTTTATAGCCTGGAGGCAAAATGTCAAATTGAGAAGCAAAATCAAAAACTAATCTCACAAAAATATCTAATCTGCCAATACTGCTTTTGGGATTGGCTTTAGCCCAAATTTCTTTTGGTAAGTAAAAAACCTCTTGAACCTCAGCCAAATATACTTTTCCTCTTTCTAAAAGAGCTTTGTTTTTTAAATTTAATGTTTTTTTAGAAAATTTTCTAATATATCCTTCTACTTTTTTGAATGGACTTGGCAGGAAACTACCTTCAATTTCATAAGCTTTTTTTCCAAGACGCAAATCCAAGGAAGCTGGTTGAATTTGATTCTCTTCAATTGGTTCTCCTTGGCTTTTAATAAAACCACAAGCTACAAATTTTCTTATGTCTTGAGAAGGCAAAACACCTGTTGGATATTGCCTTTTTTCTAAATCAAAATCCTTTAAACACCAAAATAAGTTCTGTTCCATAAATTCATCTTTAATTGTAATCCAAGAAATTTTTAATGCCAAGCCAAACTTGAATCTATTTTTATTTTGTCTCCTCTATTTTAATTTTAAAAGATTTTTTGAATCAGAAACTATTTACATTTATTTCACGATCGTGAATTGAATCCAAAAATTCTTCTCTTGAATTTGGACTTTTTTCAAGTATGTTATAGACTTTATACCTTTGAATTTAATTTTTCAAGACGTAGATAGGTTTACAAAAGAGAAGGTAAAACTCCAAAAAAAGAGATATTCTACCCTTCTGCCAGGAACAAAAAAAGAAAGTAAAAACTGACCCTAAGGTAGCTGCCAGTTTTTACTATTCTTTTATCCACTATCCACCTTAACAATAAAAACTCCAAATCATTGCCATGGCAATCATTTGGCGTCGCTTAATCTACCCTAATGCCAAAAATCTTTCACCTGCCAAACCCAGGCATTTTTTTATTTTGATTTGAGGGGTATGATTGGCAAAAAGGGCAAAAATAGGTGCTTCGATTTGAGACTTTTATTCTTTGAATGATGTGATTACACCTTTGGCAATTTTTACCTTTCTTGCCATATATTTTCATATAATTTTGAAACTCTCCAGGCTCTGAATCAGGATGGGTCCAATTTCTCAAAGTCGTTCCTTTAGCTTTGAGGCTTTGTTTTAAAACCTTTTTTAAGGCAGAAAAAAGGTTTTTTAACTCTTTTTCTTGTAATTTTTTGCTTTTTGGGTGAATTTTAGCTTGCCACAAAGTTTCATCAGCAATGATATTCCCTATACCGCACACAAGATCTTGCCTTAAAAGCAATGTTTTTATCATTCCTTTTTTGTTGCTAAATTTTTTTAAAAACTCTTTCAAAGAAACTGATAGGGCATCTTTACCTAAATTTGCCAGATATCTTTCTTTTTTAACTTCATTTTCTTTGCCATACCATACTAAGCCAAATTTTCGAGGATCTTCAAACAACAATTCTTGATTGTCATTAAAAAATACTCTTGCATGAATGTGTTTTCTATCAATTTTGACTTTTGAATTTTGATTTTTAAGTTTTAAACTGCCTGACATTTTCATATGAAAGGCTAAAAGCCTGCCTCCAGAAAGATGTAAAAATATAACTTTGCCCTGTCTTGAGATTTTTAAAACTTTTCTGCCTTTAATATCCTGATGTATTTTCTTTGCTGAATTTGTAACTCTTAAAGCTTTTTTAAAATTGGACCAAAAGCCATTTATTTTCTTGCCTATTAATGGTTTGAGTTTTTGCTTTGTGATTTGAGCTTCGGGCAATTCAGGCATACTAAAGAAATTTTAGGCATAATTTTAAGGTTTTCGCAAATTTTAAAAAAAAGAAAACCAGCTTTAAAGCTGGTTTTCTTTTTTTTTACCAAAGCCAACCATTAATACAACCCATCAATTCCAGAGATATCTCCAGTATGCAAGTCGCGCTTTTTGGTCTCTCCAAAATCTGCAAAGCGATACATTGTCTCTTCGGTGCAAGAATCGCTTGGATGGCCCATACCACCTGCATGGCCATCTTCATGGGTAGCTATGTTATCAAAATCCATTTTGCCAGGTACTCCTTCAGCTTGAGCTGACCAATCAAAATCAACATCGTCATAAACCTGGTCCCATTCCACTAACTCTCTTTGAGAAATAGGACCATAAAATACCCCCCAAACAATAGTTACTGCAATTGCTCCAGGTGTCGAGATATCTGCAAAGTAAACCTCATTTAAACCATCAGGGCTTGAGGTATCTGCGCTTAAAATAGCATCAGTAGAACTTCCAGGACCGAAAATCTGAACCAAAGAACCATTGCCTACCAGGCCATCAGCTGCATCTTCCCATTTCTCAAGAGCGTTTGTCTGCAACCAAAATAAAGTTTCTTGGTCAAGGCCTCGGCTATTTGTAGGATTCATTACCCAGGGCTCAACTGTCTTCCATCTTGAGCCTTTAGCTAAATAAGAAAAGCATTTATTTTTTTGGCTTTTGCTACCAAAATTATGATTAGCATTGTGACTAAAACCTTTCTGGTAGTGAATAAAAGCTATACCCTCAACTTTTTTTCCAGTTCTAGGATCTGTAGCTGAACCCAAAGAAATAACAGGTGAGTTGTCAGCTTGGCGAGGAAGAGTTAAAATTCGCGTCGTGCCAGGTGTATCTAGCTGAGCGATCTGAAAAGAAGGTAAAGCGAGCGTAGGGCTTACGGCCACAGATAAACCTACAATTATTAAAAAGGCAATGAATAGTTTCTTTGGCATAAAATTTATAAATTAAAGGCAAAATACGACCTTTTATTTGTTCAATTTATTTAAAAAAATCTAGAATTCTAAAAATTCTAAAATTTTAATCCCCTTCTTCCAACAAATATACCAAAGCTCCCTCTTTAACTTTTTCTTTGACTTTAAGCCCAACAAGATCCCCTTTTGAAGCTTTTTGGACTGGTTTGTGCTCTATTTGAAGAGAGGTTACTTCTTGTTCAAATTCGTTTTTTCCGTGCTCAATTTTAATCCGGTCGCCAATTTTTAACTCATCATCAAGTTCTAAGATAGCTACTCCTATTTTACCATAATAATGAGTAACTTTGCCAATTGGTTTCATAAAATTTTTAGAATTTTCATTTCCGACCTTTGAAAAGTTTTGAGAACTTAACTTTGAAATTTAGCGTTGATAAAGGCCTACAAGTTCAGCCCTATCTATAATATGACCCTCCATAGCTGACTTTAATTGAGACAAACTAGCACCTGCTTTAAGTTCAAGCACTTGATCTAAAGCAAAAAGTTTAAAAAAGTAACGATGCTGACCTGAAGGAGGGCAAGGACCTTGCCATCCTGTCTTCCCCCAGCTCGTTAACCCCTCGATAGCACCTTGAGGCAAAGAATTTTCTTGAAATTCTGTGGTGTTTGGAGGGATATTCCAAACTGTCCAATGAGTGAAAGTTCCCATTGGCGCATCAGGATCATCAACAATAAGCACTAAGCTTTTGGCTGATTTTGGAACTTCAGAAATCAAAAGAGGTGGGCTAAAATCTTGACCATCGCAAGTGTATTTTTTGGGAATAAAACCATTGTTTTCAAAAGCTGGACTTTCAAGTTTCATATTTAAAGGAAGGCCCAAATTTTCTATTTTAGGTTCTTTTAATTTAAAGAAAATAAAAAGGCCCAAAATTACTAAAAATAACCCTAAAATCAATAAAAGACCTTTATTAAAGTTCATATTTTTATTTTAGCCAAATTTTTTTACAAAGCAAATTTTTAGTTTATTTACCTTTGCTAAGGGGTAAAAGTTCCTTAACTCGTGTTTGTTTTAAAATCATTTTTTTACTTATTGGCATTGATTTTATAATACATCAATTTCACAATTTCAGATACAATAAGGTAAATGGTAACTACCAAGAATATCCATACCAAATGGGAACTAGCTGGCTGGGTAAAGGCAAAGACTTTTTGACCAAAGTTGGTAAATGGCAAGCCAACAGTCAAGATACCTACTCCCAGAGTTAACCAAACAATTTCTTGAGAGGGGCTCTTAGCTTTAAGAAAGAAAGACCTTGTCCGTATAGAAAACAATAATCCAAGTTCAGTTAAGATACTACCAATAAACCAGTTAGTTTGCAAAACCTCTGGTGAGATCCGATAAAATAAACTAAAGAAAATGAAATCAAACACGGTGCTCACCAGACCCAGAACAATAGCGATAGTAATAATATTTTTTATCTGATAGTTTCTTGGCGATTTTAATTCCTTATCATCAACGGTATCGGTTGAGATGGCAATCATTGGCGTGTCCGAAAGCAAATTCAAAAGTAAAATCTGCAAAGGAAGAAGAGGGAGAAAATCTATTACCAAGGAAGCTGTAGCTACTGCAAAAAAATTTCCAAAATTGGAAGCTAAAGTGGCTTTAATATATTTTGTGGTATTGGCAAAAACTTGGCGACCTTCTTTAATGCCATCAACTACCACATTCAGGTCTTTTTTTAATAAAATAATGTCTGAAACTTCCCTGGCAATATCTGCTGCGGTATCAACAACAATTGAGACTCCGGCTATTTTTAAAGCCGGAGCATCGTTAATTCCTTCTCCTAAAAACCCAACCCGATGTTCCTTGCGTAGACTCTGAATAATAGAAAATTTTTCTTCTGGTAAAACCCGAGCAAAAACATTATACTCACTTAACATTCTTTCTCTCTCTGCCAAGCTTGCTTTTTTCCATTTTTCGCCTGTAATTACTTTATCTTGAGAATCAATTAAACCAATATGGTAAGCTACCCAACCTGCAACTTCAGGACTATCACCTGTGATAATCATTATTCTTACCCCAAGCTTTTTAGCCTTTTTTATAACATCAAAAGCGGTTTTCTTAATTGGATCAACAAAGGCAATCAAACCGCAAAATATAAAATCCATCTTTTTGAGCTCAAAATCACAAACATCTGATGTTATTTGGCTATCTTCTATTTCTTTATAGGCAATTGCCAAAACCCGCTTTCCTTGCCTGCCTTCTTTATTTAACCATTCTAAAATTTTCTCCTTTTCAGATTCAGACATTTGAGAACAGGATTCCAAAATTGCTTCTGGAGCACCTCTTTTAATTAATAAAATATGATCTCTGTGTTTAACTAAGACCGCGTTAAATCTTAATATGGGATCAAAAGCCTCTTGGTCCAATTTAACTACTTTTTTGATTTCATCTTTCTGAAAAGGACTTAATTTCCTTTCTAAAGCAACATCAAAAGGGTCTGTTCTCTTATCTAACTCAAAAGCTGAGGCTAAGTTTGCCAACCATAAAGTCTTTTGTTCGTCTTTAGCATAGATATCTGCTATTTCCAAATTGTTCTCGGTTAAAGTGCCAGTCTTATCCGAACATAAAATTTCAATACCACCTAAATCTTCAATAGCCGATAACCTTTTAACAATCACATTTTTCTTAGCTAATTTTCTGGCGCCTTTAGCTAAAGAAAAGGTTGTAACCAAAGGTAAAGCTTCAGGAATAACGCTCACGGTCAGAGCAATAGAAAAAACAATAAGTTCAAAAATATCTAGGGTGTCTTTTTTAATAATCAAATGGGCCAGAAAGACGACCAAGAGAGTAAGGCCAATTAGTTTTAAGATGAACTGAGAGAAACGCGCAATACCTTTCTCAAAATCGCTGATCTTTTTTGTTTCTACAGCCAATTTAGCTATTTTCCAAAAAGCAGTTTTAGAGCCAGTAGCTACAACAATACCTTTAGCTTCCCCTTTTAAAACCGATGTTCCTGAAAAAACAACATTTAAGGCTTCTTGATAAGAGGAAGGTTCTTTTTTAATTTCATTAGCTATTTTAGCCACTGGGATTGATTCACCAGTTAGAACCGTCTCATCAACCAAAAGATCATCAACTTCTATTAAACGTAAATCTGCACAGACTTTATCTCCAGTTTGCAATAATACTATATCTCCTGGAACCAGGTTATCTGAGCTAATCTGCTCTATTTTTCCTTGGCGGATTACTTTGACTCTAGGTAAAGTATATTGTTCAAGAAATTTAGCTGTTTTTTCTGAGCTATATTCTTGATAAAAACCAAGTCCAGTATTAATTGCCAAAAAAATAAAAATCATCAGAGCATCCACCCACTCACCCAAAAATAAGGTAATAGCCATCGCCCCAACCAATAGATAAACAAAAGCTGATTTGAACTGACGTAGGAAAATAGATAAGGCTGTGACTTCTTTAAGCTCTAGTTTATTTTTGCCAAATTTTTCTAAGTTCTTATTTACTTTGTCTAATTCAAGTCCTCTTTGAGGATTTGAATTGAATTCTTTTAAAACTTCAATGACATCTTTTGTGCAGTAACCAAAAATCTCAGCCATAAAATCAAAAACTCACAAAATTTTGCAAAAATTTTTTTTACCTTTTTCTTAACCTGATTTTATTTCAAAAACAAAAAATTCTCAATTTTATGTATGAGTCCTAACCTAATTTCAAGTCCCAAATTCAAAATAGTTTTTAAGTCAAGAATCTTTAAATTATCAGCTAAATTGTAAAAACTGACAAAAGCTTTTAAAATTCTTTTTAGATATGAGGATAGAATTCCAAGGTTTTTAAACCTCAAAATTTTCAAGTTTTTTGAACTTAGGCATTGAGATTGAGAATCCTTTTTAGCTTAATCTAAAATTTTGGATCCCAGCACAGAGTGCTTTTAAAATAAAAAAATTATATTAAAGAGAAGAGCTCTCTTTCAAAAAGGTATTAAATAGATATTAAAAACCTTCAAGAAGTGTTCTCATTAAATAAACTTGAGTTAAATCAAATTTTGCTTTGAGATCTATTTTTTCTTTTTCTTTGAAGTTGTCTTTTTGGTTTTTTCTTTTTCACATTTGCATTCAGCTGGCACCTTTCCGCATTTTTGGCAAGTTGTGCAACCACAAGTATCGCACATAGTTTTAGGTTTTTAAAATTTTAATTTAATAAAACCTTTGATTATTAGGGCAATTAAATTGTATACCCAACAAAAAACTTGTCAAATTTTATTGGAAACTAAATTCTTCTTTCAGTAACACCCAAAAGACTGAAAACCAAAATTTTTTTCAGACGAGGAAGCGATGGATTAGGCAGGGGCTTTCTTTTTTAAAAGAAAGCACTTTGGCAAGAAAATAAAGATACTCTGACAGCACCAGTCCTGAACTAAATTCGTTCAGGAGAGGAGAGAGATTTTTGGCGCTATCTTTGAGTGGCATCTTTATTTTCTCACCTGGCTGATTTCTGATTCCAGAAAGCAGCCCCAGCAAAATCCACCGCTCCCTTGCCTGAAAATTTTCCTCTTCCCAAAGATTACAATCAAAAAATCACCTTTCCACCCTTTCTCAACCCAGAAAAATTCTCTGAACTGAGAAAGAGAGGGAAGCCTAAACTTTTTACTTTTTCCTGGCCGGTTTCCCTTGAAAAAGCCGTAGACCCCTCACGGGGTAAGCAATCCTGGAATCTTCCAGAACTCTCTACCTCGCAAGGGATCGCAAGGGATTTGGTTTTCAAGGAACTCTTTCTTACCTATTTGGAAACCACCATTGATGATGATCTCCAAAAGGGTAAGAAAAACCCGAACCCTTACCCTTTGGGCATCCGCAAAGATGCCCTCCCACATTTTATTAGGCGCTGTGGTCAGCGCCCCGCGACTACCGGCGGGGCCGGACCGTTTCCCGAGGTCGGAAAAAGACCGGGCCCCGGGGGTGACCCGCCCGCTGGAGCCAGTAGCCGTGGTCGGGGTTGATCCCGATCACCCGGCCGGTCAGCCACCGGCCGGACCGGGTGCGGAACCGGACCTTCGCCCCGACTGGGGCGAGAGTCCGGCGGCGGAGGACGACAAAGACCACTGCCAGGGCAGCGACAACCGCCGCCGCGGCGAGAACAAAGAATAACATCTCACTCACCTCCCCTCAGCCAACTAAATTTGATTAATTGACTCAGGGGAGGTGGAGAGAGCGAACCCTTCGCTCTCTCCAAAAACCCAACCCCCTACGCCCGGCGGTATTCGCGGGCGTAGGATTGGGCGATCCGTCTGAGTTCCGGCCGGTTATGGACGGAGACGACGGTGCCGTCTGGAGCGACGGCGTAGAGCCGTCGCTCCAGAGTCTCGTTGGGCCGGCCGGCGTTAGTAGGCCGGACGTTCCAGACATTATTATTGCGCTTCATTCTCTCACCTCCTTCTCAACCCACTAGAATTCCTAATGGGTTCAAAGGGAGGTGAGAAATTTTTATTTTCAAAGAGCTTATGAAGAAGATGAGATACATTTTTGACACCCCTAAGATGCCAGAAATTGGTATAATTAGGGAAAATAAAGGCCAAAAATCATTTAAAAATAATGTAAATGTATCTCATCAACATGGCAAGAAGA
>FWWL01000559.1_pt1 | contig 100644 bp, 89 predicted proteins | sample 2228331 | NCBI WGS metagenome assembly FWWL01 (sample SAMEA103939775, study PRJEB20133) | metagenome | reverse complement strand
ACCGACGCGGTGGATTTCTTCCACGACGTGACGCGCCCGGCGGCGAACGGTTTCATCCGCAATAAGGTGCTCGTTCTCATTATATTGCTCTAAAGTCAATTGACCAAGAAGCGTGAGTTCGGGGAATGCTTGCTTTAAGTCCCGAACGGCCTGCTCGCATTGAGACCGGCGTTCGTTATATTTGGAGTCCACTAAACCGCGGCGTTTGTTCGTGTTGCCGATCACGAGTTTGTATTCGCCGGATTGGAAAGGAACCAACTCGTATTTCAACGTATCGCAGTCAAGCAGGATCGCATGCTCTTTACGTCCGTTAGCGACCGCGAATTGGTCCATGATGCCGCATTTGACGCCGATGAATTCATTTTCCGCATGCTGGGACCAGACGGCGATCTGAACCGTATCCGTAGGTTTGCCTTCCAACGTGAGGAGCGCATATGCCGTTACGACTTCTATCGAAGCGGAAGAGGAAAGCCCTGCGCCATTCGGGATCTCGCCGTGGAAGAGCAAATTGTAACCTTGGCTTAGATAAATGTCTCTTTGCTCGAGCTCCCAAACAATCCCTTTCGGATAATTCGCCCAGTCGTCTTCTTCGGAGAAAGCAACGTTATCGATCGAAACTTCTTTGATCAGCGGAAAATTCGTCGATGCAAAACCGAACTTCCGGTCTTCTCTTGGTGCGATGAGCAGCGTGGTGCCGAACGTTAGCGCCGCGGGAAACACGGAACCGCCGTTATAATCCGTATGCTCGCCGATCAGATTGACGCGGCCAGGCGCTTGAAATATTTGTATGCTTGTCTCGTTGCCGCCGAACTGCCGGATGAACTTCTGTTTCAACTCTGTTAGCTGTGGCATCTAGAATATCATCTCCTCGGAATGTCCTTGTTTGTTACTAGTATAGCGAAGATTGCGGGGTTTGCGAAATGGCGTGAAATACTTTACATATGGATAAATGTGACTTTCGAAAAAGATTTGAAATCTATTTCATGATACAATCAGGGAAAAGGCTTATGTGAAAGGAGAGCATCCCATGTTCAAAACAGCCTCATACCGCGTCGTGTCCAACCCCGTCAGCTTTAATGCCCGGGAGTTAACCGTCTTGTTCGCGGGAGAAAGCCAAACTAAGCCCCAACATCGCATCGGGCCCAAAGTCGTCGATTATTATTTGCTTCATCATGTGGTTTCGGGAAAAGGAACATTTCGTACGGGAGAATTCGCCGCAGAGCTTGCGGCGGGGGACAGCTTCCTCATTCACCCCGGCCAACTGTTCCACTATGTATCGGACGAGAAATATCCCTGGCGTTATCGCTGGGTCGCTTTTGCCGGAACGCAATCCGACTCCCTTGTTGCAGAAGCTGGCTTTGACCCGGAACGCCCGATCGTCCATTCGGGCGCGGACAAGAGCCCTGGCGACCGTTGCCGCGCTATTTATGAGGCTTTCCGCGAGCGCGGCAGTTCCGCTTCCCTTGCGGCGACGGGCTATTTGCATTTGCTGTTCGCCAGCTTGCATGAAGCGGCGACGGAGCGTACGCTTTCCTCCCTTCGCCCGGATTCGCATAGCGAAGAACTCGTGCGCCAAGTTGTCGGATACTTGTCGACCCAGTATGCCGAACCCGTCACCATCGAAGGAATGGCCGAGACGCTAGGCTATAACCGCGCTTATTTGTCACGGCTTTTCAAGCAACATACAAGCGTCTCCCCCATCACCTTCCTAACGAAGCTGAGGGTGGATCACGGAAGACGGCTGCTGCGGGAACGCCCAGAGCTAACGGTAGAGCAAATCGCTTCTTCCGTCGGGTTCCAGGACGCACTCTATTTTTCCAAGCAATTCCGGCGCTGGTACGATCAATCGCCGACGGATTACCGGGTCACTGTGGGAAAGGCACTGAGGGACAGGTATCCGGTGTAGCTATCTACAGTACCTTACAACTCAAACGCAGCATCCCAACGTCCGGCGATTTCCTTGGCATCGTTAAGGAACTCTGCGGGGAATGTTTGCCGAAGCCGGCGCTTCGTCTCTTCCGATATACCGCCAATTCGCTCAATGACCGCTAGCACAATATAAGGCCATGCGGTTTCGGAACCGTCTGTAACCGCGATCGCTACCCCTAACTTCTCCCGCCGCAACCCAAAAGCGAACACGCCGTGCGCCCCGCTCTTAGCCACCACGTTAGGATCGGTCAAGAGCAGGCTAGCCAGACGATTGCGACCCTCTACGAGATCCGGGAATGCATTCATCGCGCCTGTAATTCGTCCGGCAGCGGCCGCAGCCTCATGATCTTCCGCTAACTCCGGGTCAGCAAGGCGTCCGTACACGAATCCTAGCCGCCATAAGGGCATCGCCGCAACCGGAAAACCGCAGCCATCCTTCCCGAGAGTAACTTGCTCGCGTTCCGCTCCCGCCCACAGCTTTAAGCGACGGATTATTTCTTGTTGCGCAGGGTGATCCGGATGTATGTAACCTGCCAACGGCCAACCCCTCAACTTACACCACGCGAGTACGCCCAAATGCTTGCCGGCGCATGTGTGGAATACCTTGCGCGGTTTCCCGCCTGCGGCTATCCATTCGTCACGCGCCCGGCGTCCAACCGGCAAACCGGGATTCACCGCAAGCATCGATTCGTCCAGTCCCGTTACGCTTAATATTTCCTCTAAAGCCGCAAGCTGCTCCCGGCTCCCCCTATGCGAAGCCGCCAATAATGCCAGATGGCGATCCTCGAAGCCATAGGCTTGAATTGTCCTGTCCAGCACAGACGCGATCGCTTGAATCGGTTTAGCGGTTGATCGAACGTATGCGGGCGCATGAACGTCGCCGCATGAATAAACCATCCCGCCATCCGCGGCAGAGACGACGCTTATCCGTCCCCGATGGACATTTTCCGTAACCTCCCCTCTGTTCATTACGACTAGAGGGGTATCCTTCGGGATCATTAAAGTTTCCATCTATTTGTGGCTCCTTTGTTTCTGCAATCTATCAACCTATCCCCGCAATCCGGCGCCGATCCCTTCTTCTTCCCGTACCCGCGGCGATTCTGGTTCGCCGTCGAAATTAATCGCGTCCGATACGAGATACAGCGGCCGTCTCTTCGCTTCTTCGTAAGTGCGGCCAATGTACTCGCCAAGCACGCCTAGCAGCGATAAAGTAATGCCGTGGAACAGCAAGCTGATGGCGATGAGCGAGGTCCAGCCCGCCGTCGTCGAATCGGTAAAAAATCGCTGGTACAGCACCACGAACAAATAGACGAATCCGATCGCCGATAGCACGAATCCGAGAATGCTGGCGATTTTAAGCGGTCTGGTGGAGAAGGAAGTCATCGCGTCGATCGACAGCCGGATCATTTTGCGAAGCGGATATTTCGTCTCGCCGGCAAATCGTTCCTCGCGCGCGTAATCGACGGACGTTTGCTTAAATCCTGCCCAGCTTACCATTCCGCGGATAAACCGGCTGCGCTCCCGCATCGATGTCAGCGCATCGCATACCTTGCGGTCCATGAGCCGGAAATCTCCCGTATCCACTGGAATGTTTACGGAAGTCATCGAACGCAGAAGCCTATAGAACATGGCCGCCGTCATTTTCTTGAACCAGGATTCGCCCTTGCGCTCGATCCGCTTGCCATAGACGACATCGTAACCTTCACGCCAACGGGCAACCATCTCGACGATAAGCTCAGGCGGATCCTGCAAATCCGCATCGATTAATACGACAGCTCTCCCGCTTGAATGGTCCATGCCCGCAGTTACCGCGATCTGATGGCCGAAATTACGGGAAAATTCGACCAGCTTTACGCTCCGATCCTCTGCGCAAATGCCGCGAACGATATCGGATGTCCGATCCCGGCTGCCATCGTTCACGAACACGATTTCGAACGTTTCTCCAAGCGTATCAAGAACCGCCTTTAACCGGCGGTAAGTAACTTCGATTACCTCTTCTTCGTTGTACATTGGAACGACAACGGAAAGGAAACAATGCTTTGACACGTACGACAATCCCCCTCTTTAAAACCCCCAGCTAGGTAGCCAGCGTATCGCCAGGTTCATCCATTCGCGGCTTATGGTCATACCCGTATAGATCGGATAGAACAATACCGTAAGCGCCGCAGCCACGCCTACGAATGCGATCGTAAATCGGCGCCCATTGCGGAAATTTTCCTCGATCCAACGGAGCTTCCATACGATAAACAGGATAAGCAGCGGAACCATCGGAAAATAATGATATAAGAACGTAATGCTGCGAGGTGCAACCATCCATGGAACGTAAAAGGATAAATATGCAATGGATAGCGTAAGCACGATCCGGTCCCTGCGCCGCCAACCGAGCCACCATGCCGTGAGCATAGCAAGCAGCCCTCCCCACCAAATGAGGGGATTACCGATTGCCGCGATGCTCTGCCCATCGACCTTCGCCAAATCCTTACCGCCGTAATACCACACCGGCCTTATCATAAACGGCCATGTAAACCACTTGGAAGCATAGGGATGCTCTTCTTTAACCCCTTTGTGATAATGGTACATGTTTTTCTGATATTTCCACAAGTCTTTGTAGCTGTCATCGGCTTTCGTCGCCTTGAGGTAAGGTGCATAAGAGGCGGTGTACACGCCTACGGGAACGGCGACGAATAGAATCACGCATGCCATGAGCGTTAAGATTAAACGTCGGCCGAAATCGTAGTCGCCATCCCTCCGCGACTCCCGCCAGCGGCGCAGAAGCGCGAATACCAGCAAAATGGCAAGCCCCGCTCCTCCATATAGATAATTCCATTTGACCGCAGCCGCCGCTCCGAAGAACAAGCCGCCGAGCGCCAGATAACCGATGCTTCGCCGGAACCCTCCGCTGCGCCAGGCGGTTTCTCCGTAGCGATGCATGGCATAGAACATAATGATCGTAAATGTAACGCCTATTATGTCCACGTTGGAGGATCGCGAATGCACGAGATGGAAGCCCTCGAGCACGAGAAGCAGCGTTGCGAGGAACGCATATCGCGTCCGCGCGAACATTCCTCTAGCCGCCGCGTAGAAAATCGGCACCATCAGAGTTCCGAACACCCCAGCCATGAAACGCCAGCCGTAAGGCGTCATATCGAACATTTTGACCCCGATCGCAAGCAGAACTTTACCAAGCGGAGGGTGCGTGTTCTCATACGGCTCCATCAGTTCAATGAACTCGTAAGCCGTACGGCCATGGTATATTTCATCGAAATACATACCATTACGGTAATCCGGCCTGTAAGGTGCCCACTGCTGCTCATCGAATACCTCAAAACCGCTTCCTTCGGAGGTTGCCGCATTCTGGCTTCCCGACTGGATATCCATTACCGGTATCGGCACGGTGACACCTTTGGTGAAGAAACCCGCTTCGTATAGTCGATAACCTGTACGTTCCGTCGTAAACCGCATGTAACGCGCTTCAACCGTCTTTTCTTCCAGTTTCCAAGTGAACACCCGGTTCGTCTTATGCTCTACCTTTACATAGAGTTCCCAAGTTTGCCCGTCTTTCGACGACTCGATCTTGGTTTCGCCTTTAGCCCCCGGTCCTTCATATAAATTCAGCCTGTCTACCGTGCGCAGCTCCCCGAAATCGGCGGTAAAAGCCTCCCCCGCCTTATCCGGCTTCCAGAACGTCTGCGGCGCCGAACGATTCCCAAGATCGGTAAAAGCCATTATACCCGCGATTATGGTTAATATTAGGACCAATACGATATCTAGCGGTGTCCACCGTCGGTCCCCCCGGTAACGTACTGAGGTTGATCCCCATTGCACCGGACCGGTTCTGACGTTATTTCTAGAGTCCATGTCTGTCCTCGCTTTCGTCATGTTGTCGAATTTTTCCTGTCCCTATTGTAGTCGAAAGCGCTGCCCTCTGGAAAGAGCTCGTTTCATTTTGTCGTATGCGGGTAAAGTTACAACAAGGACGTAATTACAATAATTCAATGAAAAAGAGGAGGAATTACGAATGGCTGAATCTCGTGGAACGTTAAAAGGCGCCTTGATCGGCGGGGTTGTAGGTGCCGCCGCAGCTCTTCTGCTTGCGCCCAAATCGGGTCGGGAATTACGAGGAGACATCCGCAATCGTTATAGCGACATGCAGGAGCGTACGAAGCAGATCATAACCGACATTGGCCACAAGACCCAAGATATGGCTAAGCAAGTCGGCCATCAAGCTTCGAACGTGATGGATAAAACGCGCTCTGCGGTCTCTGCTGCCAGAGAGGAAGTCCAATCTTGGAAAGACGAGAACAAAGCGGAAACAAAGGAGGAACAGACATTCAACTGATTCCCGCTCTCCGGTTATGAACGACGGGCCACCCCCGGTGAGATGCGATAACACGCCGGAGGTGGGCTTAGTTTATTATGAAGGGAGAATATACCTATGAAATCTAAACAATTGATGATAATTAGCGGTCCGGCCGTGAAGGTCAAGGAAGCTTTGTCCCGGGCGGGATTCGTTCGTGATTTCGTTCGTCAATCCACTTATCGCATGGAATTGGACTCGCCGCATGGCATATATATTTTTCAGATCCCATACCTGGAAACGGACGGAATGATCACGATGTATGGCGAGACCGCTTTTTTTGACGGGATTTCCGATTCCGACGTATCGGAAGATATTCAAGCTGCCGCCATGGAGAGATGGTACTCCCTGCGGACCCGAGCTGAAACCGCCGACTCGCAGTCCTACTCCCCTGACCGGGGAGACCGCAGGCCATCATCACCCATTCCTACGAGATCGCTTGAAACAGCGAAGAACGGCTCCATGGTGCAAGACTTCGCGGATATGAAACGGCTCGGGCAAGATATGAACCGGATGAAAACCGAACAACAGCTTAATGATGAAGGGTTAGTTAACGATCCTATCCAGTGATATCGATTCCGAGCCTATATTCGCACAAAAAGCCGATGTCCTATAATCAGGACATCGGCGGATTTATTATTTAAGTCCCATAGAGCGAAGCTTCTCTTTCAAGATGCTCTCTCATTGCTTCGGGGCTGAGATCCAGATCAAGCAATACCGGTACGGGGATAGACGAACCTATCGTAAGATGGAACCCGTTTTCCTTCTCCAATACGAAAATGTCGCTTTCCGAGCAAGGGATCCGATATTTGATCGTCATCATCTCCAACTCCTTTGCGGATAGATACAACCACCGGTAAGGGTTATTACACGCTTTAGAAGGAGATGAAACGGTCGATGCCTATTAATGTTAATGCTCTTCGAGCTCATCAATGAGCTGGTTTAACTTGTCGAAGGCACGCTTCTGAATACGGGATATGCTCATCTGCGAAACGCCAAGCTCATCGGCAATAGATCGTTGTGAGAGTCCGCCCTCGAATACCATGAGAAGTACTTGCCGCTCCTCCGGCTTCAAATGACCCATTGCCTCTTGAAGATCGAGTTTCCTCTCCAATGCAGCGTAATCATCCGCTGGGGAACCGATTAATTCACCCAGTAATGCCGTATTTTCGTCATCCGATATCGGGGTATCCAACGATACATAATGGTATAAGTCGCGGCCGGCTAATATTTCGAGCGTTTCCTCCGAATCCAGCCCGAGATGCCGGGCGATTTCATCGACATTGGGCGAACGCTCCAACCTACTTGTCAATTCGTCAATGGTCTGCTGAACGACAAGTCCCTTTTCTTTGATCCGGCGGGGAACTTGGATATACCAAGATTTATCTCTCAGGTAGTTTTTCATATGGCCGATAATGCTCTTCATCGCGTAAGGCTCGAAGGGCATACCTAACTCGGGGTCGAATTGCTTGAGCAACCGGAACAAAGACATTTGTCCAACCTGGAACAGATCTTCGAATAAATCCGGGCGGTTACGGGACATCTTGTTGGCGGCCATCCTAACCATCGGTTCATAGTTGCGGATCAGCTCTTCGGCCAAATCATTGCAATGCGTTTTTTGATATTCGAGCAATAACGCAATCGCGTCGTCGGGCAGACGTGCGGAATTGGAAAGATTCATGCGGTCTCTTCGGATTTCATCCGCTTCTTCGTTAATTTGACCGCCGTTCCGCCTTCATGCTGCACTTCCACTCGGTCCATAAGCGCTTGCATCAAGTATAGACCCAAACCGCCCGACTGGATTTCATCAATGGATTTGCCATGTAACGATGGCGTCTCCGTGCTCTCGGTAATCGTGAAACTTCTGCCGTTATCCTGCACCGTGATGGATAACTCGTCGGAATTCGTTATAAACCGCACTTCGATTATACCGTCATCGCCTCCATAGGCATGAAGAACCGCGTTATTGCAAGCCTCGGATACCGCGACTTTCATATCCTCGATATCTTCGAACGTGAACTTCATTTTGCTAGCTATCCCATATAGCGTTAGCCGGACCAGATCGATGTATTCCGGCAATGCAGGTACTGTTAACGTTACATTCCTGTCTTTTGTCATGGGGAGCTCTCCTCATTCCTCTCTTAATAATGATGGTTACTCAGCTTTGGCCAGAAAGGGGGTAATCCCCGTCATGTCGAACAATTTACGTATATGGGTCGGAATATGTTCAACGTCGAATGGGGCATTTCGGGCATGGCGGGCTTTAACTACGGAAATAAGGATTCCGATACCCGTGCTGTCAATGTATTTCAAATCCTGAAGGTTTAACGTTAATCTTCGGTCGGCCAATTCGATCAAAGGTTCTATTGCCGCGCGAATTTGCGTGGCAACCTCCAGATCGAACTCCCCTCCTACGAATACGATGGTATGGTCTTCACGATTTTCGGTACGCAGCGTGAATTTATTCTTTGCCATGAATATCTCCCCTTCATTCCTATCGTGTGACTCATTGAAATTCTTATTATTACTGCTTTAATCATGTTATAACCCGTTTTTCCGCCCAATGAAACATAAAAATATGTTTAGAATCAGAAAGTTGCCTATTTCAGCGTGAAGTATATTTTTCTACAATTTAAGCAATCGTAACAGTGAAGCTGCCGAGTAAAACTCCCGGAAGCTTCTTTGTTATTCAAGCTAACCATGTGAATACTGACCTGCGTGGACTTTGGAGGATATCGTATGAATGTACACTTTGGATCGTTATTTTGGCCCACCACCTATCCAGACCCTCTTCGTTATCCCCCGTTAGATATGAAAAGAAAGACCCGCGCCGTCATTATCGGCGGCGGCATGTCCGGTGTCGCCTGCGGATATATGCTGGCCAGAAGCGGCATTCCAGCTATTATTATCGAGCAGAACAAGATAGCCTCAGGCAGCACGTCCGCCAATACGGGTATGATGCAATACTCGAACGACACCCTGCTATGCGAGTATGCTGCGAGTATCGGGGAAAAAAATGCCGTCATGTTCTACCGGGCCTGTAAGCAGGCCGCAGAGCATCTATGCCGAATCGCCGAGAGGCTCTGCAGGCAAGTTGATTTCAAACGGCGAAGCAGCCTGTACTCCGCCTCCTCCCCCGATGATGTCCTTGCTCTGAGACAAGAATATGAGATGCTGCATAAACACGGCTTCGATGCGGAATGGTGGGAGGAGGATCAGATTGCGCGTTCCTTTCCCTTCCGTCGTTCAGCCGCGATCGTTACGCGCGGGGATGCCGAGGTAAATCCTTACCGATTCGTTCATGCGATGGCCGAGGAAGCCCGGCAGAATGGAGTAGAAATTTATGAAGAAACGCCAATGTTATCCGTGGAGCCCTCTGGCGAAGGGTACAAGGTTACAACAAATCAGGGTGAAATCGATGCCGAGCATGTTATCTACGCTGTCGGCTACGTTCCCGAACAAGCCGGAGGGCAATGGGTACGCGCGTTGCTAAGCCGGTCTTATGTAATCGTTACGGATCCTATTCCTTCCTTGTCCGATTGGCATGAGCGATTCCTATTATGGGAAACCGCCAGACCTTATTTGTACATCAGGACTACGACGGACGATCGAATGATCATCGGAGGATTAGACGAGAATATCCGCAACCCGGTACTGCCCGCTAAAGAGCTCCATACCCGTTCCATGCGATTGCTAATGGAGCTCAGAAAACTATTTCCGGAGTTATCTCCGGAAATCCGCTATGAATGGTGCGGAACCTTCGGATCCTCCGAAGACGGCCTGCCTTGGATTGGAGAAGATCCAAACCGCCCGAGGCAGCACTACTGTCTCGGTTATGGAGGGAATGGCACAATCTACAGCATGCTGGGAGCGGAAATTATTCGCGATCATCTGCTCGGCGCGGACAACCCCATCGCGTCAATAGTCCGCCCCGATCGTCCGCTTAAGCGATGAAAACTGTAGTCGGCAGTTGCACGCTTAGGCGAATACTGCATAACATGCATCAAGAGATTCCCAATTGGAAAAGGAGTACATTCATATGACATGTAATTGTCACTCACAGAAGTATCCGACTGATTCAAATCCCCGACTGTTCCAGCAGCCGCAGATTCAACCGTCATTTCCAACATTGCCTTTGCCGCCTTTTCAGCCAGGAACGATACCAACGCCGCCAACGGGATTTCCTTCGCAGCTGACCCAAGCGAATCTGTCCACCATACTCGGTCAATATCAACGTCCGACGGGCCAACCGCCCGGTGAGATGGTCTTTCTGTACAATTTGTTAAAAAGCAACCCATCAATGCTCCAAACTTTCATTCAACAGCCTCCGCAATCGCTGCAACATGCCGTTCAATTGGCCCAATTCGGTTCCGGTGCTCCGAGACCTTCACAAGAACGCGTGCTGCCCGGCTACTGTTATTTCAGATGGTCGCTAGTGTTTACGTTTACGGATGTGTTCTTAATGTGGCCGGTAACGAACTTATTCGGTTTTGTTATTGGTTATTGTTATCCGTTCCTTACGCCATGTATCATTCCTGATTTCCAAATTCTATTTGCGCTTTGCTGAAAGCAATCCGAGCATATATTCCTTCAGGTCCACCAAGCGATGATGCACCGGTTTGGCATCTGTTCCGCAGACGATTAGCGGTATTAGGGACTCCGTACGATGCAATGAACCATGCCCCCCGCCGCCCCGATGAGTCGGAGAACTATCGGCAACCAGTTCGTAACCCGGTTCTGAAGTGACCAATAAATAAGAACCGGGGTGCGAGTTCAATGCGGAGAACAATCGTTGCAGCGCATCGGGATATTGGCCATATTGCAGCTCTTTGTTTCCTTTCAGCTTAATATTCAGCACATCCGGATTCCCTTGCCATTTCCAAGTCTGCCCATAAGTATCCACCCATGCACCCTTCTTCCTGAATCGGTACTCACCCGGAATTCCGCTATTGATAACGCGGATCCAGTTGTTTTCCTTCCAGGCGATAAGACCGATCCGGGGTTCGGCGCGGAGCCGGTCGGCCAACTCTCGAAGGGATGGCTTCGCTTTAAGACTGTATACATAGGCTTCCGTTTCGTTGACCGCCAGCGCGATTTCTGTACGATCGGTTACGGGCTTTCCGGTGTGCAGAACGTCATAAACCTTCAACAGTTCCGGCAGATCAATGACTGGCCGATAACCTGCAGGTAAAATTTGCGACATGCCGCTATCTCCGGAAATAATGATAATCACCTTCTTCATTGCTTCTTCCATCGAGCCAAACGACTGCAGAATCGATTGAAGCTGACCATCCAGCTTTCGAACGCCTTCCAGATCGGAGGGGCCTTTCTTGTGCAAGCGCTGATCCAAATCGGACAAATAAACATAGAGAAAGTCCGGCAGTCGATCGGTGGCAACCAAATGCTTGACTGTCTCTACCGCATACTCATTATTAAAGCCCATTTTATCCGTGATTCCGTCCGGCATTTTCTTAACGTCATCGAGCGGGTTGGCAAAACTCCCGAAAGTCAATAAGTTCGGCCCTTTCACTTTGAAAGTATTCGGCAGCTTTAGCGGCAGGTGGACGGAAGCAGGCAGACGTAACGTGTGCCCGGTTGTTCCCCGGTAGATCACGCCGTTAACCGAGCCAGATGTCAGGCCTCGGTTGGCGAGATCCTCATAGATGGTGGATACGCGTTCACTCAGATGCCGTCCGTTCAAGTTGGCGAACAAGTCGGTCAGCACTTGATCTCCCCCTGTCCGGAGAACTTCCATCGGTCCTGTTCCGTAATTTACGACCCTTTTGTCATTCGCCGAGTACCAAGCTAATCCCGGAACGCGATGTTCATCCGGATAAGTCCCAGTCACAATAGTGCTGTCGATGGTCACTGACATCGTCGGGAAGGAACTCACGACATCCGTGTAATATTGTCCATGTTCGATCAAATATCGGAAAGTGGGCAGCATGTTCCCTTTGATTCCTTGGTTGATTGACTGGTACATCAAGGAATCCGCCAAGATAAACAAAATTTTCTTCGAGCCGATGCCTCTTTCAGATTTAACATGCAAGAGATCGTTCTCGTCGGATCCGCTCTTCTTGCCGGTACAGCCCCCAATCAATGCCACGATGACCAAGATCCCCATCATTCGAGTCAATTTCCTCATATCGTCGCCTCTCCAGATCAATAGATTTATCTTGGTTTTTCCAGATCGGGATTGAATCATACGTCTTCGCGCAAGCGTGCCAAAACAAACCCCCTCCGTATCCGCTAATAAATATGGATAAGAAGGGGGCTAACTAAAAATTAATTGACCACGTTCGCGGCTCCCGCATGGCTAAGCAAGGATCTTGTGTTAATCTCCGAATCCACATCCGCTATTAGCAAATAATGTCCCGACTCAACCGCCTTCCCGCACTGCTCGGCTGCTTTGCCGGGAATACCGATAGCTTGCAGCACTTCTTCGCTGCCAGAATCATCGCCGGAATCGATTCCGGCGAGTACGACGCCGGCTGGTCCGGTACCTATCGTCGTGTTGCCGACGGGGTATCCTGTCGCGATCGGCGCAACGCCAAGAGGAAGATCGGCATCCTCTCCGCGTTTGCGTGCTTCCTGAATCGCATATATTTCCTCAAGGCGGATATCCGTACGGGATGCCAGAATCGGAGCGTTCTCGCTATTGCCTACAACGACTCGAATCTCGTCTTGGTCCGCTCCCGCTTCGCGAAGCAATCGTATGGCTCTCAAAACTTCCTCTTCTTTCTCGAAAATTCCGATGGTCAACGCCATGGGAGACCCTCCTTTCCCGCATAGCCCAGTATGAGCTTACATACTTGGTATACCCTGAAGGAAGAGCTTTGAACCGAAGGGGCGCGATGTCCGAATACTTGCAGAATCCAACTCTCCCGGAAAAACGGAGATGAAGTTACGGCGCATAATGCTTCGACCCTCCGGGCATCACTTCCACTTTGACCAAGCAGCGATCATCCGATCTTCCATCCAATGGCTTGCAATCAATTAACTGTTCCAAGCTCGATTCATCCTCTTTGACCTGATAGAGAAATGCCGCCAACTGCTCCAATTGCGCCTCGTCATCGCCTTGGAAAGGTCCCAATATGCCATCGGTAAACATATATAGCTTATCCCCTTGGGAAAGGTCGATGCTGCGGGTAACGATTTCCAGCTTGTCGAACATCCCAAGCGGCGCCGAGCTGACCGAGAGCTTCGCAGGGAGCGGCTCACCCGCACGATAGAGTAATCCGGAAGGGTGTCCCGCGTTGGTGTATTCCAGTTTCCTGCGTTCCAAATCTAGAGTCGCGTAAATGCCGGTACAATAATAGTGAATAAGTTCGTTCTCCCATTGGAGCCCCATCAATCGACGGTTAAGCTCCGTGAATACCCGTTCGGGAGACCAGAGCGTTCGCATGGACTCCTTAAGGATCGAAGCTATGAACATGCTGACCAGCGAGGAGGAAATTCCGTGCCCCATCGCGTCGATGACCGCTATGGCCCAGCGGTTGTCATCTATTCTATGCCAGGCATATAAGTCTCCTGCCAACGCCTCGGAAGCTTTGAAATAAGCTTTAATCCGGACATCCGGATCATCCACGGAATCCGGAAGCACCGACTCCTGAACTTGACGAGCAAGAAGAAGCTCCTGCCGCATGCGGGAATCCCTCTCCTTGCGCCAATCTAATTCACGTTTTAACTTAAGCGCGGAACGTATTCGCGCGAGCAGCTCCGTCTTATTGATCGGTTTGGTTACGAAATCGATCGCGCCGGCATCCAATGCTTCGGCAAGCTTTCGCGAGTCGCCGATTGCGGTAACCATGATGACCGGGATATCTTTATAATGAATGTTGCCTTGCAGCCTTCGACACGTTTCTATCCCATCCATGGCAGGCATCATCAAATCCAGCAAGATCAAATTTATCCGCGGAACGGAGATCATATTCCCATCACTGTTGCTTTTAAGCAGCTCAAACATTTCTTCGGCCGAATAGGCTATGCAAATGTTATTGTATCCCGCTCTTTTTAACATTTCTTGTATTACCATGACGTTCATTGCGTTGTCATCTACGATCAACACGGTCATCTTTATTGTAGTCTCCTCGACAGATTTCTGCCCTAATTCCTTATTCCCATATGCTCCCGAGCTTAATCTGTCTCGTCATGCCCTTTATTAAACTATTGCCTCAATATTGAAACATTAAATCCACATCTCACAATTTCTCCTTCCTAGAGGAATGAGATTGTCGTTCTCCTTGTTTCCACCCTTTCTGAATGCCCATTACGACGCACGAACCTAAGGCCGCCCATTGCAGCCAGGATGGATTAACTTTGCCGCCTTCTAGGGTAGCCGCTTGTTTACGGATCGAATGCGTGAAACTTTTGGTCGCTTCCCGCGCCGTTCCGGTGACTTCGCTGAGCAGAACGCCAACGTCTTGAACGGCATCGAACAAGGGATCCGCCGATTGCAGTTTTCCTCTAATATCGTCGGCTACGACATTAACGCTTTCCGCTAATTTCTTAACCTCGCCTTGCAATCCTTCGACCGTTTCCTTCACTTCCTGCATGGCGGATTGCGCGGTTACCAGAGAACTTTGCGCCGTCTTTAATAGAGCAATCAAAAATCCGCACAAAACCACGAAAGCCGCGGCCGCAATCGCTACGCTCCATGTCATAATATCGTTATTTTCCATGAACAGCCCTCCATCTCAATCCTATCATTGTACCGTTACGTTACCCGCTCTAAGGGTGCAGCGAAACAATTGCCCGCTAAAGATTCATAGCCGAAAGCAAGGGGTAACTTTGTTTATAGTCTCCTTCTTCACCGGCTGCCGCAGCAGGGTCTGATAACCGGATTCCAGTCTATTAACGCGGACAAGCCATCTGGATAATGGTTGCAGTAAATTCCTTTTTCAGGTAAAGTAGGCTATAGCATAAAGTCATCTGTCTCCTCTTCAATTAGCCAACGCGGTAAGCACATGGGATGAACGAATCAGATCGATGCAGCCTACTTTCCTGACAAAGAACCACTACCAGATACAGACGCTTCCCTACGCTTTCGCGAAATGGGAAGCGTCGTTTTTTTCACGGGGAGGTGATTAACAATCCGATAATTGCGACTGGTGTCAGTTGACCTTGCGGGGGGAACACATCAAATTAAACGGAGGTTGATCCTATCATGAAAGCATTATTTCTCGCCGGCGGCTTAGGTACTAGGCTGCGTCCCTTAACGGAACATCTTCCGAAGCCGATGGCCCTGGTGGGTAATCGACCTTGGTTGGAACATTTGCTAATGCATTACCGGGAACAAGGCGTGAGTGAATTCGTAATAGCAGTCAAACATTACCGTGAGCTTATCGAAAGCCACCTCGGCGACGGTTCCAAATTCGGTGTCCGCATTGATTACGCCGTAGAGAAAGAATTGCTCGGCACCGCCGGCGCGATCAAAAACGCGGAGCACCTGCTAACCGATCGATTCATTGTCGTGAACGCGGACATTATCCATCAAGTCGATCTAGCCTCCGCCCTGAAGTTTCATGAAAATCATCGCGGTGCCATTACGATCTGCTTGACGGAAGTGGATGACCCCTCCCATTACGGCGTCGTGGAACAAACCGAAAGCGGCCAGATTACCCGATTCATCGAAAAACCAAAAAAAGAAGATGCAACGTCAAATCGGATAAATGCCGGCATATACATTATGGAGCGGAGATCGCTCGACTTCGTGCCATCCGGCAGACCGGTATCGATCGAGAAAGAAACATTCCCTCTCTTGATCGAGAATGGCAGCGGGATATACGGCCACCCCATCGGCGGTTATTGGATGGACATGGGCACTAAGGAACGTTATCGCCAGCTTCACTGGGATTTGCTTGATCGCCGCTTCCCGGTCAAAATCGACGGCAAAGAAATGGAGGACAAAGGCATTTGGCTTGGCGACAATGTCCGGGTTGGCCAAGGCGTATTGTTCGTTCCTCCGGTCATGATCGGGGACGACGTAACCATTGGAGATCGCGCGATCATCGGACCGTATGCAGTCGTAGGCAAAGGAAGCCGGATCGGCAACCAAGTTCGCTTATCCAACTCTATCTTGTGGGACCGTTGCAAAATTCGCGCCGGCGCTCAAATAAATGAATGCATATTCGGTTCCGGCATGCGGGTCGGACCCCATATTTTACACGAAGCCGTTTGCAACCGGACTTTGGAGGTGCAACTCTGATGAACAACCGTCTACCCCAGATTGCTTATCTCAGTACTTATATTCCCAAAAAATGCGGACTTGCTACTTATACGCACCATTTGCGCGAAGCGATAACCCATGCCAAAGGGAACCGGGCGCTTGATCCGGTCATTGCGATGTGCAATCCCGAGGAGCGTTTGGATTATCGGGAGCCGTGGATGCTGCCTCTCGTTAAGCAGGACCGGGATGAATACAGAAAAGTAGCCGAAGCGATCAATCAAAGCACCATTGAAGTCGTTTCCCTTCAACATGAATTCGGAATTTTCGGTGGTGATGCCGGATCGCATATTATCGATTTTTTGCGCCGTGTGAAAAAACCGGTCGTCACGACATTTCATACCGTCTTTGAGCATCCCGTTGAGCCCTATTCCGACGTGCAAAAGGAAATCGCCCATTGGAGCGATCATCTGCTCGTCATGAACCGCAAAGGAATCGGATACTTGCATGATAATTTCGGCGTGCCGCTCGAGAAAATAACGTTTATACCCCACGGTACCCCTGTGCCGAATCGGGCGGACCGCGCCAATGTCCGGCGAAACGCAGGCTGGGATAATCGCAAAGTGTTATTCACCTTCGGTTTGCTCGGACGCAGCAAGGGAATCGAACTTATTTTGCGTTCATTGGCATTAGCCGTTCATGCCGTTCCCGAATTACTCTACATCATTGCGGGTCAAACTCATCCCGAGGTTCGTAAACACGAAGGCGAGGCTTATCGCGAGGAATTAATGACCATGATCACGGAGCTTGGCCTCGAGCATCATGTACAATGGATCAATCGCTATGTGCCTGAGGACGAATTGGCATCTCTTATATCCGCATGCGATTTGTACGTCACTCCCTATCCTGGCATGGGCCAAATCACGAGCGGGACGCTGGCTTATGCGGCAGGGTTGGGTCGTCCGATTCTCTCTACCCCATATGTTTACGCCAAAGATCTGGTGCAAGGCTATGACGAGATGTTGCTTCCGTTCGGCGATGTCCGGGCGTGGAGCTCAAAGCTCATTGAACTGTTTACGTTTCCGGGCATGTTAAACGATTGGGAACGGGTCATGGCGGAAATCGGACGAAGCATGCATTGGCCGCAGGTGGGGGCGCAACACCTGCGGTTGTTTCAACAAGTCATTACGGAACAGAGAGATAAAATTGCCGATGTCGGCTAATGGCAAGATTAACCGTCCGGAGGCGATGCCATCTTTCGCCCATTTGTGCCGCCTGACGGATGACACGGGAATACTGGAACACGCTCTGGGGCGCATACCGCGCCGCCGTGAAGGATATACGACCGATGACAACGGAAGGGCTCTTTGGACCGTGACGGAATGGCTTTCTCTCAAGCCGGACAACGTAAATTCGGAAGATCGGAACGAGCTTAACCGGCTGGCGGATATTTATTTGGCATTCATGCTTTGGGCACAAAAAGATGACGGTTGGTGGCTCAATAATTTCGCCTATGACCGGACGCTGGAGCCCGAGGAAATCTCGCACGACTGCCAAGGCCGTTCGATCTGGTCTTGCGCCGATGCTTGGATCCGTCTGGACGGCCCCCATCGGGAAACCGCTAGAGTGATCGTCGAACGATCGCTGCCTACGCTAAGCCGTATCGACTCGCTGCGCGGTCAAGCTTTCGCAATGGCGGCTTGCGCCCACTTGCTGGAAGCTTCGCGAAACAGGGTGATCGATCTTCCCCTGGATGTGAAGAGCGAACTTAATCACCATTTAGTCCGTCTGGAGATGCTGCTTAACCGGGCATTTCGTCATTTCTACGACGATAACTGGCATTGGTTCGAACCTGCGATGACTTATAGCAACGGAGTCCTTCCTTGGGCGATGCTGCGAACTTACCGCTTCACTCAGAGGCCGGAAACCTTAAAAACAGGCTTAGAGAGTTTATCCTTCTTGCTCGACGTTATGACCGCCGACGAAGGTTGGCTTCGCCCCATCGGAAACGAAGGCTGGTGCACGTCCGAAACCGTCAGCATCTGGGATCAGCAGCCGCTGGAGATGTTCAAGCTTGCTCTCGCTATGGAGGAAGCGGCATTAGCCATGGAGCTTTCCGAGCGGGAGGAAAGCTCTCGTCTGGTAGGAAGCGTCCGGGGAAAAGGACCTTTCGATTCCCGTGCGGGTGATGCGGCTTACGTCCGATTTGCAATTGTCGGCCGCTCAAGCTTAGATGCGGAAAACCATTCCATAAGCACAGAGTACCCATCACATTTCCGCTCCGTTCGCGAAATGTGCAGGGAATGGTATTACGGCGATAACGACTTGCAAGTGCCTGTCATCAATCCGGAGGATGGCAGCTGCTACGACGGACTTACGCAGTACGGCCCCAATATTAATTGCGGCGCTGAAGCGACGATATCCTACTTGATGACTGAGGCATTGTGCCGGCGAAGTTCATAAACGGATCGGAGATATCCTGGGAGATTGTCGGGTTTAAGGGTTGAGCAGGGCTTGTTCCTATTCAACCCTTTTTTCATGTCAGGTATTCATCTATTACTTTATAAGAGTCAAAGATCATTCGATACTTATACATTCATTAGAGAGTTCATCTTATTAGAATTGATAATTTATATAACGTTTAATGTTATATTTAATTTCTTATCATGTAAGTTGAATACGTTGTCATAGAAAAGTACAAATCCAATAACATAAGCCAAAGACAATAATTTGCAAATTCCTCATAATTACAACAGGAACTAAACATAATGAAATGGGAGGCAGTTAAATGTTCGAAACAAAAAAGCTATTCATTGTGTTAACCGCAGCTTCGATGTTTTTGTTATCGGCTTGTTCAGGAAACAAGGCCGGAGAAGCGACGGAGGGAAGTTCAAACACCGGCAAGCAGGTGGAAATTACATTTGCCGAGACGGTTCCGAGCCAAGAGCGTACCGTTGTCCTCAAGAAACTGATTGACGACTTCCAAGTCAAGAATCCTAACATCAAAGTGAACTTTCAAAGTTTTCCGGTCGAACAGGCCCGCGAAAAGCTGATTGCCCTGGCAACGGCAAAACAGCTTCCGGACGTGTTCGAAGTAAGCAACTCATGGATCGGTCCTTTGGCCGTTAACAACGCGATAGAGGATTTGGAACCTTATGTAGACAAATTCGCGAATCGCAGCGATTTCTCCGACAGCGCAATTGCCATCGGCAAAAGTTACGGGGATAAGCTATATTGGATCCCATATGGAACGTATGGTATCGCGGTCTATTACAATAAAGGCATGTTCGAAAAAGCGGGGCTGCAGCCGCCGCAAACGCTTGACGATTTTATCAGTGCGGCGAAAGCTTTGACCAAACCAGCCGAGAATCAATATGGCTACTCGTTCCGCGGCGGAGTTTACGGCTTTACTCACGCACTGCTGTGGATCATGGGAACGACAGGCGTTAACTCCTTGTTCGACGCAAATGGAAAAAGCGTGCTCGACAGCCCGGAAGCGATTCAGGCACTGCAACAATACGCAGGCCTCTATCTGGACAAGCTCGTACCGCCGGATTCGCTTAACTGGAGCTATAAAGAAACGGTCGAAGCCTTTACGACGGGCATAACCGGCATGCTGATCCAAAGCAATGAGGTTGTCGCTATCAGCAAGGAAAAAATGGGCGATAACTTCGGAACAGTGATGCTGCCTCTCGGACCGAGCGGCAAACAGTTTGACACGAGCGGACAGAACGGTTATACAATTGCCTCGACATCCAAGAATAAAGAGGCCGCGGCTAAGCTTCTGGAATATTTGATGTCTTCCGAGCCCAACTTGGATTTCACGAAGTTCGGCGGATTCACGCCTGTTCTGAAAAGCTTGCAGAATGATCCCGCATTCAGCGATGGTCCGATCAAAGTGTACAAAGATCAAATCAATTCCGCGGATATCGAGTTTGCCAATTTGCCGACTTATTTGCCGGAATGGTCTGAATTTATCGTTCAATACAGCACTTCCGAGGTTCAGAAGCTGTTATTGAAAAACCAAACGGCAGAACAAACGGCTAAAAACCTCGCTCAATTCTTGAACGATGCGATGGACAAGTGGAACAAGAAGTAACAGCAATTTAAATCCAGCCTCTCGCAATAACGCAGGCAACAGGGATTTTATTCCCCGTTGCCTGCACTCTTAAAAAACAAGCTCAACCCAGTATTTTAAAGGAGAATATAAATGGGTCGAAGATGGCACAAAAGAATGAATCCGTACTACTATTTGCTGCCGGCGCTCTTAGGTATTCTATTCGTTTACGCATACCCAATCGTCGCTTCCGTTTATAACTCCTTCATGGATTATAATGTGTCAAGATCCCCCGACGCGGTGTATCAAGGGATAAAAAACTACACCGTTTTATTTAAAGATTCGATGTTTGGCTTGGTCATCAAAAATACGCTGATCTATGTATTCTTGTCGGTGTTCTTTCAATTTGTGCTCGGCTTTTTGCTTGCAATGCTGCTTCTTCGGCGTTTTCCGGGAAAAGCCGTTTACCAGTCATTGGTCTTTATCCCGTGGGCAGTTGCCGGATTTTTGATTGCAATCATGTTTAAGTGGATGTTTAATGCTCAATGGGGCGTTATTAATGATTTGCTCATGAAGGCGGGTATTTTAAGTGAACCGTATCCCTTCCTGTCGAGTCCGGACACATCTCTTTATACGACTGTCATCGCTTCGATATGGTACGGAGTGCCGTTTTTCGCGATTATGATTTTGGCTTCGCTGCAATCCATTCCCGAAGATCTTTACGAAGCGGCGAGCATTGATGGCGCCCGGAAGCTTAGACAATTCTGGAGCATTACGGTTCCCTATATAAAACCAACATTAATACTGACAGTGCTGCTGCGAATTATTTGGATGTTTAATTCCGGCGATTTGATCTACATCATGACGGCAGGCGGCCCGGCGAATTCATCTCATATTTTACCGACATATTTGTTCGAAAAGGCGTTTGTTGCTCTCAATTTCGGTTTGGCATCGGCAATTGCCACGATAACGGTAGCTTTTCTGATTGTATTTACGATCACGTATTTGCTTGTTACCAAATTTGAAAAATCCGGTGATTTTTAATGAAAATAACGACTCTGCTCACGAATGTTTCCCGTTTCTGCCTGTTAACCTTATTTCTCCTATTTACTTTGTTTCCAATCTATTGGATGTTGCTTACTTCTATTAAACCCGCGAATGAAGCGGTTAAACTTCCGATCGAATATTGGACTTCTCATCCGACATTAAGCAACTATGTCAGCATATTTACCGATTCAGCGTTTCCTACTTTTTTCAAAAACAGTTTTATCGTGGCGATTATTAGTGCTGCAATTACGCTGTTTCTGTCCTTGCTCGCCGGGTACAGCTTGTCGAGATTTCGTTTCCGGGGCAAGAAAGTCACATTGTTGACCTTCCTTGTCACGCAAATGTTTCCGGTTGTCGTCATGATTATCCCGTTGTTCGTTATTTTTTCCAAATTGGACTTGCTCAACTCGCTTCTCTCTTTGATTATTTCATATTCCATCATCAATATTCCGTTTTGCACCATCATGATTAAAGGTTTTTTCGACCGTACTCCGGGAGCTCTCGAGGAAGCCGCTTTAGTTGACGGGTGTTCACAGTTCGGCGCCTTGTTCCGCATCTTGATTCCGGTCATGCTGCCGGGAGTCGTGGCTACGTTCGCTTTTGCGTTCATCTCTTCATGGAACGAGTTTTTCTTAAGCCTGATGTTTATCAGTTCGGAAGAAACGAAAACGATCCCGGTTGGCATAGGAATTTTCGTTTCTCAGTTCGAGGTTGATTGGGGCTTGTTAAGCGCGGGGACGATCATCGCGATTATCCCAAGCATCCTGTTGTTTGTTCTCATACAAAAATATCTAATCAGCGGCTTAACTGCCGGAGCCGTAAAATAGACGGGAAGGTTTACGATAAAAGATGAATCAAATTACAAAAATGCTGCATCATTTCGAATTTCCCCATGATAACGGCGATGCGGTTGTTCCGCCAGTCATTGCTTCCTCTTATTTTGCCTCACAAAGCTATGAGCAACTTGCAGAGCGATTCAGCAAGGAGGAAGGGGCCCAAACGAAAAATCCGACGGTTGAAATATTGGAACAAAAGCTTGCCGCAATGGAAAATGGAGAAAGCTGCCACTGCTTCTCTTCCGGAATGGCGGCGATCGCAAGTACGATTACGGCCCTTGTTAAAACAGGCGATCATGTCATAAGCGTAAAGAGCGTATGCCATCCGACCCATTCTTACTTTAACGAATACTTGCCACGGTTCGGGGTAGAAGTCACGTTCGTGGATGGAAGCCGCACGGAAGAAATCGAACAAGCGTTTAAGCCAAATACGACGCTCATTTATTTGGAGTCCCCCTCCTCTTATTTGTTCCACATGCAGGATTTACGGGAAATTTCCCGGATCGCTCGGCAAAAAGGGATTATAACGGTAATTGACAACACTTGGGCGACGCCCTTGTTTCAAAATCCGATTGAACATGGAATCGATCTTGTTATCCATTCCTTAACCGAATATATCAACGGCCATAGTGATATTCGGGCCGGAGCGGTCATCGGCACAGCGGATAAAGTGAAGCGGATCAAAGAAAGGGGAGCGAATGTGCACGGGGGTGTCCTATCGCCGATGCAGGCTTGGTTTATTATTAGAGGATTAAGGACGATCGCGGTCAGAATGCAGCGGCACCAACAATCGGCTTTAGAGATTGCACAATTGCTTGAAAACCACCCCTTGATTGAACGGATATATTACCCTGGCGCCTCCGGGTACGGTCAAAAGGAGCTTGCAATGACGTACTTGCGCGGCTTTTCCGGCGTTATGTCTCTATCGATAAAGGGAACCGAGGTTCATGCGAAACGATTTGTTAACCAATTACGTCTTTTCCGAATCGGGGATGGTTGGGGTGGATATGAAAGCGCAGTGATGCCCTTTACCGCCGTGCGGCTTCCGGTACCGGAAGCGAACTCGCCGTCGGTTACGGCATATCCTCTCGTAAGGCTTTCAATCGGCTTGGAAAACGTAAATGATTTGAAAGAGGATTTGCTTCATGCACTGGAATACGCTTTGCCCTGCAAGGAGGTTGAGAGCATTGGATAAATGGACGGAAATGCTTCTGGATGAAACGTTTATGGAGCCTCTGCATGGCTCCGTGTCACCTGTAATGTTTCAAACTTCGTTATTTGTAAAACGCAGCTTCGATGAAATGAAGCGGGATAGATATAATCCGAAATCTTACTTTTATTCCCGCGGAAACAACCCCACAGTCAATTTGTTGGAACACAAATTGGTGCAAATGGAAAACGGAGAAGACGGTAAATGTTTCGGATCCGGAATGGGGGCGATTTCTGCCGCAACGATGAGCGTATTATCGGCTGGCGATCATGTCGTTTGCTCTCAGAGCGCTTACCAACCGACGCGGGATCTGCTCTCCTCCTATTTGGGCAGATACGGCGTCGAATCCACCTTCGTCAATTCGGGGGAGGAAGACGTTTGGCGTTCGGCCGTTCGGCACAATACCAAATTGTTCATGCTGGAATCTCCTTCTAGTTTCTTGTTCGAGATCCAGGATTTACGTGGAATCGTTGCGTTGGCCAAGGAAAAAGGAATCGTAACTATCCTGGATAATACTTGGGCGACGCCCGTATTTATGAATCCGCTGGATATCGGAATCGATCTCGTGGTCCATTCCCTCTCCAAGTATATATCGGGACACAGCGATATCGTCGGCGGGGTGGTTGTCGGAAACGAAGAAAGGCTAAAAAAAATCAAACATGATGAAGCTGCCCTGTTTGGAGGAAGAATGTCTCCGTTCGAGGCAATGCTCGTCCTGCGAGGGCTGCGCACGCTAGAAATACGAATGGGAGAGCACCAGCAATCCGCGCTCAAGCTCGCAAGACTGCTGGAGAATCACCCCAAGGTACGGAAAGTGATTCATCCGGGTCTGGAAAGTCACCCGCAACATGAGCTTGCCCGTTCTTTATATAAAGGATATTCCGGATTGTTCAGCTTCATATTGGATACCGATTTGCCGGGAACGAAATCGTTCGTCGATAGCCTTCGAATTTTCCAGATAGGGGTAAGCTGGGGCGGCTTTGAAAGTTTGGCCCTTCCTTCGGCCATTCTTGAAGAACCGATCCCCTATAGGTTGGACGGCAAAGAAATTGATGTGTCGGACACCCTTGTTCGGGTGTCCGTCGGACTGGAAAGCTCTGACGACTTATGTGAAGATATGCTGCAGGCGTTGGCGCTCATCTAACCGTTATTAGTAAATCCGGTTTCTGTTCCTGTATTCCGTCGGAGTACAGCCTATCTTCTTCTGAAACATCTTCGAAAAGTAGTGGATGGAGGAGAATCCATACTTCTCCGCAATTTCAGTGATGGACAAGTTGTTATATTTTAGATCGTGTTTCGTCCGCAGCAAAATGCTGTTGTTCCAGTAAGCTTTCGGAGATAAACCGGTTTGTTCCTTAAACAAAGCGTGAAAATGGCTGCGGCTGAGATCAATCTTTTTGGCGCATGTTTCGATTAGGCTATCGATCTCTTCAAGAGAGGGAGTACGCGAAATCCCGTTCATCCATTCGATCGATTTTTTAATTCTGGGATCTATGGCAGAAGCCGGCTCTAACGTGTTTTTAATAAAGTGGTACAGAAATAACTGAAAATAACCGCGGATTTCTAGAGACGCCGGAAAATAGCTCTCATCAAGCAGCTCAGGCGACGAGGTGAACAGGTCGAAGCGGGGAAGCCACACGTTGAGATTTTTCACGAAACCGTATTCGGTAATACCGATATGGATTTGGGGACCAAGGTAATCATCGCGGATTGTGTTCTTGATGAGAGTAAAGTAGTCATTTTGATGCGTAAAATCGGGTCTTTCCCTGTAAGTCCAATCGAAATACGCGCACCGATGAATCATCGGATTAGAGTGGGAGGCTTCCCAGCGATGCTGCTTTCCCGGAGGAATATAAATTAACGCCCCCGGTTTGGCCTCATAAACTTGATTGTTCATATGCAGCTTGCCTAAACCTTCTTCGATAAGAACGATCGTGCTTGCGTAGCAGATTCTTGTCTCGCTTGTTTGGCCCGGAACAAAACAATATCTTTGAGCGAACAAAACGTAAGGATAAACATTGTCCAAATAGGTTCTCGGGTTGTTCATGCCGGTTCTCCTAACCGTTTCCGTTTATTTCTATTCCCGGCGCAGCTTGTTTAACGCTTGATTCAAATCATCGGGCAGCGGGGCACGCACTTGCTGCTTGTCACCGGTCCAGGGGTGGCTCCAGATCAAGCTTTCCCCGTGCAGCGCCTGACGGGAGATGACTCCTCGCTTCCCCCCGTAAAGCCCGTCGCCGGCTAGAGGGTGGTTAATAGACGAGAGATGAACCCGGATTTGGTGCGTACGCCCCGTTTCCAAGCGAAGCCGAACCAAGGTATGGTCCCGCAGGCGCTCAACCACCTCGAAGTGGGTCACGGCGGGATCACCCGTATCGCTCACCCGTCGACGGGTGGAATGATGGCGATCCTGGCCGATCGGCTTGTCGATCTTTCCTTTGTTGCCTTCCACGTAACCTTCCGCCAAAGCGACGTATATCCTTTCGATCTTCTTCTCCCGCATCGCCTTGTCGTATTGATAGTGGGCAAACTCGTTTTTGGCGTATAACACAGGACCTGTCGTATCCTTGTCTATCCGATGGATATGCCTGATTCGCACGTCCTGTCCCGACATCTCGTAATAAGCGGCTACCGCGTGAGCGAGCGTCCGACGCTGACCCTTCTCGCTCGGATGAACCTCGATGCCGGCAGGTTTGTTCACGATAAGTGTAAACTCGTCCTCGTAGAGAATGTTCAGCTCCATCCAGTCCGATGGAAAATCCCGGCTTTCCCGCGGGAATAAATGCAATCTTAGGTTCGGACCTTGCAGCATGAATCCCCGTGTCTGCACCAGTTTGGAGATCAGTTTGGGAGGCAGCGGCAAATGCTTTTTGATCACCGGCATCGGTGCGCCGACCAATGTGTCAGGCAAGCGGATATCCATCCATTCGCCTTTCACTCGTCCCATGCTAATAACGGAATGACTACCGCCCTCAATGCTATTGCCGCGTCCGCCGCGATTGGCAGCCGGGCGATTCCCGCTCTGGTTAGGACGAGTTCCCCTCTCCCGATCGAACGGTTTCCTAGGCGCTTCGGCTCGCGCCTTGTCGCCGCCCGCTCTCCGCTCCTTTTGATTTCCGCGGTCGTTAGTCGCCTTAGACGGTCCTACCCGATCTCTGCGACCGTTCCTCTCCTTGCCTCCGCTCTGTTTCGAACCTCCGTGCTGCCGATTCCGTCCTGCTCCGCTCATGCCGGTAAACCTCCGATTTCATTCCGCTCCAGTGCCCTAAGTAAGTCTTTGCCGAACAATATACGGGAATGCCCTTTCAAAGTCAACTCTTAGGGACGGCATTGACGAAATGACGTCATACTTTAATCACAATATCCGCCACTTTTCCCATTCGACCTTCATAGGAACATCTGGCGTTATTTCAGGGATAAACTCGAGTTCTCCCGCTTTCGATTAAACTTGTCATTATACAACAAAATAACACCGTTGCCACATTTTTACTTTAGATATAACGTTGGTATTAGGGGTTTGTCCCCCTTATCATTACCCCCGGGAGGTTTTATCGAGATGGACTTGGATGCTGAAGAAGTAGTAGCGGTTGACGAATTGGAATTGGAAGCGGATGCAGAAGTAGAAGCCGAAGAAGTTGAAGTAATCGAGGCAAGCTCGGATGAGGAAGAAGCCGTTGAGGAAACTTCCGAAGAAGCTTCAGCCGAGGCAGAAGAAGTAGAAGTTGCCGAAGCGGAAGAAGCGGAAGTCACAGCAGAAGCTGAAGCAGATGAGCCTGCATTAGCCGAAGTTGCTGCGCACGAAACCGAATCCTCCGACGCGGAGTCGGCCGCTGACTAATTGTTAATCCTTAACCGATTTCACAAAGGGGCTTTCCCGTAGGTCTGTATAGACCTATCGGGAGAGCCCCTTGCCATTCTATTCTATGGCAATATCCAATCTCTTAGGCGCGACTGCGGAAGAAGCTGCGGATCGCCCATTTACGCTCGTGCCTTTTCATGTAACGCGGCAATGAACGGTATAGTTGGCGGCATTCACGGTAGGCGATAGCCGCATCTTCGTGATTGCCTAAACTAGTATATACGGACCCTAGGCGGTAGTAAGCTTCGCAGGAAGAAGAGTTAACATCCCTGAATTCCTGCAAGTAAGCGATCGCTTTGGCGGGGTCCGGTTTGGAGAAGGACTCCGCAAGGCGCAAATACGGTTGGCCATATTTAACTCTCGGGCTTATGGCGAGCGCTTGCCTCATTTCCCGTTCTCCGTCTTCCAAATTCCCCAAGGCCAAATCACAAATGCCAATGTCGCTCCAGTACTCGGCGGAGTGATCCATTTGAGTCTGGATGCCGAGCAGGATTTCGCGGGCTTGACCGAATTTCTTGCCTTCGATTAATAACCGGGCAAGCTCTGATTTGGCGGATACGTCGTGAGGACTTAAGTGAAGTTGCCGCTTCCATTTGGCAATTGAATTGCGGCGGCGGAAGGGTCGGACAATGCTAGGCGACAATCCGATAAACCGCCGCTCGAGCACGTAGATGATAACAAGCAGAACCAATATGGCTACAAACGGGCTTCCGAACAACCACGTTAAGCCTACGAACAATAAAATTTTACTCATTTGACACGATGCCTCACTTTCTTCGCTAAATATCTCTACTCCTTTTTCGTCAAAAAAGGGCCGAATTCCTTCTCACCCTTACGAGTTAGTTTCACGACTCAACACATAATTCCGCTACTTATTGCAGATCCTTTGAAAAAAAGGGGCTTCGGACATGTTCGCGATAAAATGGCTCCTAGTATTCGCCTTTTTCTTTGCTGTATTTGACGTCTCGAACCTTACAAAACCTAAAGCTATCTCTTACGATGTTGTTGTTCTGGGCAGCGATCCCGAATCCCTTGCCGCCGCCATTGCGGCGGCAAGGGAACACCAAAAAACGCTGCTGCTGGACACGCATACGGAAATCGGCGGCGTATTTACGCTTTCCAAACTCAATACGATGGACCTGAGTTACGCGCCCGATCGAAGGACTCTTTTGACGCGAGGTATTTTTGAAGAGTTTTATACGCTTGTGCATCGCCGGACTTCATTTGACATTCAAGATGCTATTCTGGCATTTTGGGGCCTTGTAAGGAAAGAATCCCATCTGACTCTCGACCTTGGCTCCCGATCGATTGTCCTGAATAAGAATAATGGGCGTGTGTCAAAGCTCTCTTATATCGATTCCAAAGGGACAAATCGGCTATTGTCATTTCGGCAAATCATCGACAGTACGCCGGACGCCACCTATGCCGCGCAAATAGGCGTGCCTTTCACTTACGGCCAAGAAGATTATCGCGATGTAAAAGAGGCCATGTGCTCCACTCTCATCTTTGAGCTTCGTAACGTGAATTGGCACCGAGTCGCCTTGCATTTGCGAAACGATGGCAATGCCGCAACCGGCATTGACGCTTATTCGGCATGGGGATACCCGGAAATCGCGGCTTACGTGTCAAACGATACGCATATTGCAATGCGCGCTTTGAATATGGGGAAGCAGTCCAACGGAAACGTGCTGGTGAACGGCTTGCAAATCTTCGGCGTTGAAGGTACTGACCAAGCGTCACTTGCGCTGGCGCGTGAACGCGCAGAACGCGAACTGCCCTCCATCGTCGAATATATGCATCGTTTTCCCGGTCTAGAGAAGGCAGCACTCGTGTCGGCTGCGCCGGAGTTATACATCCGGGAGTCGCGCCATATGAAAGGATTGTACCGCTTATCGATTGACGATGTACTTGAGAACCATGATTTTGAAGATCGTATCGCTTTTGGCGCTTATCCTGTCGATATCCAAAGAAGCACAACCAGTCAAACCAATCTGATAATAGGAAAACCCCGGCAGTATGCGATTCCCTTTCGTTCAATCGTCGCGCCGACAGTGAACAATCTGTTAGTTGCTTCCCGGAGCGCAAGCTATGATTCGTTGGCACACGGGAGCGCAAGAACCATTCCGACAGGCATGTCGGTGGCTGAGGCTGCCGGCGTTGCCGCGGCATATGCGAATGTTCATCACCTTTCATTTCACGAAATGGCAACTGATCCGGAATTTTATCACATCCACCGAATCCAACAAATCTTAAATCGTAAAAATGCATGCCTCTATCCTTTTACGGCTCCTCCCCAACCCTTCGCTTCCAGCGAAGCTTATAAGATGATGCTGCACTTTCGTCGTATGGGACTTGTAGCAGGCGGACTGGAGAACAATTATCATTTCATACATCCGATTCCGCCAACAGCTTACTTCGGAGGTCTTACCCGGCGCGTCGCCTCGGCTTCGAGCGGATCGTCAGGCCAATAGTGCTTAGGATATCGGCCTTTCAAATCTTTGCGCACCTCGAAGTAGGCGTTATTCCAGAAGCTGGCCAAATCCCGCGTCACCTGAACGGGACGCTGCGCCGGAGACAGCAGATGCAGCGTTAGCGGCACTCGGCCGCCCGCTATGCGCGGAGTTTCCGGCAAGCCGAACAGCTCTTGCAGACGAACGGAAAGCGTCGGCGCATCGATGTCGCTATAATCAATCGGCACTCGCGATCCGCTGGGTACCGTCCAGTGGGACGGAGCGTTATTCTCCAATTGCCGGCGCTGTTCCCAGCTCAACATGGATTCCAGAACGTCCTTTAAGTTAAGCCGTTGCAAATCCGAACGGCTTTTCATCCCTTCTATATGAGGGGCAAGCCAATCCTCCAAAGATCCGAACAAAGCTTCATCCGATAGATCCGGCCACGAAGCATCGTGATTGCGGACGAAGACGGCCCTCTCCTGCAATTGACGGGCTGCCTTGGTCCACGGCAGCAACTTTAAACCTTCCGTACGAATACCTTCGACCAGAACTTGAAGCACGCGGTCGGCAGGCGGACGGCTTAACGGCGTTTCCTCTAACAGCAGGGCGCCGAGCTTCTTGCGAACCCTTCCGCGAACGGAGTGCGATTCAAGGTCCCAGTAGATGTGCGTTTCCGTGCTCATCTCTTCTTCCAGATGATCAGCCAATTGTTCGAATGAGATCGGTGCGGCTAGACGGATTCGGCTGTCCGTTCCCAGATCGTCTACATCCGCAACGACAATCCATTGTTCATGGGCTAGGAGTTGTCCTCCCGCAAAGGCCGCCCCTCTTCCACCGCTTAGCAGATATTTGCCATTGTCCCGCTGCCGGGCTATCCGATCGGGATAGGCAAACGCAAGCAGCAGCCCGCAATCCTGAATGTCACCGCGCCGCTCACCAGCTTGTATTCCAAGTTCGCGCTGCCACCGATTGGCTTCTTCCAAGAGTCTCCGGCGCGCCCCCTCATCTACTGCGAAAGCTCCTTCGCCTCTGAGGGCTTCATGCCGAACCCGCAAGTCGGCGGTTGGAACGCCGCCTTCGAAACGAATGAAGTCCCTTTCGCCGAGCAGGACGGCGAGCTCGCACCCTAACGAGCCCAAGCCGATGGGAACCGCCCGAAGCAGCATGTGGGCGATTCGCGGATGCTTTCCGAACTCGGCCATCCGCTTCCCGTGCGCCGTTATGGATTGTCCGCTCTTATCCAACGCCCCCAGCTGAACAAGCAATTCCCGGGCTTGCTGCAGAGCCGGAACGGGAGGGGCATCGAGCCACTCCAGCTCCGCGGGATCGTTCACTCCCCAGACGGACAACTCCAACAACAGAGATGTCAAATCCGCTCCCATGATTTCCGGGGTACTCCGTGGAGCCAAGCTCTGTTGCTCTTCCCGGCTCCATAACCGATAACAGGTTCCAGGCATCAGTCGGCCCGCGCGTCCGCGACGTTGATCGGCGGAAGCCGCGGATACCGTTATAGTCTCCAGACGAGACATGCCCGTTCGCGGGGAAAACCGGGATACCCGCATCAACCCGCTGTCGATAACGACAGTAATGCCCTCCACGGTTAAGCTGGTTTCCGCTATGGAGGTGGCAAGCACGATCTTCCTATGTCCGGGCGCCGCAGGAGATAAAGACTGATCTTGCGCATCCGATGTCAAGCTCCCATGAAGTGGACATATATGGACGGAGGAATCCCGCAGTTTCCCTCTCAATTTCGCTTCTACGGAACGGATTTCACCGATGCCCGGCAAGAAAACAAGCAAATCGCCTTCGTGGGCGCGTAATGCATCGTCAATCGCCAGCGCAACGGCTTCGTCCACACGCGCGTTCGCCGTTCTCGGCCGATAGACCGTCTCCACCGGAAAGCTGCGTCCCTCGCTCCTGACGATAGGCGAACCCCCAAGCAAATCCGCAACGGGTTCCGCTTCTAGAGTCGCGCTCATGACCAATAGACGGAGATCATCCCGCAGCAATTCTTGCGTCTGCAGGCAAAGCGCCAGCCCCAAATCGGCCTGCAAGCTTCTCTCATGAAATTCGTCAAAGATAACAAGACCGAACCCTTCCAGCGCGGGATCGGCCTGCAGCATTCTTGTCAGCACTCCCTCCGTCACGACCTCGATGCGGGTGCGGGGTCCGACCTTCGTATCCATTTTCACCCGGTAACCGATCGTTTCGCCGACCGTCTCGCCAAGCGCGTTCGCCATATACTTAGCCGAGCTCCTTGCGGCTAACCGCCGCGGCTCGAGCATGACGATCTTCTGTCCGGCTAGCCATGGCTCGTCCAGCAAGGCAAGCGGCACGCGAGTCGTCTTCCCCGCGCCGGGAGCCGCGATAAGCACCGCGTTGCGATTCGCGGAAATCGTTTGTTTTAAATCCGGTAATGCGGAATCTATGGGCAGCTTAGCCATAATGCCGAAACGTCTCCTTCCCATCCAACAGAACAACGTTCAATTATCGCTTTGTTGAACAGCTTACCATTTTCGGGGACGCTTATAAACCGGCTATACCTCGATTACATTGTCAAGATCGGTTAGCTTTTGTACGTACGATGTCATTCCCGAACAAAAATGTATTGACATAGTCTTACTTTCCTATTATTGTCGAAGTATTGGTTATTTTGTACTATTGAAAATAGAAAAGGCACACCCGTTGAAAAGTGGGGTCGCAAAGCTACAGGGGCTAATGCGCATTCGAATGCGTCATGCCAGCCAGTTGCCGGAATAAGATGGATATCCCAACCTCCTATTCGGGAGGTTTTTTTATTTCTTATTTATAGAAACGAGTGATTTTATTTGAAAGCAATTTACATCAATCCTTTTCTCAAAGCCGCATCCTATGTATTTGAACAATTCCAAATGCCTTGCCAGATCGAAAATCCGTCTATTAAAAGCTCGCCATTTTCCGGACTGGAAGTATTAACGGTAGTTGGCATAACGGGAGATATACGCGGCCAAATGTATTTGGGAGGATCAATGACCAGTATTCTAAAAATCGTTTCTACCATGATGGGGGGAGTTCCGGTCTCAACGTTGGGTTCGTTGGAGCAAAGCGCTATCTCCGAGTTGGCGAATATGATTTGCGGCAATGCGATGAGCTTTTTTTCTAATAAAGAGATCTCCTTGGATATCACTCCGCCAACGTTAATCATGGGAAAGCAGATGGAAATATCAGCAATTAAAATGCGTGTATTATCTATACCCTTAAACCTTAATTCGGACGACCAACTAGAGATGAATATCGTATTTGAGGATTAACAAAGGAGATAACCCCTATGTCATTGAGTAACTGTGTCCGCTGCGGCAAATTGTTTGCTCAACAAAGAATGTCACATACGGCGTGCGATGATTGTTTTGCTTTGCATGAAACGGAATTTAATCTTTGCCGGGACTATTTAAGAAATCATCCTACGGCGTCATTAAATGAGCTATCCGTAAATACAGGAATATCCATGCAAAATTTGAGAAGTTGGATTAGAGAAGGGCGAATTCAGGTATTGTGAATTCGATCGTGTATTCGCTAAATATCAAAACAAGAGCGTGAGCTCTTTCCCATGAGGAAGGCCCACGCTCCTATAACCTTTTGCACGAGAACATGATAAAAAACGGTTTAGTTAAAAGAAAAACGGGGACCCAATAAACGGTAAGGCAAATAATAGCGCTAGTAATGCAAATGGCAAGAAAAACCTTCGAAAGCCGAAACCGGGTACAAATGCTGATGTTTTTACTTGCTTGGATTTTTTGACTGACTGTTTTTTCTTCAAAGCGTACGTTTGAACTTTACCTGGTTCTCCAATATAGCCGTTAATAACCAATTGATCGCCATCAATTCCCTCAATCGTCCCGTAATAATGCGTTCCATCATGTAACACTGCGCAAATGGGCCTTCCTACGTAAGGCATTACAGTATCCGCACAAATCGGATATATCCTCTCCACCTAATTCCTTACCTCCCATAAGATAAAGTCTTAGCTTTAACTTATGTCGGTAGTTATTTGGTGCTTGGATATATGCCCGTTAAGTACCGCCCAAGTTAAGAAGCCTCTTCTGGAGAAGTCAGAACAATCTTACCCTCCACCAATTCCAGCTTAACTTTGTTCGAGTCTTTGACCCCGATCGACTCCAGATAAGCAGCCGGCACTTGAAGTCGACCGGCCTTGTCGAGTACGGCATATTCGATATGGGAGTCTTCTTCCAGTTGGACAATGCCCCGCTCCAGCTCTGCCAGCTCCTCGGCATAAGACTTGCGCCGCAGCATCTCCGAGGAGATTTTGCCATCGCGGATCGCGACGACGCGGTCGACCTTCTTCGCGAGCAGCGGATCATGGGTGACGATGACGATGGTAATGCCGATCGTCCTGTTCAACTCGCGAAACAGATCGAGAATTTGGTCGGCCATCCGCGAATCGACCGAGCCGGTCGGTTCGTCCGCAAGCAGCAGCTTCGGGTGGTTAGCTAGCGCGATCGCGATTGCTACCCGTTGCTGCTCTCCTCCGGACAACTGATGGAGCTTGTTGTTCTTGCGGTGGGTCAGCCCCACCGCCTCGAGCAGCTCCAAGGCCCTCAGCCGCTTGCGCTTGCCCTTAAGCAAGATGGGAAGCTCGACATTCTCGAGCGCGGTTAAGTACGGAATCAGATTTCGAGCATTATTCTGCCAGACGAAGCCCACGCTTTCGCGCTTATACTTGACCAAATCGCGTTCGGACATCTTCAGCATGTTCTTCCCGTCGATCTCAAGCCCGCCGGCGGACGGACGATCCAAGCCGCCGAGCATGTTAAGCAGCGTCGACTTTCCGCTTCCGCTGTTGCCGATGATAGCCATCAGTTCGCCGCTTTCCACCCGCAAATCGAGCCCCTGCAGCGCGAACACCTCGAGATCGGCCGCTTTGTATATTTTGACTAAACCTTCGCAATTGATCATCGGTTAGTCCTCCCCCAGTTTCAGCGCTTGGTGCACGCGGATACGCGAGAGCATGTAAGAAAGAATTCCAAGCCCAAGCAGCAGCATGAAAATGACGATAGAATACAGGCGGAAGAAGTCGATCGCTTCGAACATGACCTTGAACGGCGGAACGAGGCTGCCTGGGTTAAAGGCGATCTGGAAGTTCGGAACGAACAAGCGGCTAGCCAAGTTGCCGATCGCCACGCCGATCAGAATTGCGACGCCGGAGGTAAGCAATTGCTCCAACGCCAGCATCCCTATCAATTGCCGAAGCGAAAGCCCTATCGCCCGCATGATCCCGTTCTGCAGCGTTCGGCCTTTGAGCGACAATATCCAATACAGCAAGAAACCGACGAAGCTGATGAGGATGGAAATGATGAAGCCCAAGGTCAGAATCCCGTTAAGGGCAAGCAGGAACGGATCGTTCTTCGCCTTGCTCAGCTCTTCTTTCGTATTTACGATGCTCGTGAGGATGATCTTCGAATTTTCGATGCCTTCATAGAATTCGGAGGTTGAATATCCTTGCTCCATCTTTAACCAAACCTGATAAGGCTCGAGAGCCAATTGGAATTGAATGCGGCTTAAATTACCGACGATAAGCATCGGCGCGTTCTGCTTGGCATCTTCTTCCGATGCATCTACGGATCCGACCGGCGGGTTCGGGTTGAAGGTCGGGAAATAATCGATGACGCCGAAGACGACGAAAGGTTGTGAACTAACGTCCTCCCAGCTTATATAGATCGTATCGCCCTTCTTCACGTCCCTTTGTTCCGCTAACGTCCGGGATATGAGCACCGCGCGCGGATCGGCAGCAATCAGGTTTAAATATTCGTAGAACTCGTATTCGAGCAAATGATTCGGAAACCAGGAGGCCCTTCCGAAATCGTCGCTATCCACTCCGATGACCGTAGCCGTACCGCTCTTCTCTCCCATCGTGAAGGCAGCCTTTTCTTTTACGAACACTTTAGCCGCCTGCTCGACGCCGGGCAGCTTTGTATACGGATCGAATGACGGCTCGAGATAATGGATCACCTTGGGTGCAACCGTTACCGTTTCCGATGGCGGAGCACCCGGAGCAGGCGGAGGCGGTGCATCGTTCGGCCATTGGGCCTGCATTACGAAGTCAGCGCCATTGCCGTAGCGGATCCGGTCTTCCGTATTATTGTTGAGCGTACGGGCGGCGCCCGCGCTGAATACGCCGATGGCGATAGTCATGATCAGGAATACCATCAGAAATTGATACTGGCTGTTCGAACGGCCGACTTGTATTAAAGTGGCATACATAGACGGCGGCCACCATTTGCGCCCGATCCAGTAGACGAGCTTGAGCACGAACGGATACAGTCTGAGCAGGAGCAGTCCCGCTCCAAGGACGAATAGAGCCGGCATGACGAATTGCAACGGATCGATTCTTAGATCGTCGGCGCCTAATCCTAGGTTCTTCAGATCCTTTAGCCGATTCCGAAATGTGTATAACCCGTAGATAGATACCGCCAATGCCGCAACGTCCAGAAACGCTTTGTGCCAGAACGGCATCCGCTGCATGCGCGCAAGCTGCTGCTTATGTCCGACAATGGACACTCGCGTTGCCAGAATGACCGGAATGAGCATCATCAGGAACGAAACAGCCGCAGCAGCTCCTCCGTAGAGGAAAGCATCGGCATTCAGACGGACAGTCATTTTGGACCTTTGGACGAATTCCAGGAATCCGTTCGAAGCCCCGAGCACCTTCGTTAATCCCATGCCGATATAAGGCCCGGCCAACCATGCGATGGTACATAACAACAATCCTTCTATTGCAAAGGAAAGGACGATTTGCCATCTCGCGGCGCCTCTGCTTCGCAGGATGGCGATCTCGTTTTTCTGCCGGTCGACGATCAAATTCGATACCATGAACATATAAAAGCCAAGCATAATCAATACGGGTACGTTAAGAGACCACATCAGCTTGTTCAGCTGCTTCGCCCGTTCGAAGTACTCCGTGATCGTGGCAAGAGCTGGTGCGTTGAACTCGCTTTGGAATTGAACGATTTTGCTTTTCACTTTATTTCGGATCGCTTTATCGGTATCGATATATTGCTTGACGTTCCGAAGCTCCATCTTCGAATAATCAAGCACGAAAAACCAACCGCTTGCCGCAACCGGAATTTTGTTTCCCCGAATGAACTCTTGCGCGAACAGTTCATCGTTAATAATGAATGCCGAATTCATGTCGCTCAAGCTTGCATTGCGGAAATAAGGATCGTCATCCTGCTTTTTGCTAAAGATGCCCACCGGTTTTATCCTGAGCGTTCCCAGGATCTTGTCATCCTTCAATAAAAATACGGAATCCAATACGGTTTTATAATTACCCAGAGCCTGATCCGTGACGAGCACCTCGTAGACGCCATCGACAGGCTGCTTGGAAGGCATTCTTCCGTCTTCGAGCTTGATATGGTTTTCAAATCCCTTGTAGGATCTCAACGTCGCGGTTTGCCTAGTCTTCTTCGTGTCCTCTTCGCTTCCTTCAGGAATAAGAAGAACCGATTTAGTGCGCCGTTCTTGTACGAGCTCCGTAACCGGAATTCCGAAGCCAGGAGAAGCTTCGTATGTCATAAAGGCATCCATCTCGGCCATCAACTTGACCCGTTTATCGCTTGTTTCGTTGTAATATCCGATCATCGACCAATGCGTTCCGGGATAGATTCCCTTCTCGTTCTGGAACGTTTCGAGGTCTTTGACCAACATGCGGGAAAGAATCGCCTCTGAATAAATCGGCATCGTGCCCACAAGCGCGACCGTCATCAGAATACCGAAAAACATGCTGGAGACGAGCCACTTATTTTGAACCATTTTACGGATAATCATGACGAATAAGGCCACTCGAAAGCCTCCCTAACGCTCGGAATGCGAAATAAGTTACTGTAGAACGATTACTTGGCCTTCTTCTAACCCTTTAATAATCTCGACTTCCGTGGAGCCGGCGAGCCCCGGTTCGACATCAAGCTCGCGAAGGCGCTTGCCTTCTTCCAATATTCGCACGAAGTTTCGGCCTAAGTAAGAACGCAAGCCGCTGCGCGGAATTTTCAGAACATTATCGCGTTGCTGCGTAATGATCTTAACGTCTGCCATTGCTCCGATTTCCGCTTCCTTGGGCAGTTTCGGCACTTCGATGAACAGCGTCTTGGCATATTTCTCGGCCAAATCTTTATTTAAGGTATTCGGCGAGGATGATGGCGTCTGGACGACTTTCCCTACGACCTTCTCATTGTTCACGGTGACATCCGCTGCCACGCCTACCTCTACTTCCCGGATATCGTTGGCATTGTCGACGCGAATGGCGATTCGGAGTTTGGTGGGATCGGCCACAACGACCAAAGTCTGATAAGCTTCTACGAAGTCGCCTTCCTTCAAGGTTTCGGCGAACACCACTTGTCCGTCAATATTCGATACCAGCTGCTTGCTGTTTAATTGCTTCGATAGCCGATCGTATTTGATCTGTTCGATTTCGAGCTGCAAGCCTGCGATTCTGCGCGCCTGCTCTTCGCCGTTGCGCGCTTGCTGATAAGCGTATTTCGCCCGCTCAAGCGCGAGTTGCTGCTCCTTAACCTGCAGGTCCAAGCCGTCCAAAATCAGTTGGACGAGCACGTCGCCTTTTTTGACTTCATCGCCCGAGTTGACGAGTATTTTTTCAACCCGCCCGCCTTGCCCCGTAAACTGGGCTACGTCCGTCAGGATGGATTCGAAGGTGCCGCTACCGTTGATCGCTTTCACGATCGATCCTTTTTCCACGTTCACGGTGCTGTAGTTTTCTTGAGCGGGCTTGACGAGCGGCGGCTTTAAAGCTTCCTCTTCTCTAGGCAAGAGCGAGCAACCTGCCAAGGCGCCGACTAGAACGATTGCCAATCCAAGAGCCGTGGCTTGTTTAATTGTGCGAGACAATTTGTCCATCCTCCAGTTCGTAAACTTGATCGACGATTTCCATAATGGCCGGATCATGCGTAGTCAGAACGATTGTAATCCCGCTTTGTTCCACCAAGTCCCGGAATACTTTAATGATATGTAATCCCGTTCGGCTATCGAGCTCCGCCGTCGGTTCATCCGCCAGAATCAGCTTAGGCTTATGCGCGATGGCCCGTGCTATCGCCGTTCTCTGCTGCTCGCCTCCCGACATCTCGAATGGCCGATGATGCATTCGCGGCTTAAGCCCGACATGGTCCAAAGCTTGGATAGCCGCCGCTTTCCGCTCATTCGCGGAGACTCCGGCGATTCTTAAGACGAACTCAACGTTCTCGTACGCGGACATCAGAGGAATAAGGGCAAAAGATTGGAAGATGAGCCCCATCTCGGTTCGCCTGACGGCGTCCCTTTGCTGATCGGACATCGAGGTAAGATCGCGTCCGTCAAAAGAAATCGTCCCTTCCGTAGGCCGGTCCAAGGCGCTAAGCAAATTGATCAGCGTCGTTTTCCCCGAGCCCGATCTTCCTTTGAAGGCAACCAATTTACCGGCAGGGAGATGGATGTCCACCCCTTTCAGTACGGTAACGGCACCAGAACCTTTGCCGAATACGCGTGTAATGCCTTCAGCGTGAATGATGTCTTTGGTCATAACCGTCATTCATTGACAGCCTCCTTTCTACTCTATTACCCTGCGAACAATCGATTGGCGCTCAATGAGCCGGGGCATAACCGAATCCTTCCTCCCCGGGTTGCCGGACAGCAATTCCATCAGCATTTGCACCGCACGCGAACTGATCTCCTCCACGGCGTGACGAATGGTCGTAAGCGGGGGAGCGGCGTACGCTGCGAAGGTATCGCCGTCGTATCCCATAATTGAAATTCGTCCGGGTACCGAAATTCCATTGCGCGCAAACTCCATAATCGCCCCCATTGCCATGAGATCGTTTGCACAGAATAAGGCCGTCATTTCCGGATTGGCGTTCAGCAGCTCCATGGCCTTCCTGGCACCGCTTGTACCTGAAAAATCTCCTGCTTCGATTAATGTTTGATCGTGCTCAATGCCGAACTCGCTTAACGCCTCGCAAAATCCTGCGTAGCGTTCCTTGCAAATCCTAATACCGGGCGGGCCGTTTATATATCCGATAATGCGATGTCCATCTTCAAGCAGCCTTCTTCCGGCCAGCCGCCCGCCCTCTTGATCATCGGAAATGACCGAGGAGCAGCGAGGTCCGACCACGTCCTCGAAATTCACGCATGGCACCTGAAGCTGCAAAGCCTCCTGCATGATCAGATGCGATTCCGAAAAAGCGGGGAAAATGATACATCCTTCCAAACTGCGGGAGCTTATGCATTCTGTAAGGCGATGAATGGGATAATCGGAAAACGGGATAGAAAAAAACAAAGCATCCTTGCCGTAACTTTGCAATGCTTGCTGCAAGGGGGAGAACATGTTCACGAACCCCTCGCTGGCTTCAAACTCGAACTGCGGGATGAATACCCCGATTAGGTTGCTGCTCTTGCCGACTAGTTGTTTGGCACCCATATGGGGAACGTATCCCATCGACTTTGCCGTTTCTTCGACAATCTTCCTCGTAACGGCGTTTACGCCGTAAACGCCGTTCAATGCGCGTGATACCGTGCTTGCCGATAGATTTAAAGCTTTGGCAATGGATTTGATACCGCCGTCATGGACAACGGTTCCGTCTCCTGCATTCGTTCCGGCCGTGCGTCCAGGGTCGATCAAATCCAATCACTAGGGCAGCTGAGGAACATAGGAATTTTCTCCTCTCTATAATTGCAAACGTTTGCAAAAGAGCTAATTTCAATATAAGCCCGAAGTAAAACTCTGTCAATTTAATGTTGATAACTGTACATGAGAAAAACGCCTCCCTAGACATATTTCCGTAGCATGTCCAGAAATGACGAGGCGTTTTACGTTATGTGAAACCATGCTGCGAGCTGCATGTAACGCTTGTCCGCTTAACGGAACTTGCCGTGTTTACGTGTCCCGGTCACCTGAGCCTTCTTCACGTCTTTGCTCTTGTGGTCTGACATCGTCTTAAGGTTGGGTACGATTTGTCCGCGGATTTCGCCATCCGGGTTCTGCTCCGTATGAACGTTGACGTAAGTGTTGCCGCGCAGAATCTCGAGGACGAGATCCCCGATCGTGCCCCACAGAAGAGGTCCGATCAAATCTTCGCGGGTTAAGGTGCCCTTCACTATTCCCCGCTTGTCCGAAATGCCGAATTTGCTCGGACCGAACAGGAACGCGACCACCGGTCCGTTCTGACCGGGCCGGCCCAAGTGAATATGGGCTTGGGTGACATTTTTGATGTTATTGACCTTCAATACGAAATTCAAACGCAGGACGTCGCCGCTCAATTGAAAGAAGGTTTCGCCGGTCGCTTCCGTAATGACCGGCGGCACTTCAAAGCGCCCCCGCAATATCGCAATAAAATCAGCCAATCTCTATTCCTCCCCTCTGAATCGACTCCTATAAAGTATTCAGAGTTTCGGAGACTGGCTTGTACGACAAACTAATGAAGCCATAAAACGGGCAGCCGACGAAGGACAACAAATCTTCTTCATTGCATGTTAAATATCCATGCAGTAAAATGAGGTTATCTCATGAAAATAATTTTCTTGTAATTTTTAATTATAAGAAAATCATTTTCTATTCAAAGGATGTTTGCCATGAGCATTCTGAATGCCATTCAGGAAAAGATGGACAGCCTGCATCTGAAAGAACGAACGCTAGCCGAGTTTCTGCTAAAACATACTCAGTTAGCCGTACAAATGACCATTACGGAACTCGCCAGGCAATCGGGGAGCAGCACCGCAACGATCTCCCGATTTTGCAAAACGTTCCATTCGCAGAGCTTCCCGGAATTCAAGCAGAAGCTTGCGACCGAGTTGGTTCAACAAACGTCTACGCCTAACCAGTATCAGGACATCGTAGCCGGCAACCCTTTACAGGATATCGTTGCCGCTATTACAACGAATCATATGCGTTCGCTTACGGATACGACGCAATTGCTTGACTTGAACCAGCTTCGCTTGGCTATTGAAGCGCTGCACCAGGCGACGCGGATCGATCTGTATGGCTCTGCGACTTCAGGAATCGTAGCGCAGGACTTTTTCCATAAGCTGATACGGATCGGGAAAGCGGCAGCGGTATTTTCCGACCCCCATCTGCAGTTGACTTCAGCCGCCTCTCTGACTTCCCAAGACATAGCCGTCGGAATTTCTTACTCTGGTGAAACGCCGGAGACGATCCACGCCCTCCGCAGTGCCGCTGACCAAGGTGCCGCTACACTGTCCATTACCCGGTTCGGAACGAATACGCTTGCGGAAAACTCCTCTATCAGGCTGTTTACTTCCTCTAGCGAAGTTGGAATGCGCCGGGGAGATATGGCTTCGCGCATGGCCCAGCTGCATGTCGTCGATATTCTGTTCATGGGATTGGTCAGCGAGCATTTCGAACAATATGTTCCCCGTCTGGAACGGTCGTTCCAAACGGTTAAGCAGTATACGAAGAAAGAGGAGAGAAAAAAACGATGAATATTCTAACCTTCGATAGCGACGACAAGCTTAACGAAGCCGCGGCAAATATCATCATAGGCCAAATCCAAACCACGCCGCGGGCGGTACTGGGTCTTGCCACGGGCGGTACGCCCGTGGGGATTTACAAGCAGATCGTTCACGATTTCCAAAGAGGCATGTTCAGCTTCCGCAATGTTACAACGTTTAATTTAGACGAATACGTTAACCTGCCGATTGACCATCCCGAAAGCTATCATTCTTATATGAACAGCCACCTGTTCGATCATATCGACCTCCCTGCCGCCCAATGCCATATCCCGGATGGCAACGCCGCCGATACCGTAGAGGAATGCCGCAGATATGACGAATCGATCGAGCTCTCAGGTCAGATAGACTTGCAATTGCTCGGACTCGGGCATAATGGCCATATTGGCTTTAATGAGCCTGCCCATGCCCTAATCAAAGGAACGCATGTCGTGGATTTAGCGGAAGAAACCCTCGAAGCGAATGCCCGTTTCTTCGATTCGATCGATGACGTGCCCAAGCAGGCGTTGACGATGGGAGTCGGCACCATTCTCAAAGCCAAGAAAATATTGCTCGTGGTCAAGGGTGCGGACAAAGCGGAAATCGTACATCGCGCGCTGAAGGGACCCATTACGACGGATTGTCCGGCATCTCTTCTTCAAACTCACCCGAATCTGATCGTTCTGCTCGATTCGACGGCAGCGGGTAAACTGTCATGAGCAACTATGCAATCGGTGAATTCCAAGTCGTTAATGCGCAAATCGTCACACCATCCGGCGTCATAAATAACGGATCATTAAGAGTGAAAGATGGCATAATCATTGAAATAGGTAACGGCCCCGACGGAAATCATCCCGCTGCTTCCCTTGTCGAAACCGTAGATGCGCAGGGAAGTTGGTTATTGCCGGGTTTTATCGACGTTCATGTGCACGGCGGAGCCGGGCATGATTTCATGGATACGAATGAGAAAGGCTTGGCAGCCATTTCGAAATTTCATGCCTCGCACGGAACGACAAGCATGCTTGCCACTTCTTTGACCGCATCCCGGGAAGATCTGACCGCCGTCGTGGATCTCGTCAGCCGCTTCATGTCCAAACCGATGCCCTACGCGCGAATCGCAGGGGTACACTTGGAAGGCCCTTTCGTTAACGTAAAATGGAAAGGCGCGCAGAATCCGGCCTATATCATCCCCCCGCAAACGGAGTGGCTCGAGGATTGGGTTAATCGCTTCCCCGGCATCATCAAAATGCAAACATTGGCTCCGGAATCGGAAGGCGCTCTGGATTATATCGAGAAGCTGGCGCTTAATGGAATCGTCCCCAGCTGCGGCCATACCGATGCGACATACGAACAGATTATCGCGGCTGCGGACCGTGGCTTGCGGCATGCCGTTCATACGTATAACGCCATGAAGCCGCTCCACCACCGTGAGCCCGGGACGGTCGGCGCCGTGCTAACCGATGACCGGATTGCTGCGGAAGTCATTGCCGACGGGCACCATGTTCACCGGGCCGGCATCAAGCTGCTCGTTTCAGCCAAGGGAACGCATAACGTCATCCTTGTTACGGATGCGATATCTGCTGCAGGAATGCCTGACGGAGAATACGATCTGGGCGGGCTTCCGGTCCAAATGTCCCATGGAGTCGCTCGATTGAAGGAAAACGGAAGCTTGGCGGGAAGCACGCTCACTATGATCGGCGCAGTACGTTATTTGGTCAGCGAGATCGGAGTTTCCGTGGAGGAAGCAAGCCGCATGGCGAGCGCCAATCCTGCACGGCAGCTCGCTATTGACGGTATTACCGGAACGTTAGAAGTCGGCAAAGCCGCGGATCTCTTGCTTCTGGATGCGTCGCTGGAGCTTCAAGCGATATGGATCGGCGGAAGGAAGCTAGCAGACTAACGTATATAGACGAAGGGCTCTCCCGTTAGCAGACGATCTGCTTACAGGAGAGCCCTTCTTGATTCTCTATTAGGATACGGCTTCGGATTGCGAGGTTTTGTTCTTAGCTAGCTTAAGATAGCCGTATACGTTCTGCAGCTCGCTGTCCTCCACGAAGCGAAGGCGCATGTTGTCCGCGGCATCGAGTATATAGGGCTTCAGCGCGGCAGCTCCGCCGCCCAGTACGTAGAAACATTGGATGTCGGGATACTTCTTCCAGCGCTTGCGAATCAGATCAACGATCTTCTGCGCCGCACGGTTGAAATAGTTGTCCACGATCGGACGAATGTCCGCTTGGCCTTCGCCAACCCGTTGAATGATGAACTCGTGCTTGCGAATCCGCTGAATTAGCTTCGTCCGGCTCGGGAAGCGATAACCGTACTGGTCTTCGACATCCCGAATAATGGAGTCTAAATAGGATGCGAGCCCCAATTGCTCCCCCGTGCTGAACTGGTTGTCGATGCTCATTCGCTTCACGACCGGGAAGTCGGTCGTCAAAGCTCCCATCTCGCAAATCCCGATGCATCCGTAGTAAAGCTCTTCATCCCTCACCTGCAAATTCTCATGCGTTGCCATATGGAATAAGGCGGCAGCGCCCTCGATCGATACGATCGCCCTGCGGATGTTCACCCGAACCGTGCGCCCGCTCAGCTTCGGCGTCGACAAGAAAGTCACTTCATGTTCGCCGACCAGCCTTTCTTCGAACGATTGATGATAACGCGCATACGTACGTACCGGCAACCCTGTACCGATCACGTATTCGACCTGGTCAATGGTTTGCCCCGGCTGGAGCGACTGCGCCACGTTTGTTAGGCTAGCGTAAGCCAATGCCGTCAAAGCAACGATCAGAGATTGATCGCTAGTCGCCTTGTTGTCGGTTTCCTCAAGTTCCGTGTTGTCTTGATCCTCGGAAGCGAGTTGGCCAACGAAGTAACGTTGGCTCTTCTTCTTTAACTTCGGGCTATAGATCATGACGTCAAGCGCTTTGAGCGGCGAGTCTTCCTCTTGAAGGACATGTCTTTCGTATCCTTGCGATACGATGCTCGGAATGATGACCGGTTCATTCGAACCGCTGACTACCAATTTGACGCTATCGTTACCGATATCTATTCCCGCTAACTTAATCATTATAAGCCTCCCTGACTACAACCCGAATGTTAGAGTTTTCTAACCTGCCGCTTTACTATTGGATTCGCCTTATTGCGACAAAATCCTCCTTTTCTACTCTTGATTCTTCATGATTTTTTACGTAAAAAAGGATTATGCGACAAATGGGTCGAAGTAACTTGGGATGAAGTTGTAGAAAAATGCAGGAGGAAAGTCATGAAATGGTTACATAAGAAGGTCACCTTCATGGTGATCCCGGATGCAAACAGCTCGGTGATGCGTTTTCAACTACCAGCGGTTATTCTCGTAATAGGACTGGTTGTCGTAATCGCTTTACTTGTAAGATCTATTACCGCATTTCTGTTATTCCGGGGAAATACCGATCAAATCGGGCAGCTTAAGCAGCAATTATCCGCGGCTACCGGCGAGTACGAACAGATCATCGACGGGAAGAACGAGCATATCGATGAGCTTCAGACCGACGTCGCCGATCTTTCCGAGCAAGCCAGAAAAATCAGCAACCGAATGAATGACATCAAGGAACTGGAATCGCAATTAAAGGAAATGGTTGGCATTGAGACCGGGGACTCCGGTAAAGCCGATGCAGCTGACGATCAATCGTCCCAAGACGCCAAGACGGAAGATAGCGAGCAACTCTCTATGGACGGAGGAACGGGCGGCGAAGAATTCCCGGTTACCGAGGAAAAGATGGGACTCTTGGTCGATCAAACCCTCGATGACTTCTTAGCCATCAGTAAGCAGCTTCAGTTAATGAAACCTGAGTTAGAGTTTACGAAGGAAGCCGTCGCCAAACAGCAGAAGCTGCTCGCTGTGACTCCGACGATATGGCCGGCAGACTCGCGTAAAGTCACCTCGTTGTTCGGAATTCGCAAAGATCCTTTTACCCGTCGGGCTACTTTTCATGCGGGAATAGACATAAGCGGCGATACCGGCGACCCGATCTACGCCTCGGCCGACGGTACTGTCATCTCTGCGGAATACAGCTCTTCCCACGGAAATAACGTACTGATATCCCACTCCAACGGTATTCGTACGCATTATTCGCATATGAGCAAAATATTGGCCAAGGTTGGCGCCAAAGTCAGCAAGGGCGATATAATCGGCGAGCTCGGCTCAACTGGGCGCAGTACCGGCCCCCATCTCCATTACGAAGTCATCGTTAACGGAGAGAACGTGGATCCTCGACCTTATCTTAAAGCAACTAGAAGGAGTAATTGATCATGTTCAAAAATAAAAAAATAAAAATAGATCCAAATATGACCGATACGTTGATCGGCGAAGGAAGTTTATTCGAAGGAAAGATCAAATCCGAAGCCGGAATACGCGTGGAAGGCCAAATTAATGGCGACATTGATTGCGCCGGAGACATCACGATCGGCGAGAAAGGCATCGCCCGCTCCCATATCAATGCTCGCAATGTAATCGTGGCCGGGCAAGTTCTCGGAAATGTAGCCGCCAGAGGCAAGCTGACGATCAAAGCGACAGGGCAGCTCCGCGGCAACTTGTCCGCGCTTGAGCTGTCAATCGAATCGGGCGGTATATTCCAAGGTTCCAGCAAAATGGATTTCAAGGATGCGCCAGCCGTCGAAGAGAAAATCGCTCCGCGCGAGCCGGAGGCGAGCATTCCCGCCGCTTCCGGAGACGAAGCCGTTGCCGTACTCAAAACCTGGTGAATTTGCGCCTCCTTCCGTACATCGTGTATGATGCATAGGTAGACTGACAGAACGGAAGGTTGACTGGAGTGAGCGAATTGGAAGACTTGAAAAAGGCATACGAAATATTGGGTTTGCCGGAAGACGCTACCCGCGAGCAAGTGGAAAACCGCTATTTTATTCTCATGAAGAGAGCTCGCGCAGAACAGAACCGGACGGCCGAGAACGCAACTGATAACAGCGTACTTGATCTCGCCGAGGTCAATCGCGCATACAACCTTGTGCTCGGAATCGAATCGCAAAAAACCAGCACGGTCGAGAAACCGACTAAACTTGCCCATTTTTTCCATTACTATAAATTACATGTGATCGCCGGTATTATCATCGTCCTTGTAGCCGGATATATGATTAAAGAAGGCATCGACAAGAGAAGGGCGGCAGCCAACCTGCCTCCGGAAAATCTATCCGTCAGCGTATTCGGAAACTTCTACTTCGCGGACGTGGATTTGCTGGAGAAAAACATGCTGCAGCTTATCCCCGAGTGGAAAAGAATCGCGACCACGCTAGTATTCGTTCCTACGGAAATTAAAAGCCAGCAGGATATGGCCATGCAGCAGAAAAGTGTTCTTATGCTTATGACCGAACGCTCCGAGCTCTATATTACGGATGCCAAAAACTTTGCCAGCTTAACCGCTCAAGGAGCTTTCCTCAGGCTGGAAGAACTCGACGGATGGGCTTCCCTGAACGTCCCGCAAGACAAGCTTCTCATGGCTCGTACCGAAGATGATACCGAGCAGCATCCTTACGGAATCGATATTACCGGCAACCCGGTGTTCAAAGGCGTCGAGATGTCCGGCGAACGTCAAATCGCAGCCGTCCGGGCAACGGAAGAAAAATGGAGCGACACGCGCAAGCTGTTAGACAAACTCCTTCAAACGACACCCTAAATCGTAAAAGTGGATGTGCAAGGTTCTATACCTCGTACATCCACTTTTTTCGCATCTATTTCCCTAGCCTAGATCATGAAAAACCAATATAACACAACCGCCTGAACCACGAGAATCGCAGGCATTCCGATAACAAAGGAAGCATGCTTGGTTTTGTGCCTCCATACTCTCATTCCGACGATGGCACCCAATGCTCCTCCAAGCGCCGCCAAGAGAAACAGCGTCCTCTCCGGCACCCTTCTACGGTTTTTCCGAGCCTGCGATTTATCATGCGCCATGAAATATAGTGAGAGCAGATTCAGCAAAATACCGTAGCCGATTACAATTTGCATTGCATAATCCTCCATAAACCCGATTGCCGTCTCCCTATTCTAACTTATTTATCCTAAATTAGTTTACATAAAATTCAACCCTATACGCCCCAGAGCCTTCCGTAGTTTTTAGACCGTTCCATTTGGCAGCATCGGTAATGATATTCGGTTGGAACAACATTTCATAGGTTTTGGTTGATTTCAACTCGGCGCCCAGTCTAAGAACGACTTCCGTAACGATTTTATTGGTATCGTTAAGCTCATCGAAATCAATCTTTACCGAGTCCCCGTCTTTCTCCCGAATTCGGAAGGCCGTTTCGTTAACGTTCGTGACCGGCTCGCTGAATATCACCTTGACCGATTGGCGGTTTATCACAATAACCTGCGTCACGAAGGGCTCCCTGTTTGCAATGACGGTTCCGGCGAAATCCATTTGATCTGAATTGTTGGAAGTCTCGAGCCCCGAAACTCCCGATACGCGAGCTGCGTAGACGTGACCGGCACGGAACAATTCCGGATTGCTTGAATTGTTGCGGAATTGGATAGTAACGGCTTTGTTCTCGCTTCCCGGTTTCCACTGGACAAAAGCGTTCCAATTCGACATGGATACCCCGGAACCGTTATCCGTCAAAATCGTTGCCTTCAAATTGCTTGCATCCGAGCCCGTCAGAGCGCGGTTAAAGGTAACCTCTAACGTATTCTGGTCTATGGCTTTCACGTTTTGCAATTTCACGGGGGTTACCGGGTTGGAAATCCCTCCGAACTTCCAGTTCGTTGACGTATCCATGATATTGCCTGCGAGATCCGGTATACCGTTGATCGTTAAAACGTAAAAGGTAGCATCCTGCTGAGGGGTTGTTTTCAGAATTACGGTGCGCCCGTCATTTTCCAAGATCGCTTGAGTGACCGCCAAACCTTTGTCGATCGTGTAGTGGTAAGTTTGAATAGCCTGCTGAGGGTCGATTTTCTCGCTGAATTTGACGGTGAGCGTGGCATTGTTGACATTTACTTGTACCTCTGACACCTTCGGCTTGGAGCTGTCGTTACTGCCCGAGAAGTATAAATCATTGCGGGTATCCATCACGTTTCCTGCCAAGTCTTTGATATTGCGGATCGTAAGCTGATAGGTTCTGTCGTCCCGTTGCTCCGTCGTCGTAAAGGTCACCTTGCGTTGATCAGCGGAAAGCTGAAGCGTTGTCAGCCGCAGACCGTTATTCAATTGATAGTTAGAGGAATTGGCGGCGGAATTCAGCTCCACCGGTTCCGAGAACGTAATCTCAATAACCTTATTCGGCAATCTGACCGGCTGCGACACCACCTGCGGCTTGGTCGTATCATCCGGTACGGTTACATAGTTCCAAGCATTGCCGTCCACGTATAACGTATGGGAAACGCCGCCGGCCTGCCTATCCGTCAACAAAATGACCGACATTCCATCCTGGCTTACGGCAGCTTGTTGAATACTTCGAGTGTTACCATATACGTCCTTAAGAGAAAACCGGCCGATGTCTGCTTCATAGGTCCACTGGTTTAAATTTACCCTTACCGTTTGGTTCGAGAGCGGTTCTACCGACCGAACGCGAAGGGGCTCGACGTGCGTATCTTCATAGATCGCATACGCGGCTTCAACCAGCAGGCCTCGGGTTGCATCCACCGTATAATCGCTTAGCTGCGGAATCAGCTTACGGTCCAATGCCAGGCTGACGGCTCCTCTTGCCCATATGGATACTTTACCGGTAACCGGAGTAACTCCTCCTCCGGACAGGCCGTAGCTTCTGATGAACACGGCCGCAAGCTGCTCGACCGACACGGTTGCCGACGGGGAGAAAACCCGTGTCTTGGTTCCGTTCATCAAACCGGCGCGTTTGACGGTTTCAATCTCTTGGAAGGACCAACGCGTCTTTAGGACATCGTCATAGCTAGGCGACGAAATCTGCACGGGCAGCTCCAGCAGACGGAACAACACCGCAGCAAGCTGCTCGCGTGACATGGAATTATTCAACCTCGAGCTGCCGTCCGCAAATCCGGTAAAGATATTCTTCTGCCTGAGTACTTCAAACTTCTGTTCCGTCGTTAAGTTTGACGCACCCGCAGCCGTGAACGGCACGCTAAAGATCATTAATAAAGCAAATATGCCTATTAAAGCTTTCCTCATTCCACTACCTCCTCTTGACCGCCCCGGTTTTGCTTAGTACAGTTGCGGCGGCTCTTGTTTGTTTGACGCATATATGATACGTTTTGTTTCTATAATGAGAAAATTTTTAATTTTGTGTGACGATATGGAGCATGTCCAACGAAATAAGAGGCTGCCTCATTAGAGACAACCTCTTAGCCGGAACATCGGGAAAAATTAAAAATCGGGATTGAATGCATTCGACAAGCGGCTCATTAGACTTCCGGGAGAATGTTTCTTAGCCTGATGAACCTTTCTGCCGTTTTCAAGATGCAGCCAAGTCGTGAAACCGCCAACCCCTCGCTGCAGACGAATGACTCGCGCTCCGCGGGGAAAGAACAATCTCCCATAGGTGTTATAGCCGGTAGCCCTCCCGTAGCATAGACGAATTCCATGCAACTCCCCCCAGTAATCGTTGATATGATCGTGGCCGCAGAAGGTTCCCATCATACCGCCGGTTTCCACCATTGCCGCGAACAGGCCGGAGTTAAGCTGAGGAGATTGCACTTTCTCGTAACGATGCCCATAACACGTACTATGGTTCCACGCATGCCGATACTCAGGAAGGGGAATATGAAAAAATGCCAACGCGGGGACGGGAATGCCTCCGTTGTTCTCCCGAAGCCTTCGGGACTCTTCCCTGAACCAATCCACTTGGCTGCTGCGTATCCAGTCATATCCCGGAACGGCGGGCAATTCCGAGTAACCGCCGCTATCGAAAAAATAAAAAGCCGCGGCCGTATCCTTGTTCGAATCCGACACCCGAACGATAAAATTTCCGACTCCGTCCACACCCGGAGTACCCGCCTCGGCAAGAGTACCCGAAAGCTCAAGCTGCGCCTTCATCAATTGTTCCTTCGTAACGTTCTGCTCGCAGTCGTGATTTCCGAATAACGATACCCAAGGAATACCGCTTTTCTCGGCAACGGCGACCACGTCTCTATAGGATTGTATAGGGTCTTTGCAGTTCAGGCTTTCAATCACGTCGCCGGTAAACACGATCAGATCCGGCTTTTCCTCCGCAAGAACCCGTTCCATAAGCGCCTTAGTACGCATATCCTGGGGCTCTCCGTTTTTCCAATGAAGGTCGGTAAACTGTACAATTGTGAAAGTTCCATCCGGACGAAAACTCACGGTATTGTTCATGGGATTACCTCGCAGTCGGATAACTACTCTCTTAGCGCATCGTATAGTCTGCTGGACATATGGGAGCTAGAGCTGGCTTGACTCGATTGCAGCGCTTTTCCAGCCTTCCGCAGTTCTTCCTTGAGCCGTTGATTTTCCTCTTGCAAGGATTGCGGATTGCCTTCTTGAGCACGCGCACTTGCGCTCGCGGTTAGCTTCACTCCATTAGCGTAGTAACCGTTCGCTTCATAGATTTTGAAGGCGATCTCTAATTCGGCAATGCCTAGCGATCGGACATGTCGATCGATGCAATAGGCGGCTTGATCGCGAACCTCTTGACCTCGGTCAAACCAATTTACTTCGATGAAAGGGAACGAGGGAACGGTTTCCCCGTGGAATATGGCTGTCGTATGCAAACATTCCAATAAAATATGATCCGGCGGGCATTGGAAGAGCTTAGCAAGCTCTTCGATAAGTGGCTCGCTGATCGTGCGGATCTGATCGGGAGATACTCCCCGAATAAGCAGGTGAGGCATCTTTAATCGCTCCTTCGAATATTAATTCTGATTATTGGATTGGGAGGAAGAGGAAATAACGCGATTGCGTCCAGACTGTTTCGCTTCGTACAATAGGGCATCGGCCTCGGCGATCAAGGCATTGAAATCAGACTCGGTATCAGGACTTATCGAGGCAACCCCTGCGCTGATCGTAACGAATTCACTTACAAGGGATGCAGCATGCGGAATAGCGCAGGCTTCAATGGCAAGACGGATTAATTCCGCTATACCAGTCGCCCCGACGACATCGGTATTCGGCAGAATAACGACAAATTCTTCTCCGCCATATCGCGCGTATATGTCAGTCTTTCTCTGGATCATGGATTTCAGCATCCTTGCGACCGTTCTTAAGCATTCATCCCCAGCTTGATGTCCGTAACGATCATTATACTTTTTGAAGTAATCGATATCGAACAGGATCAGGGACAGGCTGGTTGAATCCCTTCGCGCCCTGTGCCACTCCCTCTCCAACGATTCGTCGAAATGCCGTCTGTTGGATATGCCCGTCAATCCGTCCCGAAGCGATAATTCCTGGAGCATTTCATTGGCTCTGCGAAGCGTTTCCTCCGCTTTCTTACGTTCGGTAATATCCGTAGCGACCCCCATGAAACCGATAATTTCTCTATCGGCGATAATCGGAGTCACAATGAGGTTCACCTGTAGATGCGTACCGTCTTTGCGGACATAGGTCCATTCCCGCTCATCTATCCGGCCGCTTTTGGCATTTGCGGCGAAAATGTTGAAGCCCTTGATCGGCCGCTCGAATTTATGCGATAATTCCTCTCCCCGCTCGGTTACTTCCGCTTCTAAATGAAAGATGGCGAAGTCCGATTTACCAATGACATCCTCTGCGCGATAGCCCAGCATGATTTCCGCGCCTTTGTTGAACAACGTAATGTTTCCGTCCGTATCCGTCGCGATTATGGAAACTCCGTATGCGGAGTGAAAGATGGCCTCTTGGTGGGAATGAAGCCTCCGATACCGAACCTCGCTCTTCTGCAGCTCAAATTGCAGCCTGTCCGAGGAGCAGAAATATGCGATTAGAGTCGCAGTAAAAAGCCCTCCAACAATGATCAGCGCCACGATATAAGGAATTAATTCAAGGCTCTTGGCGCTCAACAAGTAGTACAAAGTACTAGAAACGAGCAACGAGCTCAAACCTAAGCTGAGAATCCATCTGCGCCAATATGACGAGACGAATTTCGCGAGCAAGCCGCTGCCGATTCCAAGGGTAAGCGCGGAAATCGATGCGGCTACCGATGAATGGTTAATTCCGCCGAACAGAACAATTCGGCCTGCTACGACAATCAAGCTAGTAAGAACAGAGGAGTAGATCCCTCCGAAATTAGCGGAAGAGATAATCATCAGTTGCCGAAAGTCGAGCATGGTCGTAGGTGTCACTTGGACACTGAAGAACATAAGCACTATGGAGAACAGACCGTGCATAATTCCGACAATCGCTTTGGTCCGCATGCTGGATTTCAAGCCTAACCGTTGGTTCTTGAATATTTGGTTAAAGAAAAAGAGAAAAGCCGTGACGAGCGAAAAATTGGCGATTATCTCTGTAAACAAGGAGTAACACCTCTCCTATGCCGAATGTCTAACCGATAGATTGTACTCCATTTCATTAAAACGGACAAGCCTTCGGCGGCATAGACCCTTGACTATGATCAACCCTTGCGAAAATAATTATATGACAATGCGCATCTTGCATGCGAAGAAGGGATTGCAGTATGATCAACATATACACGGAGGTGTTCAATAAGATGGGAATGTCAAAAACAAAGCAACAGAGAGGCAAGACGGAACGAGCCGGCCTTAACAATCCCGAGATCAGCCGATCGCATTGGCATCGCAAGCCTTGCACCCAAGTGGTACAGAACAAGAAAGCAGAGCAGCGCCGAACGCATTGCCGCCACAAGGGCAGCCGCGACGGCGCTGATTTTTTTAATAGCTATCCCGTCCGTTCTGTGAGCTGAGGACCCCGTAGTTGAAACAGGATTAGTTAGACTAACAAATGGTCTTAGAGCGCCGCACCTGGGGTTTCGAGCAACTGTATGTTCGAGTAACTGCCTGCCGAAGCCCCTATGAGGGCCATCCTTACTTGATTAATATTCCCAAGGCATCTTCACAGGCACACCGATTTTCTCCGTCCGCAGAAGCATTTTGCCGCGCTCGGACAGCCGGTCAAATGTCTCCTGCGGAATCGGGATGCTTCCACCCGGCGTGTACCATTCACGGTTGTATATAAAGGCTAGATTCGTACGCAAGGTATCGGTACGGTTCGGCGTACCGCGATGCCACATCCGAATATCGCGGATGACCATGGAGCCCGCTTTCATGAGCACTTTCTCCGAATACATATGCTGTGCCGCGCGCACCGGATCGCCCCAGATGGCGGTGTAACGGGTGCTGTCGTGGTCGAGATGGGAGCCGCCAGGCCAAATCTCCAGCGGTCCGTTCTCTTCATGCACATCCACCAGCGGAATATTCAGCACGAGGCTATACGCCGGCAAGGCCACGCCCAGATCCGGAAAGAGAGGCGGCAAATCGGAGTGCACATTCTGATAATCCGATCCGGGGCCCGCAGTGTCCGACGCAAAATACGTGAGCCGGCAATCTTCGCCCAGGATCTGATTGATGATCGACAAGGCGATCGGGTTTACGATGACTGCCTCCGAACAGAAGGGCTCAGTAAAGGGAAGGAACATTTGCGTACGGTTCGTGCCCGTATTGAATCCCTTTTTCTCCGTGTACTCCTGAAAAAGCGGGGCAAAGGCGTCGCGAATCTCCTGAACCTGATCCGCGGTCAATACCTCCTCCAACAGAATGTATCCGTTCTTACGGACCTGCTCGACGGCGATAAAGCGGTTCTCTTCGCCCAGCTTACCCAATGCTCTTTCCGACTCGCTCAGTACCATTTTCATTAGTTCACCTCTCCTTTTGTATCCTTTTTTTGAAACGTATGACCAGCGTATCTTCAACCTTCGCGTGTTTCTTCGAAAGGATCCTGGCGGTTCTTCCGATTTTCTCGATGGTGTAGCTTTCATCCGGCAAAATCTCGCGTTCCGTTTGGAGCGAGATCACGTCTTCCGGCTGGGTTAACCGGAACGTCAGCGAATCCTCGGATACGTTCGCGATCTCGGCGGTGGAAAAGGCAATTTGGACGCCGTGATAATTCACGCCGAGGGGCAGCATGACGCCGTCCTTACTCGAAAGTACGAAAGAACGGCCTTCGAGCAGCGGGATTCCTTTGTCGTGCAGATGCAATTCCTTATCCAGACCGTCCAGGTTGAGCAGATGAAGGAACCGTTCATTATCCTTCGTCGCCGTCGAGGTCATGAAAATCCCGTTGTGTGCATAGTCATGCGTCAGGGACGCCTTCGCGCCCAGCCGTTCCAGCGCGGTTTGGAAAAGCGGGATATCGCAGCGGTAAGCCGCAGCGATTACGACAGCCTTTCCCTTCCCCGATTTCGCTTCAAATGCGCATACCTCGTCCGTACCGTATACACGCAGGATCGGTTCTGCAATCCCTTGATCGAATGTTTGGGCAAAATGAGTTCTAATTTCCGGACGAGGCGCCGCCCAGCCTGCCGCGTACAAGGACAGGTAGTATTGGCCGTCGCCCGAGCGCCGGCCGATTGGCTTGACGCCGAGCGCTTCCGCAAGAATCGTACATTCGTTTCCTTCCATATCGTACAAGGGAACTTCGCCATATAGGAGGATGGCTCCGCCTGCCGATAGGAATGCCGCGAGTTTCTGCTGGATGTGTCCATGCATATATCTTGCGGAAGGAATCGCGATAACCTTCGTCGTCGCCGGGTCGAGCTCCTTGTTCTGCACGTCGGCGGAGCCGAACCGGTATCCGGCCAGCAGCATCGCCCTGGCCATGATTTCCCAAGCGCCGTGCGCACGGTTCGCTTCGAGGTTGCTTACAATCTCTTTCATCTTCGAACTGCTGGGGTAACGGTATTCCGTCATGAAGTAATCGGGAATGAACGCGAAAGCGACATCATCCCGTTCCTCGTCCATGACCGCCAGCTTATCCGCGACAGCCATAACGGTCCGGTTGACACGCGCCATCCTCGGATACGTGTAGTTTAGCTGGCCTTCCGGTCCGACCGGTGCCGCAAAACCATGCCGTTCGCCTGTGAAGGCAACACGATCGTTGCCGTCGCCCAAGATCTGATCCATTCGGTAGTTGCCGCCGCCGCAGAAAAGGTAGAAGTTGATCAGCCGGTTGCCTTGGGCGATGCACATCCGCGTCTTGAAATCGACTGCGGACGGGTCATATCGGCCGCCGTACGTCTCTCCGAAGTTGCCGTCGCCGCAGTTGAATTCGTGGGAGGTCAAGGGCTGATCCGGAAGATGCACCGCATCCATGAAGCCGTTGATCAAATACAGGTCCTGGAACGTATTCATGTCAAGGTCTCCGAAATAAATGTCGGAGCCCGAAAGATAACCCGGCGCCTGCGTATAGGTCTCATACAACTGGCTGATCCCGATCGGAAACGTAAACCCTCTGCCGTGGCCCGTACCGTGAATATTCACGAGAAACGGCACGCCGGACACTCCGAAATCTTCCGCATACCCGCGAAGCTCGGCCACATACCGCGCAAAACGGTTCCGCATGTAGGAACCCATATCCCGATGCAAGGCTTCCGCATATTCTTCGGCCGGCGATTGAACTGCCTTCTTGCGTTCATTCCCAGCGCCGAGGGGAAACGGATAACGGCCCGCTAGCGTTTCATTGTCGTACCGGCTTTTCAGCCATGCTGCAAAATCCTCCAGCACGTTGTCCGTCAGGTCGGGCGAATTGCTGACCCACGAGAGCATGCCGATCTCGTTGTCGAGTTGCACCCCGATGATGTTGCCGCCCTTGCCATTGTTGTGAAGCCTCTCCGCCAGCAGGGGCATGACCGCCGCAAACCAGCCGCGCGTTTCCCGCAGGAAGCCGGGCGCCAAATAATCGACCGTCTTCGTGGTGATCGGACGATTGTCCCAGGTCACCGGCATGATATCCGGATGCTTCTCGTACACCCAGAAGGGAAGCCCTTCGTTTTTCATTTCCGCCATGATAAAAGGACCCGGACGGGCGATAAAATAAAGGCCGTTAACAGCGCATAGATCGATGAATCCGGCAAGGTCGAGTTCAGGGCGGGTTTTTCCCGTCAAGTCGATTTGCCCTTCTACCGGTTCATGGCACAACCATGGTATATAGGAGGCTACCGCGTTGAACCCTGCAGCCTTAAGCTTGTCTAACCGGTCCTGCCAATCTTCCTTCGCCAAACGGAAATAATGGATCTCTCCGCACATGATAATCCGCGGTTGTCCGTCGATCCATATTTTCTTGTTTTTGATTTCAATCACGATTATGGCCTCCTGCCTGCGAGCATCTTTGGGAGTTCGAGAGGCGAAACGTTTCGATTCATATCCGGACTGATCCGTTTACAACCCGAATTCAAATCTTCTCGGACACGGAATCCCGCAGTACCAATTGCGTCGGAAGAATGTAATATGGCTCTATTTCCTGGCCCTCCAGGATCTGAAAGATCAGATGCGCGGCCAATGCCCCGCGCTCATATTTGGGCTGCATCACCGTGGTCAACGCCGGACGGACATACTTGGCCAGCTCGATGTCGTCAAAGCCGACGACAGACACTTGCTCCGGCACTTTGATGCCATGCTCCTTGAAGGCCATGATGCCGCCGATCGCCATTTCGTCGTTGGCGTACATGAACGCGCTAGAAAGCTTTCCTTGGGCGATCAGCATTTTGGTCATGCTGTATCCGTTCTCCCGGTTGAACAAGCCGAACTGTTGCAGCCGGTTTTTCGAATTCAGCCCGTGTTCCTGCAAGGCCCTTTCATAGCCGGAAATTCTCATGAAATGAAGCTCGCTGATGGCCATTCCGCTAATATACGCGATGTCCCTGTGTCCCTGCTTGATCAAATACTCCGCGGCCATATGGGATCCGGCTTCATTATCGACCTCGATGCTGACAACATGATCGCTGTCGACCTTCCGATCCAGCAGGATGATAGGAAACTTTGCCCTGGCGGACTGAATAATAATGTCCTCGCCGATGTTATGGGCAAGTACGATAGCACCGTCTACTCTTTTTTCCGTAAGGAACTTGACGGCCGTCGAAGTTTCTCCGCCTACCGAACTGCACGCAAGCAAATCGTATCCTTTGGAGAGGGTGACCTCTTGTATTCCTTTTACCAATTCGGAGTAGTAAGGCCCCGCCAGATCAGTGACGATCAAGGCGATCGTGCGGGTACTGCTTCGCTTGAGATCGGACGCGATACCGTTTTTCTGATAGTTCAACTCACGTGCGATTGCCAGTATTTTAGCTTTCGTTCTCTTGCTGACTTTGGCGTCATTATTGAGCGCGTATGAAACCGTGGATATCGATACACCAGCCAACTTTGCAATGTCTTTGATGGTTGCCATTTTTATCCCCATTTTTTAGTAAAACCGAATTTTATTGCACCCATTATAACATGAAAATGCTTCAACTATGCCTTCTTTCCGACAATCCAACGGCCTCCAAGCCTTTCTGTACATTAGCGTTTTTCATGAACCATTTCCAGATGAAACCGGTACGATAATTCTCGATCATCAGCAGAGTGATGCCCTTGTCGATGCCGATGACATCGGGTGCGAACCATGCGGGAGTGAAGGATGTATTGTAAGCATCCCTCAGCCCGTAAGGTCCGATCAACTTCGGTATCCCGTAATAATGCTTCAGAGCCGCGATCGATTCCTCCGGCGTAAACGGAATGGATCCGATCGCCCCGGCCGGAGGCAACGTGCCGTCAGCCAAGTGCTGGTCATTGGCAAACCCGGAAGGAGCCGAACCGTACCGGCCTTCATAGCCGTGAGGAGAATCGGATGCGGTAAGCCCCCAGGCATCCGGACCGAACGTCTTGAATGCGGACGACCGGTCGATGGAAAATTGCCGGTTGGCCAAAGAAGCTGTTCGGGAATTTTGCCACCAGTCGACGCCCATCTTGTCGGTCCTGTTTCTCAGGTCGAACCAGGCATGAGAATATTGGTAGGTAAAGATCGAACCGAACCAGGAGTGGATGAACTTCTCACCGCCGCCATAGGAGGCACTGTGCCGAGTGAATGTATAGAACATGCCCGGGCTTACCTGATGGGTGGGAGAACCCGCAGCCAGAAAATACAGCATGAGCTGCTCCGCGTAAAAATCCCAATGCCCGGCAAAGCCCTCGTCCGGGCGATACGACATATAGAACATGTCGCGCGCCGGGTCCCGAAACCATTCCCAATCCACCCTTGCATAGATTTTCGCCGCCAGCTCCATGGCTTCCCCGCCGAAGTATTCCCCGGCGGTAATAGCCCCATTCAAGGCAATCGCCGTATCGATGATAGACACTTCGCTGCCGCCGGCCTTCGACGCGTCGCTCATTTGCAGGAAATGATAGAAAAAACCGTTATAGTTCTCGGCACGCAGTTCTAGCGTCTTCAAGGTACCGATAGCCCGCTCTTCCGCTTCTTTCTTAGAAACCCAGCCCCGTTCGGCGCCGATGGTGATCGCCGTCAGCCCGAAACCCACGGAGGCGACGCTGCTCAAGCCGGGGTTGCCGGGCGCTCGGTCCCGGATCAGGCCGTAGCCCTTGCTCCCCGGGTCCGTATTGGCTTCCTTCCAGAAAAAATCGAAGCTGCTCCTGCTTTCCTTTTCCAGAAGGGTATCCTCAGCGGCTTTTGAAGTTTTCGAAGGCCCGGCTTTCGTACAGCCTCCCAGCAACAAGACTGCCGACAATGCGACCATCAACAACGATCTTGATTTGTTCATCGTTATTCCCCGGTAATCCCGGTTTTGTCGATAACCTCGACAAACCATTTTTGCGCGAAGAGGTATAGCAGGAGCAGGGGCAGGATGATCAGCATCGTACCTGCAAGCTTGATCGATTCGTTGATGTTCACCCGCTGGCCGCCTACCTGGCTTGACGAGAAATCTTGTGAGAAGGATAAATCAAACTGCTGGAGCATAACCGGAAGCGTCCGCATGCTATCCCCTAGGTACAGCGAGGTCGTATACGTCTCGTTCCAGTGCCAGACGAGCGAGAACAGGAACACAACGACGATCGCCGGCACGGAGATCGGCAGGATGATGCGGAAGAAGGTTTTTAAAGCCCCCGCACCGTCGAGCTGGGCCGATTCCTCCAGGGATTTCGGGATCGTCTTGAAAAACTGCGTGTAGATGAGAATGAACAGCGCGCTTTTGATTCCTCCGGCAAACAGGGCTGGAATAATGAATGGAAGCGGCGACCCGAGCATGCCGTACTTCTGAAACATCAGAAACAGCGGAATCATGACGACCTGGACCGGAATGATGAACGTCATCAGGATTAACGCGAACATGATGTTTTTGCCTGGAAACGCGAACTTCGCAAATCCGTATCCGACCAAAGCGCAGGAAATCGTTTGGGCGAGGGCCGGCAATACCGAATTGAGCAACGAAGCGCCGAACGACTTCATGAAATCAAGGACTACCCAAGCCTTAAAGAAATTATCCATGTGCAGCGTTTTCGGCAGCCATTGGACGGTGGGATCCAGCAGATCATCGAGGCTTTTGAAGCTCTGGGAAATCATGAACAGAATCGGATACACATATACGAAGCCGATACTGATCAATAGGCCGTATACGACCAGCTTGAATATGATGCCGTCGTTGCCCTGCTTCCCGAGCAGAAACTTTTTGATTTTGTAGCCGATCCGGATCAACATTGTTTTGTCCATTTCGTGGACCGCTTTTCTGAATGATGCGCTTTCAAGCTTCACTGTCTTCACCTCCCTGCCTTTCTGGGGTTGTAATCGTCATTCCGTCCGAAGATGGCCACCACAATCAGCAGAAGGACAAAGATCACCGTAAAGTAAATCCATGCGAGCGATGTCGCGTAGCCGAATCCGGTGTCGATTTGGAACATGTTCACTTTGATGAGCTCGATAACGTCGTTCAATGAGTTCGTAAAAAGGTCGACGGTCGTATAAATGATGTTGACGAGAATAAAAGGTTTGATGCTCGGCAGCGTGATTTTCCAGAAGATTTCCCACGGAGAAGCGCCGTCAATGGAAGCCGCTTCGTAGATCTGCGTGTTCACCTTCTGCAAGCCGGCCAGGAAGATCAGGATCTGAACGCCGGAGTACCACAGGATGACGATCAGCTGATTGATAATATTTAGAAGCGGCTCCCCCCATGAAGGATCCATGTGCGTCTGGATGTACTGCACGATGCCGTACCGCTCGACGATCGGGGCAGCAGCGGCACCCTGCGCGAACAGTTCCTTGACGACCTGGCCGCTCGTGATGACGACCGGAAGGAAGAAGATTGCCCGGAAAAAGCCTTTCATGCGGATCGGCTGATTGATGAGCAATGCGACCAGCATGGCAAATATGATAATGATCGGAATCATGAAGACGACCGATTTGATGAAGGTGAGCAGCTCTTCGACATATTTCGGATCGGAAAGGAACGCATATTTGAAATTGTTCCATCCTACCCATGTCTTCTGAATGCCTTCAGAAGAGATGATGACTTTATTAAAGCTCATATTCAGGGAAAAGTAGATCGGCCAAGCCATGAACAAGAGAAATCCGATTATCCACGGGAGAACGAATAGGTATCCCGTCATCATTTCTCTTCTTTTTGCAATGAAATTACGCATCGTCTTTCACTCACCTCCTATCACGGCGAAATCCATCTGCGGTACCGTCCTGCCTTCATGCTGCATATCTTTCGCCCGGTAATTGACAATGATTGTTACGCCGTTCGAGTAAACGGTCTCCACAACCCCCCAGTCGATCACGTTTCTTTGTTCGATCGTGGCGTTCTGGATTTGCTTCAGCGCGGCATTCATCTTGTCGTACGTAGCCTTGATGTCGCTTCTCCAATCCGGGAAATACGAGGTGAACAAATGGCTGGACAGCGTGTTTTTCAATTTCCAGGAAGGCTCGTGCGTCACGTAATACGACGGATAAGCGCCATATTCCACCATCCGCAGCAGGTATTCCTGCGGACTCGCGTTATAGTTGAAATGAGGCGCGAAATAATCCCTGTAGCCGTGCAGTACGATCTGAAGGAACGGTACGGTGTCGGTAGAGAACATGTATTGGGACGAATATACCGGGAGGTCGAACATTTGGTCCGAATATTTCCATAGATAATCGAAAGGCTGGAAGAAACCGACCTTGGCCACTTTGCTCTTCAAGGTCTGGCTCAGCTTCTCGTATTGATCGGCGGACTGTCCTCTCGATATTTTGTTTTTCGGACGCCAATCCGATAACAGGAGCCATCCCGCTTTATCCACCGCGACCGCATCGATTCCCATTTCTTCGAAACGTTCCGCATCATCCTGCGCAATCCCGGCCGCAACCTTCGGATTCATAAAGTAAACATCCATGTCCCCGCTGCTTTCGGTGTCAAACCAGACACGGTAATAATTTTGCAGGACTTGGTTGCTGATCGTGCGGATGCCGTCCGATTTCGAACTGAAGTTGTCGTTGCTGCCGTGAGCATTCACATAATCGCTGTATAGATAGAGCGAAACGCCTTTGTCTTTCAGGTTCTTCTGTAGCTCCTTCAAACCTTTGGCCCCGCCAAGCAGGCTCGGAACCGGGAATTTGTCCGGGTTGTTGCCGTTGACGCCACCGCTGCCCCAGCCCCTGAACACCGTTGTAATGTTCGGAATGCCTTCCTTCAGCAACGTGTCGATGATGCCTTCCGCCTCTTTAAAGGAAGTCATCTTGACGAGATCGGTCCCGAGGAGGCCGGGCTCTTTGTCGGCGCCAAGTATCTCGACTCTAAGCGGGATGTTCTCTTGACCTTCGGTTTTCTTCGAAAGAACGCCCCGGCCCTCCAAATAGTTCCGATATGTCTTAGCCATACCGACATAATCCGCGTCCTGAGCGTTCAAGAATACGTAGCGTACTTGGCGGTCTTCTTTATTCCGGTCTTTCTGAAAAGTATTGAAGCCGCCCATGCTTTTGCTAGTAGGCTGGAAGTATGCATTTCGAACAATGAATTTGGGCGATGCCCAATAATATTCCGTATTCAGTCCGCTTGGATAAGCCGTGATGCGGGCATTGTATTTCCCATCCTCAACGATGCCGAGGAAGCCGTGCTGCTTCACTCTGTGCACCATGCCGAACACGGGAACGCTGATCCGTTCTTCCTCGCGGGTAAACGAGTCCTCGGGCGATTCCACCGCTTCGTCCATGCCGTAAACCCGACCGTCAAAGGCCTGGTCATACTGAGAATGCATGTTCTGGAAACGGATAAGCGCGCCCGTGCCGTCCGGTATGAAAATATAGCCGGGAACCTCGTTTTTCCTTACCGCCCCCAGGAAGGGAAACGGCTGGATAGATGCCAGCTTTCCCGCACCCTTCTCTACGATGGACGCATCGGGAAAACGGACGACCAGCGAATCTTCTTCGATTTTGACTTCCATGGTGAACGTAACGCCGATGGTTTCCAGAACGTAGGTGACCGCGATCCCGCCCGGGATCTGCTTGATCTCCTCCGTCTTTCCGCCCAGAGACTTGTAGCTGCCCCTTCTCAACATTGCGCTCTCGTCAAAAAATTCAACAAGGAACGGCGACCGGAGCGCTGAACCCCAATCCGTATTCAACTGATCCTTCTCCAGCGTCTTCTCCTCCGGCGAGGTACTCCACACGTACCCGCTCCGTTTGTTCTGGATCAGAATGCTCTCGATATCCTTGAAAGCATAAAGCGCCAGCCTGGCGCTCTCCGCCTTCCGCTCGTAGCCCGGCGGAATAGGCTTTGCCGCGACTTCCGCGGCGGTCTTCTGTTCCGGCGAAGTATAGCTGTTAATCTTATATTGAATAGATTGTTCTTTCGCTTGGGAAGGAGGAGCAAACGGTTCAACCGTCTTCTTCTCATCTCCGAGCGCCCATGGACCGATTCCGAAAAAAAGCAGGGAAACGAGGCAAAGGCATACGACTGTTTTAGATGCCTTGAACACGGTACTTCACCTCCTGGTACATGGAATGCACGAAGTCCGTCACCTGGCTGGATAGTCCGAACAGGATGAAGGCCAACATGACCATGATCAGCATTCCGATGATCGTGAGGATAATGTTCTTAATGCTCTGTCCGATTTCGTACCCGTGGATTTCCTTCACCATCATGAACATCAGGAACGCGCAATACGCGACGATAAGTCCCGACAGGAAATGGTATATAACGGCTTCAAGCTGCGTCAAGCCCTGCGACATGACGGCGACCGGACCGGCAAAGATGATGTATGGACTCAGCGCGTAAACCGAGCCTTTGTAAATATCCTTGAACTTTCCTTCGCCGTCATTGATGGTACTCACGAGGTAGTTGGCGATAATCCAGGCAAAGAAAGGAACGTAAATGCTCAGGAACTCGTTGAAAATATTAAATTTCTGAACATCCCAAGCGGCAAACAGGAAGTTCGTCTGATAGATTTCGAACAACCGGACAAGGAACAGCAGAATCAGCAGGATCGTGGCGGAGAATACGGATGCCTTCTTCTCCGCTTCCAGCTCATAGTAGCCGTCAACCGGATGCCTCATGATCCGGAACGTATGCAGGAGCTGCATTACAAGCTTACGGCTGCGGAACCATTTCCAGCCTTCAACCACCGGCTGACCGAAGCCGAATTTCCGATACAGCTTTCTCAGAATGGCGATAATTGCAATGAACAGGACGAACCCTATCAGGAACTTGGAGGCATGCTCCATCAGCCATACCCGCCGGATTTCCCAGTAGGCGTTTGAATATTCCGTCTTATTGCCGGCAACCCTGAACTCCTCAAGTCCCTTTTGGAAATCCCCCTGCTTCATTGCTGCCATTCCGAGCCCTGTATGCGCGAGGTCAAACATGCTGTTGAGTCGCAGTACGTTCAGCCAAGGCGTTTCGCTCTTGGCGTATTTGCCGTCGGAATAGTAGAAAATGGCTTCTTGGACGATCCGGGCAAATTCCGTCGGTTTCAGCACCGTGATGTTGTTTCTTTGCTTGTCGGCGACGAAGAGCCGCCCGTCCGAGCTTACCGCGATGCCACTGGCTGCTTTGAACAGGCCAAGCCGCTGGCTTCCCACATCGTTGCCTCCGAAAATAAAGAGAATGTTGCCTTCCTGATCGTATACCGTGATGCGGCCACGGAATGAATCGACGGTGAAGATGTTTCCATAGTTATCGATCGTGATGTCTTCTAAAGCAAAGGCCGTCCAGACGTCCTTGAGCAGGTTTTTGCCCGCCACGTTCAATTTCTTGATGCCATTCGTACGAGTGGCGATGGTGCTGGTAAATACGAGTCCTTCCGTGTCGATGGCGACGTTCGTCGCGGACGGAGGAAGCTGTTTGTTCAATTTGTCCATTTGCGTTTTCGTATAAAACATCCTCTGCAGATAACGAGTAAAGCTGAATCCCGCCTTGTTTCCTCCGTAATAACCGAGAAACTCGCCTTCCTTGCTGATTTGGATCAATCCCTGGATCGTACCCTCGCCGACTACGTACAGATTCTTTCTCTTGTCCGCGATAACCTTTCTTGGCTTGAAAGGGGAGTTCTTTCCGTATAGCCGGGAGTCAGGCTTGCCGAATTCCTTGAGCACCTTGCCGTCCTTGCCGAACAGATAAATTTTCTCGTTTCGGTAATCCGCGACGTAAACGATACCTTCCTCGTCGACGAACACGCCGGTCGGCCGGGACAGCACGTCCTTCCCGATCGTCCGCAGATAGTGGCCCTGCTGGTCGAATACGACGATTCTTCCATTTCCGGTATCAGCCACGTAAATCTCGTCTTTGCTGTCAATGAAGAGATCTTCCGGACGGGAAAGAGGAACGTTCTCCTCGTCGCCAGCTTTGTTTTTCTCGAAAATATTGAATCCGTCCACGACTCCGGCAGGCAAATAGGCGTCCTGCGTCCAGATCGGTTCCCCGCTGTCATCGATGGTGAACGTGTAATACGGTGCATTGGCTAAAGCCGCTGCAGGCTGCAGCAGCATGCAGGCGACGACAAGAAACAGAATGGATTTGATTTTCACCATGATTCCTCCCTCGGCTATTTAAGCCCCGAATGTGCCATGGTATCTATCACTCTGCTCTGCAGGAAAACGAAAATGATGAGATTGGGCACAAACATGATAAGGGCGGCCGCAGCAGCGATGCCTTGCCCGGCAACTCTATTTTCAAGACCTGTTCCCGTAAGGGTCGTCATATAAAAAGCAAATGTACGGAGCGTTTCCTTGTTCATGTAAATCTCGGAAGTTTCGGTGTTGTTCCAGGCCATCTGGAAAGCCAGAATGGCAACGGTAGCCATGGCCGGCCGGATGATGGGAAGGACGATCTTCCAGAAAACGCCGAAGTTGCCAGCTCCGTCAATCTTCGCTGCTTCGATCAAATCGTTCGGCGTCTGGTCGACGAATTGCTTGATCAGAAACAGGCCGACCGGCATCGCTATCAGTGGTATAATATGGCCGAGCATGTTGTCCGTCAGCCCCAATTGGTTCACGATCAGATAACGCGGGATGGCAACGGATGCCGGAACGAACATCAACGCGATGATGTTCGCTTCGAAGATGGCCTTTTTGCTTTTGAACTGCATTTTGGAAAGCGCAAAGCCCGCCATGGCGCTGATCAAGATGCTAAGCGCGACCACGCTTCCCGTCATCACGATGCTGTTGAAAAGAAAACGGGTCATCGGGATAACGGTAACGCTGGTAACGTTGATCAGGTCGTAAAAATTTTTGAAGGTCGGATTTTCCACCAGAAACCGCGGTGGGTATAAAAATAGCTCATTCAGCGGTTTTAAGGCCTGCGAGAACATGAAAATGATCGGAAGGATCATGAAAACGGCAAGCAATATCAAAAACAGATAATATTTGATTTGGGTTCTGTGAAATCTTGTCGGGTTGATTTTACTGCCCTGAAAGGCACTCATATCTGCCATTCTCCTTTCTGCCGGAAGCAATCGAGACGTTAATCTTTCTCCGCGAATAGCCGCCAGCATACCTTAGAAAGGATATACACGATGAGGAGTAGTACCACGGAAACCGCGGAAGCGTAACCCATATCGTAGCGGATGAAGCCATAGTCCTGAATATGGTTGATAATGACCTGCCCAGCGTACTGCGGCGTCGGGTTGGCGCCCGACAGTTGGACGCCGATGTCGCCAGCCTGAAAGGTTCCGACGACGGCCATGACCGCCCCGAACAGCATCTGCGGTTTCATGGAAGGAATAGTGATGTACCATACCTCCTGCAGCCTGTTTTTGATTCCGTCGATGTATCCGGCCTCGTACAGCTCGGGGTTAATGTTCAGAATCCCGGCGAGCATAGCCAGGAATCCGACGCCCATGCTGTTCCAAAGCGTGACGATCATCATGATATACATGAGATAATGCGGCGATTGGGTCCATTGGATCGGCTTCTCGATGATACCCGATTCCAACAAAAAATTGTTCAGGTAGCCGGCGCCGTCCCCACTGAAGATGACGAGCCATACGACCGCCATGGCCACCGCCGCCGTCATAGACGGGGAGTAGATCGCCAAGGTGAGAATGGACCGTGATCGTCGCGGGATTTGAGATAAGAGCCATGCCAGCCAAAAAGATAGGATGTAGCCCCCCGGCCCGACCTGCAAGGAAAATTTGAACGTGTTCGGAAGCACGTACATCATGAACACGTTATCCTGGGTCAGAAGGTTGACGTAGTTCTTCAATCCGATAAATACAGGAGCCTGAACGGTATTGAAATACGTGAAAGAAAGGTAGATGGCGACGAGGACCGGTACGACGATAAACACGGCGAATATCGCAACGAACGGCCCTACGAACACCATGGCCTCGAGTTCCTGCCTCCAGCTTTTTCTCGTTGCTGCCTTCACTGCGTATCACCCCTCGCCTTTTTGACATCATCTACCGTTGGCACTTTGAGTTTTTTAACAACTTTTCCTTCTTTGATATACCCGAACTCCTCCATTTTTTTCGTGATTTCCCGGTTGGCCAGAATGACGGCGTCCTCAAGGGTTTTTCTCGCGTTTTTCCCGTCGATAACGACCTTGTTCCAAGAGTTGCTCATTTCCCTGTCGAGCATGTAATCGCCGGGAATGTGCGCAACGTCCTTCAGCCATTTCCATTGTTCGAAAATAACCTTTAGATCTTCTTCCGGCCAAGGCAACTGGCCGAACGCTTCCAGGTTCGCGCTGTTCCAGCGGTAGGAAGGGCCGTAAATGGTTTCGATCAGGTTGCCGAACTCGGTCTGGACCTCGGCGGATGTCCACCACTTTACGAATTCCCATGCCTGCTGCTGCTTATCGCTATTTTTGAACACGATGGAACCCGTGCCTGTCCCCGGAGCCCAACGAACAACTTCACCTTTGTCGTTCTTCACGCCAGGATAAGGAGCGATCTTCCAAGAACCGGCCAGTTCGGGCGCGGCGGTCGTTAACTCTACGTAGGTGTTGTAGTTCGAGATACCGATTGGCAGGTTCCCGTCCCTGAAGTGGTTATAGAAATTCGCTACCTGAAGCGGCATATTATAGACCGTAAACAAATTCGTCATCAGCTTGAAGCCTTGAAGAGCCTCTTCGCTGTCCACTGCCGTCCGCGTGCCGTCCCCCGCAAACAGTTCCCCTCCCTGCTGAAAAATGAAAGGAGCGGTCAGGCTGAAGTTTTTAAGCGCCGCCGAATCGGCAATCGGAGCGTAGAAATTCATCCCATATCGCTGCAGATCGGGCAAAATCCCGAGCACGTCGCTCCACGTATCGGGAACTTTGATCTTCAGGGCATCGAGAATGTCTTTGCGATAATACATCACCCAGAAGTTTTGCGTCTCCGGCATTGCATACGTCCCTTTATCGAAGATGAATGGAAGCATGGCGCCGGGTGAGAACCTTCTCAGAACCTCCTTATAGTCCGGGAACTGGCTGAGGTCGGATAACGCCCCCCGCAAAGCAAGCTCATACGGGAGTTTCTCGGTCACGCCGAGCGCCACGTCAGGCGAATCCCCGGATGCGTTCGCCAGAATCAGCTTCTGCTCATTGGGCATTAGGGAAAGCGAGACTTTTATGCCGGTCTTCGCCGTGAACTCTTGGTTAGCTATCTGTTGCATCAGCATCACATGCTGTCTTGGACGGTTCACCCAGATTTGCAGCGATTCTTCGTCGGCAGGGTTGATTTGCGAATAATCCGTCGTAAACGAAGCGAAGAAGGATTTGTTCATGGACATGACCTTCTTCCACCATCCGGCTTTAGCCTTCGGCAGCTTCTCGTTGGCGTATACGTAAAACTTGTCGATCTGCAGCTGCTGCTCCGGCAGCAGTAGCAACAGGTCTCCCAGTTGCTGGTTGACCGATCCGGAACCTTCCGAGATTCTTTCGAACCGGACGGGGATCTTGGATGGATCGCGGGCAAGCTTTTCCAGCTGTTTTGCTCCAATGAGAAGGTTTCTGGCTTCATCCGGACTGGATTTACTCAGTGTGCTCAGGTATTCGTGCTCCTTGCGGAGCTGCCGGGCGATGCCGTTCAGCCTGTCCGCGATATCCGGCATCTGCTCTGTAATATCCCAATCCCGGTTAACGTCCTGCGTATTTCCGGTCGCCATTTTGATCTCCAGGTTGAGCACACTCAATTCATCCATCACTTGTCTGACAGTGTGGATGACCCGTTGATAAGGCGACGAGTTGGCGATCAAGGTAAGCTCATGCTCTCCTTGGGTCAAATAAAACTTATACGGATTGCCCTCCGAATTTCCGAGAACCTCGTTGCTCCAATCCGACGAATAAGGGAACGGATAACGGGAAACGTCCTGGAAAGGAACCTTTCCGTCGATCATCACTTTCCGGAAGACAGGCATGTTCGTCTTGAAATACTGGGTATACTTAAAGGCAATCTGATAGTATCCATTTTGCTGAGATTTGATTTTCCAAGTGACGCTTTGTCCTCCCTGTTTCCAGCTGTCGGCCCCGATCGTGTTCAAGGCGATCAGGGATTTGTTTTGAGGCGTTACGTTGACGTCACCGCTGGCCACTGCCTGAATGTAGGAGTCCGACTTCACATAAGGTTTTTCCGCTTCATAAGTGAGGAGGATGTCCGGGTTCGTCCCGCCGTCTCCGTTCTTTTTCAAATATTGTTCGTAAGTATCCCATTTCTCCGGCGACTCCACCGTAATACGCCCGACGCGCATCGCTTCGCGAAGATAGGTCAATTCAATGGTATTGCTGCCCTTCTGGAGCTGAACAAGCAGCGGCTCGTCATGAAGGTAGCTGGCATCGGTCAGGTAAGCCTTCTGCCAAGCGGACAGTTCGGCTTGTTTGGCATAAACATCATTGCCTAACTGGTCTTTCTCGAACTGGTCGGACTCGTTTTGCCAAAGCCGAGGCAGAACGAACCTCCGCGCTTCGAAATAAGGAACCTTGCCGTTGATCTTGATTCCCCGTTCCGGAGGCATAATTTTTCCCGGAAGCGCAAAATAGTCTATTTGAATCCGGTACAGCCCTTCTTGAGGGACGTTTACCGAGAAATTAATTTCAGGCGTCAGGTCATTCCAAGTGAATACAGCTTCGTCATAACCATTCGAGTCGGAAGGAGGCGTTAATGTGGTTGCTGCATTATCGGTAAGGAATTGATTCGGATGGATGACCGTCTTGAACCGTTCTGAGGGGTACTCCTTCTTTTCCCATTTCGCCGATACTGTAGCATAGTCGTCTTCGATGACCTGCTGGCTGATCGCGCTCTCCTTGTTATCGTTTTGCTCTGTCTTGCCGTTATTCTCTTTATCGCCTTTGGATCCGCTTCCGCCGAACAAATTGTCGAGCAGGTTTTTGGTGTCGTCTTTCGGTTTGTCTCCAACCGCATGCGAAGCGCTTGGAGTCAGGAGTGAGAACACTAAAAAAAGGACAAGCAGCATGGCGGGAGTTTTGTATTTCATTGGTTTCACTCCTTACAGGGATAGAATCATGGGTCGGCAGCAAGTAAAGAAGTGTTCTCTCCCTTTAGATGAGGGAGAGAACAGGAAAATTACTGGGAAACATTCTTCAGTTGATCGTTGGCATCTTTATAGGCAGCGTTCATGCGCTTATCCAAATCTGCCACAACGTCTTCCAATTTGACTTTATTATCTGTAATGTCTTTAAACGTTGGCCCGAATACCGTATCCAGTCCGACTTGGTAGCCAGGCAGATATTTCAGCAAGTCGGCAAAGCCGTCCGGAATCATTTTGACGAGTTCTTTCATGCCCGGCGGCATATCCGGGCGGCCGAGGTAGAGATCCCATACCTCTTGATCGTTAATCAGAGGGACGCTTCCGAGCGGCCATTCAGGCTTTAATCTTTCCATCCAGCCTTCTTTGGAGTAGGTCATCCACTTGATGAATTCGAATGCCGCTTGCTTGTTCTTGGAGCTCTTCGACATGCCGACATAGTCGGTAATCAGCGGTACTTTTTGTCCTTTGGCCGAAGGGATCGGACGGATGTCCCATTTGAACTTAGCGTTCTTGGCATTGCCGCCGATGCTCCAAGTGCCGTCATATTGCATGGCTACTTTGCCGAGCATCCAAGGCCACTGATCTTTGCCGAACCATTGCTCGATTTCTTTCGGCTTGTAAATGTCGTAAGTAACTTTGTCGGAATACATCAGTTCGTCAACGTAATTGACTGCATCCTTGAATGCCGGGCTGGTGAAGTTGAATTTCTCGCCATCCCACGTGTTCCATTGTAGTTCCGGGTCGAATTGAGCTGGCAGCGTCTCGCGAAGGCCGCCGATTCCGGACATGCCGAACTGATGCTCGTTGAACTTCGTCAGCTTGATGGCCGAATCGCGCATATCATCGATCGTCCAGTTTACCGGCGGTACCGGAACGTTCTCTTTCTCGAAGAGATCCAGGTTCAGGTTGATCGCGAACATGAAGAGGGAGTGAACCAGCGCATACTGCTTGCCATTATAGGTGGCCGTTGCGTCGAGGTTCTTGAACGTTTTGCCTTCTTGGTATTCCACATCCGCTTGCAGGTAAGGAGTCAGATCTTCGAGCCAACCATTAGATGCAGCGAACGGTACGCCGAAGGTCCACATCACGTCGGGGAGCTGGCCAGCTGCAGCAACCGCGGACAGCTTCTCGTTCCATGGCCAGTCGACGGAAGCATCCTTCACGACCTTGATGTTCGGGTGCGTAGCTTCGAATGCTTTGATGACACGATCAACGTCTTCTTGTCCCATCCATGTTGCCCATTTGATCGTGACCGGATCGACGGGAGCCGCATGGCTCGTGCTCTCCGTTTCCGCTGGAGTCGTAGCGCTCGGCGCAGCGCTGCTGGTCGAAGGGGTTTCACTGACAGCATTATTGTTTTTCTTGCTGCAGCCCGCCAATACAAGTGTAAGGCACATAACCAAAGTCAGTGACAGTGCGAGAATTTTTTTCATTTCCCCATCTAACTCCTTCAATTTTCGTTTTGACCGCTCTTTAACCGATTAAGCAATTTAGAAGGACCCTGGCCATTTGGTACAATCTTGCCGCAACTCGCTTGGTGCACCACCTCCTTAAACAAAAGGATCATGATTCGAAACGTTTCAATAAAATTAAATGAAGCGCTTTCTTTTTGATGGTATACACCGGGTAATTTCCACATAATCAATCGATAATGTTGGAATTACCCGACTTGAATCCGTTTATATCACCTAATATCCTTTTTTTCATTATCAGAATGCTTCTCGAAACGTTTCACTTATTACCAAGAACTTATCACAGGGGGGGCTCGAAATCAACAACCATTTTTTTATGGCGATACGGCAAGCGATTCGGACAACGTAACGACTTCTTCGGCCGTTACTTCCCGGCCGAGACGGTCGGAAATGTAAATGCCTTCGCTAATTAGCATTGTTTGCAGGGCGATGTCCGCAGTCGGCAACAGCTCAACGCGGCCTTGAAGCGCGGCGATCCAATGATGCTGTGAGGAATCATAGGCGTCGGCATTGTCTCTGAGATTATGCCAGCGGTAATCCATCGCATCGAGATTGAAGGTGCTATCCATCTCCATGTCGCAGAAATTCGTATGGTAGCTAAGCGGCTGCCACTTACCCGCGGCATATCCCGGAAGCCGGATGCCGCCTTCGGAACCGACTAGGCTGCTTCCCTCGAAATCGTTCATATGGATTGCCCATGATTCGATAATGTCCAGGGACAGCCCCTCCTTAAAGCGGACGAAGCCTACGCCCAACTCCTCGACGTCGAACCGGGAAATGTTTTTCCGGCGTTCGTCGATTTCCATTTCCTGATAGGTTTTTCCGGATATAGAGAGGACTTCGGGGCTGTCCATCAGATAGAGAAGCTGAGAGATCCGGTAGACGCCCATGTCGAATAGAGCCCCTCCTCCGGCCGTTTCCTTCCTTGTGAAATAGGGCGTGCCATATCCGTCGACGTAAGGACGGCCGCGACGGCGGTACCCGGTGGAACGAGCGTGAAAGATTTTGCCCAGCTTCCCCGCTTCGATCAGCGTCTTGGCTGCTTTCGTTTCCTTGCCGTACAGGAAGCTCAGTTGGATATGTAGATGTTTGCCGTACAGTTTGGCGGCTTCCACCATAGACAAGCCGTCTTTGTACGAGCCTGCAATCGGTTTCTCGCAATATGCGTGATGGCCCGACTTCAGCACATCAATCGTTACCGGCGCATGGAAGTTGTTATGCAGGCAAATATCAATCGCATCCAAATCGTCCCGCTTCAGCATTTCTTTGTAATCGGTATACATGTACGGGATCTTGTATTTCTCTGCCACGCTTTTCAGTTCGGTCTCGTTGATGTCGGATGCCGCTACCACTTCAACCCCGTTAATTTGGGCATAGGTGTCCAAATGCATTTTTCCGATCAATCCGACACCAATGATGCCTACCCTGATTTTTTCCAACTCTGCCACCCCCGTCAGTTTAATTCGATTTCATTTGTGTAAGAATACGGCGGATATTGGCCAATTGCCACTCCACTTCCACGTATTCGTTTTTGCCGGAATGATGCTCGACGCTGTAATGGCCGGTGTAGCCCGCATCCATGAGGTTCTTGATTTTTTCTTCGTAGCGCGGCAGCACCCAAGCGGCAAAATGCGTATGGAACGCATACCCCGCGCAAAGCCGGTCGCCATTCTCCTTGTCCGCATCCCAGTTCTCCAGATGCAGCAGGATACCGAAGGCCGGACTGTCCACGGCTTCCGCGAGCCGTTTAATGTTCGCAGGGTCGCGCGACGTGCCCCAATGATTTTCCGGCCCGACTTTAAAGCCATGTTTTTCTCCGCGGCGGGCGAACTCTTTATAAGTTTTGACGGTGTACTCGAACTGTTCGTCGGACATCGCCAGATCGTGGCCGCCCATATCGATCCGAACGGTTTGCGCACCGAGAATTTCCGCAGCCCGGAGGTTTTTCAACGCGTTTTCGTAGTTTTGTTTCCGGAGGTCGGGGTCTTCTTCCCAAACATGCGCCCCGTCGACGCACAAGTTGGCCAGATGCAGTTCCTTGTCATCGAGCGCCGACCGGAGTTTGAGCAGATAATCTTCCTCGAAGGACTCCAGCATGATGTTCCAGATATCCGCTCCGCTAACACGGTAACGGTATTTAAGACTTTCCAGATAGCCGAAGAGATCGATTTTCCCTTCGTTAAACATTCCGTGAAACGAATAAGACGCGATGGAGATGTTCACGTTTCTACCTCCCTAAAGGTGATTACGTGAGGGTGTTTGCCTCACGTTTGACGACGCCTGTCTTTCTCATGCCTTCTTGAACATATAGATTCTTCATGAAAATATTCCATACGAATCCGCTTCTGTAGTTCTCGATCATGAGCAGCGTAATGCCCTTGTCGATGCCGATCACGTCTTCAGCTACCCAAGTCGGCGTAACGTCGAGATTATAAGCATCCTGGAAGCCGTATATGCCCCATAACTGCGGAACCTCGTTGTAGAAATGCATCAACGCGTCAATAGATTCCTGCGGCGTAAACACGATGGAACCGGCAGTGCCGCAAGGCGGGATCGTGCTGTCCACGAAGTCATGGCCCGTCGTGTTCGGATCCGCTCCGTATTCGCCGCTGTAACCTTTGGGTCCGTCGCAAGCGGTGAGCCCCCAAGAGTTCGGACCGAACGTTTGATACTGGTCCGCACGGTCGATGCAGAATTGGCGGGCAGCTTTGGAAGCTAGGACCGAGTTTTCGAACCAGTCACGGCCGTCGCGATCCGTCGTGCCGCGAAGGTCGAACCAGGCATGGGAAAATTGATAGACGAACAGAGCCCCCTGCGTGCTGTGGATGATCGGCTCGATACCGCTGTAAGAGCCGACATAGCGATCAAAATCATAGAACATTTCCGGATCGACCGGGTGGGTTGGCGAACCTGCTGCCAGGAAATACATCATGAATTGCTCGGCGTAGTGGTCCCACTTGCCAAAATGTCCGCCGTCGTTCTCAAGGTAGCCCATATAGAACTGGTTGGTTTCCGGATTGCGGTACCAGTTCCAATCGACCTGCCGGTAGAGTTGATCGGCAAACGCTTTCACTTCACCTCCAAAATATTCGCCTGCCGCAACGGCTCCACAGATCAGGATAGCGGTGTCAATGACCGAGATTTCGCATCCACGGTACTGCTTCGCCGTCTCCATGTCCAGGAAGTGATGGAAAAAGCCGTGGTTGTGCTCTACGTTATTGAGCATGGTCCGAAGCATTCCTGTGGAACGTTCTTCAGCTTCCTTGCGGCCGACCCATCCGCGCTCCGCTCCAATCGCATACGCGGTGAGACCGTAACCCATAGATGCGATGCTCGCCATATCTTTCTGGCCTGGCGCTCGGTCACGAATTAGTCCGTAACCGGGACTCTTCGGATCCTGGTTTGCTTCTTCCCAAAAAAATTGAAACGACAAGCGGCTTTCCAACTCTAGCAATTCTTCTGCGTTGATAGGGCTCACATCCTTTTCTTGCTGTGATGCGAAACGTTTCTTTTACTGTATGAAAGTAATATAGCGCTTTCATATCATATAAATTCGAAACGTTTCGAATTTATTGTTATACTATCATTAGATTCAGATTTTGGAAAGTGCTTTTTAGTCGACTGCGGAATTTTATAACAGATTGCGACAATCGTATAAAAGTCGAATAAACCGAACCTGCGCTCGGAGAAGACGATGGTATGGATCTCTCTAATGGCTTCCGCAAAGCTGAGCCCCCATTTTCCCGGCCACCGCATTTTCGGCATGGATGTCCAGACCCAAACTGCGGCGCACCGAAGAAGCTTCCAGAAGACAATTAGTTAGACTAACCGGCATTGCTATCGAAAACCAACGAGATACGATCAAGCCTCGTAATTATACTTTCTCATGGCATAACGCCCCAACATATTAACGATGCCATACAAGATTACCGATAGAAGCGCCAGCATCATAATGCTGACCATGACTAGATTCATTTGGAACACCTGACCGCCATAGATGATCAAATAGCCGAGCCCTGCTTTGGAGGACAGGAACTCCCCCATCACGACTCCAACCAGCGTCAACCCGACGTTCACTTTCAGCGTGGCTATAAAATGGGGAACGCTAGCCGGCAGCAGCACCATCCGAAGCATCTGCAGACGCGTAGCACCGAAAGACTCCATGAGCTTGAGCTTGGTTTTGCTGATTTCCTTGAATCCGCTCTCGACCATAATAATGGTCACGATGATTGAAATCGCCACCGCCATGCCGTAGATCGAATAACGGTCACCCAGCCAAATATAGAAAATAGGTCCGAGGGCGACCTTAGGCAGAGCATTCAGCACCACGATATAGGGGTCCAGCACCTTCGAAGCGAAGGAGGACCACCAGAAGACGATGGCGATTAGCGTCCCAAGCAGCATAGATATAACGATACCGATAAGAGTCTCCAAGCCGGATATCCAGGTATGCTTAAGCAGGCTTCCTTCCAGAGCCAAATCCCGAAAAGAAACAAGAAGCTGCGACGGTTTGCTCGTCAGCATCGGATCGATCCACTTCCACCTGGCGGCAAGCTCCCATAAGATTAAGAAAACCGCAAGCACCGATAAGCGAGATAATCCGATCAACCGCAGCCTGCGCTTCTGGATCTTAAGGTATTTCTCGTATAGAGGGGACGTCATAGTCTTTAAGCTCCCTCCAGATGGCATTAAAGTAATAATTGTAACGGCCCGCTTCCCGTTTCTTCCAAGGAGACAGGTTGCCGCCTTCATCGAATGCAATCGGATAGACGATTGATATCGTGCTCGGCCGCTTCGACATGACCATAACCCGATCTGCCATGCTGATCGCTTCCGACAGGTCATGTGTGACCAGCACGGCGGTTTTCCTCTGATCTTTTATAATATGAAACACCTCATCCGAGAGCGTCAGGCGGGTCTGATAATCCAAGGCGGAGAACGGTTCGTCCAGCAGCAGGATATCGGGTTCCGCCACGAGCGTACGGATCAAGGCAACCCGCTGTCGCATCCCCCCGGATAGCTGCGAGGGATTGTGATACGCGAACTCCCCTAACCCGTAACGCTTGAGCAGTTCCATCGCGTGGTTCTTCGCTTTTTCCCGGTCCATTCTGCGAATTTCCGCTCCGACCGTCAAGTTGCCGAGTACGTCCCGCCATTCGAATAGATGGTCATGCTGCAGCATGTACCCCACCTTCGGTGACGTTCCGGACACCTCTACCCCGTCAATCGTGACTTTCCCCCTGGTCGGACGAAGCATTCCGGAAATCAGGCTGAGCAGCGTGCTCTTACCGCAGCCGCTCGGCCCTACGATGCTGATGAACTCTCCAGGCTCAATGGACAGGTTAATGCCTCGCAGCGCCTCGGTTTCTTGCCTCAGGGTAAAATAGCTTAAACCTACATCTCTTAGTTCGATTTGCGCCATAAGCTCATCATTCCGTTTTTCCAATATTTCGCACGAAGCTCATATCCACGATATCATCCATGTTCGCCACTTTTTCTTCGGCCTTCAGCACACCGTTCTCTATGAGCACGTTTTGCAGGATTTCGAATTGCTCCGTATTCAGTTCCGGATTGGAGGACCAAGTGTCTTGATTCTTGTAACGTTCGACGGACTGAATGATCAAGTCTTCGGGCGTCCCTTCGAAGAAAGGCTTCAGCGCTTCCGTGATATCCGCTTCCGATGCAGTGTTAAGCCATTTCGTGCCCTTGGCGATGGCGTTTGAAAATTTCTGTACGATGTCCGGATTGTCTTTAATGAAATCGGAAGTAGCAACATACGAGGATTCCGGAAACGGCCCGAACGCCTCTCCCAGAGAGGCCGCATAGAAGGCTTTGCCTTCCTTCACAAGCGTGGATGCGACAGGTTCAAACAGTTGGATATAATCCCCTTGTCCGCTAGTGAACGCGCCGGCCATCGCTGGAGCGGCGATATTCGTGATAACTTTAACATCCGCAGCTTGCTCCTTAAGCAGCGTGGAATTCATGACCATTTGGGGGGCGCTTCCCGGTCTCCAGCCGATAATCGTCTTCCCGTTCAGGTCGCTCCATTTGAAGTTATCGACCTTCTCGCGGGACAAGAGGAAGGATCCGTCCTTGGACGTAAGCTGGTGGAATACTTTAAGCTTCTTGTCACCCTTCTGATTGTAAATATAGATGCTCGTTTCCGGTCCGACCAAAGAGATGTCCGCCGTACCGGCAATTAGTGCGGCTGCTCCCTTATCCGAGCCTTGGGCCGTGTTCATATCCACGTTCAGCCCTTCTTCCTCGAAAAACCCTTTCGATAAGGCTACGTAATGGGGGGCGTAGAAAATAGAGCGAATGACTTCTGAAAATTTGACGGGTACTAATTCCTTCTGGCCGTTGCCGTTGTTCCCGCAAGCTGCACTCAACATCAGAAGCATTGCGGTTAGAAGCAGCAGCGTTACTTTTCTCGCGTTAATCATGCCGGTTCTCTCCTTCTCTCGTTGACAATCATAGATGAACACAGTTTATTCAGCGCCTCGGATACGTGTTCTATATTTGTGTGGGCTGCAACGGTCTTGTAAAATTTTTGATCCTTCTCATGAGATTCTGTACAATAAAAAGAAATTCGAAATAACGCAAAGGAGACAAATCGCTTGACTATTCCAGGACGCAATGATCCCTGCACATGCGGAAGCGGAAAAAAATATAAGCGCTGCTGCATGGACAAAGACCAAGAGATTCAGCGCAGTCATCTCCGGTTGGTAGACAATAAACTGCAGGCAGAGAAAGAGGAAGAGAAAGCGGAAGTATTTAATTCTCGTGATCTCATGCAGATCGTCAATGTAGAGATGGAATGGGACAATGCTTTATATCATGCGGTCGCCGCTCATTTCCTAGCCGGAACGAAAGATATTTACGATCCCGTTCATGTTATGCAAGCTTTGTCCTTATGGAGAAGATTCTCAACCGATACCTGGCCGCAAATTCGAAAGCTGGGCAGTTATGCTGCTGCATTGGATTACATGATAATCACGATGTATGGATACGATATCTCCCAAGCGCAGCTAGCGGAGAAGTACGGCGTATCCGTCGCGACCATCTCGAAAAATTACAATAACCTTTACGAATTTGCTTTGGCATTTAAAGAAGAATCACCGTCCAACGCTGCGCACAATGCGGCGAGCAGGATGGATATGGAACGCGAAATGCGAAATATGGAGCGCCTATTAAGCGATCAGCAATTCGAAACATTCGAAGAAGCACAGGCTTTCCTACAGAATCAGATGAACAAACCCGGCGGGTTTCGGCCTTCGGCGCCAAAAAGCGCTTCAGCTAAAGACCGTGCGCAGGATCTGCTCTATACTGCCTTCGACGAACCTTCCGCCAAACGAAGGATAGAATTGGCTACTCAGGCTTTAAAACTATATCCCGACAGCGCTGACGCCTATCAAATACTCGCGGATGAAGCATCGACACTAGAAAAAGCCTTGGATTACTCAAGACGCGGCGTGGAAGCCGGGGAAAGAGACTTGGGCGAAGCTTTTTTCAAAGAGAATAAGGGGCACTTCTGGGGAATCGTCGAGACGCGGCCCTATATGAGGATAAAATACCGCTTAGCCGAAACCCTGTGGTATAAAGAAAATACCGCCGAATCGGCTAAACATCTCGAACAAATCTTGCAATTGAATCCTGGGGATAACCTTGGGGCGCGATATTTGCTTCTGGCTGTTCTCCTGGATTCAGGGCGGCTTCGCGATGCGGACAAGCTCCTTCTGAAATACGGGGATGATTCGTCCGCCAATATAACCTATGACCGAATCGTCCTCGAATACAAGAAGAATGGCGTTTCGAATCGGCTGAATTCGTTATATCAAAGCGCATTGCGAAGCAATAAACATGTTCCGGATTATTTGCTGGGCAACCGTAAGCTGCCCAAACAATCACCCGAATATATCGGAAGTGGGGACAACAATGAAGCCGTCGATTACGTAATGACCCATTCCCCCCTATGGGTTAAGCTTCCGGAGCTTGTCGGGTGGCTTTCGAATCAGCGGCGTTAAATCTGGGGACTACTCTTTAATGACGACCCCTAACAAATAAGCAAAGCCGCGAACCTGATCTGAACTTACGATGCAGCCCTGCAGGCCTTCCAACGTCACTCCGATGCTTTGAAATTCGCAGTTGCTCAGATCGATTCCCGATAGCTTCGCCCCCGAGAATTGAGCTTGATCGATACCGGACTCGATGAACTCTATCTTGGATAGGACAGTTTGGTAGAAATCGGCTTTATCGAGGTTGCTTCGCAAGAAGCTTACTTGCTTGAGATCCGCAAACCGATACACGGAATATTGTCCGTTGCATTCCTCGAACTTGACGTTGCGCATCGTCGAATCGGATAGATCGAATCCCAGCATCTTGCAATGGTTGAATTCAACCCGGTGCATGATGCAGCCGCGGAAGTTAACGTTCGACAGATCGCATCGGGTAAAGACGGCGTCAGTGAACTCAGCTCTCTCGAGGGCGATTCTGTCAAAGACGATATTCTCGAACATGACCCAATCGAAGCTTACTTTGTCAGCCGTTTGATTCGCTATCGTACCCTGTGAGAAATGGCCGTTCTCGTAAACTTGCCTATCTTGAATTTCATAATCCTCAGCTGTCAGAGAATCAAGTTGGTTGGGGATTCTGGGTGCATCCAGAGTGCTCTTTTCCTTCTTAATTGTCATAGTATGATGCCTCCAACAGCATAGTATCTTTCCACAAGATGATTTCGGTCATCGTAGCACGTAAAGCAATATAGCGAAGAAGTGCATGACCGAACCCGCCACGACGAACAGATGCCACACCGCATGATGATAAGGAAAGCCTCGCCATATATAGAACACGGAACCGAAAGTATAAAGAAATCCTCCGATGATAAGCAGACGAATTCCGCCCGGCATCAGCAAGGTTTGCAGCGGATGCCAGGCAAATACGATCAGCCAGCCCATCATGACGTAGAACAACGTGGACAGCACCAGAAATTTTTTCGTGAAAAAGGCTTTAAACACGACTCCGGCAACCGCTAAGCCCCATACGATTCCAAACAATGTCCACCCCAGCGGACTCCGCAGGGTAACGAGCAGCAGCGGTGTATAGGTACCTGCAATAAATAAATAGATGCACGAGTGGTCGAACGTCTCGAACAAATCCTTGACCTTGCCCTCGGGGAAAGAATGCACCAGCGTTGACGCCGCATAGAGCAGCAGCATCGTAACTCCGAAAACCGTGAAGCTCACGACATGCCAGACCGTTCCTTCCAAACTCGCGAATACGATCAGAAGCACGAGTCCGGCAATGCTGAGCAACGTTCCCAGCCCATGCGTAATGGCATTGGCAAGCTCTTCTTTCTTCGTGTAAACGTGCGTGTTAGCCATTCCTATGCCTGCCCTTCAATTAGCCGAAAATCTGCTTTCCGTAATTTTGATCTCTTTGCCAACCCGATGCTCATCTTATCGTATTATACTGCAACGCAAAAATCCTTTCATCCTGGTGGCCCGGCTGCAAGGATTTTTCGTTACTCAGGTTAAGAGCTCAGAATCTAAAAGTCTACTTAGCAAGAAATGAGCGAAGAGTAGACAAATCGTCCTTGTGTAGAAATAAAGCAGTGGCATGATTGTGTGAAAATAGAGCAGCCTAGCCGAGGTAAAATTGAAGAAAATGGCGCCGTAGGTGGAAATAGAGCGGCCTAGCCGAGTTAAATCGGAGAAAATGGCGCCGTAGGTGGAAATAGAGCAGCATAGCCGAGTTAAATCGCGAAAGTGGCACCGTAAGTAGAAATAAAGCGGCATAGCCGAGTTAAATCGGCGAAAGTGGCACCGTAGGTGGAAATAAAGCAGTATAGCCGAGTTAAATCGACGGAGGTGGCTTCGCTGCTTAAAATCTTTTGAACGTGTGTACTCGCTTTTTTGTTATACTCACTCTTTATGATAGCCTTAATTCGGCGCGATCGGTTCATTTCAGGAATATTCCTCCAAGTCATTTATTTATCTTCACTAGCCCGATTTTACTCTGCCTATCATTCTATCTTATTGCCTTGTTCGACACTGTTTAACAGCAGTCCGAGAGAAGTCCCCTTTCCTCTACAGGGAGGGGATGAATTTCGGCTAGGCGAAGCCTAGAATCTTCGTGTTCGAAGTCATGACCCAAAAACTTACAATGAGCTCGGAAACCTAGATATAAGAACAAATGTTTGGTATAATGAAGTTAGTGCATAGGGTTCAGATAGGGGCGAAAACAAGGTGATCCGATGTCTTAAAACGGCGTTTCAAGCTTCAAAAGCCGACCTGGACCGGCTGTTTGCGTGCAACCGGATTTCAGCAGAGATATGGAACCAGTGTTTGCTTATTGCCAAGAATTACGCCTTGCAGCACGAGGGCAAATGGATAGGGAAAACGGTTCTTCAAGCGGCATTGAAAAATCAATTCCCCCTGCACTCGCAATCTGTTCAAGCGGTGTGCCACAAATATCTGTTTGCCAGAGACAGCGCGAAGCAATCCAAAAACCAAGGTTTGGCTAACAAATACCCGTACAAGAACAAAAAACACTTCAACACGAAATGGGTAGACCAATCGTTCAAAATAGAAGGCAATACCCTAACCCTAAGTTTGGGTATTCAGAACGGCAAGCGCTTGCAGCCGATCAGAATCAAAGTTCCAGACTTGCCTGATGCGGACATCAAGGAAATTGAACTTGTATATGACCGAAAACTCATGGTTTCACTGAGCTATGATGACGGAAAAGTAGTTGCAGTAAACGAAGGCACCCAAGTTGCAGGCGTTGATCTGGGTGAAATCCACTCCATCGCGGCGACGACCACCGCAAACAAATCGATCATCATCACGGGAAGAAAAGCAAGAAGCATTCACCGGCTACGAAACAAGAAGCTGGCCGAGCTCCAGAAGCGGATGAGCAAATGTAATAGAGGCAGTAGGCAATGGAAAAAGTACAATAGAGCCAAAACGTATATGCTCAGTAAAAGCGAGCGCCAATTGAATGACGTCATCCACAAAACAACAAAGCAATTCGTAGCGTGGTGTAAGGAAAATGAGGTAAAAGAAGTGGTTGTCGGCGAAGTGGAAGGCGTACAGCGCAACACGAAAAAGAAGAAAAGAAAGACCGTCACGCAAAAGTTATCCAATTGGAGCTTTGGCAAAATTCAGAAGCAGCTCGGATACAAGCTTGAAGAACAGGGAACAAACGTGAGAACGGTAGATGAGAGCTATACCAGTCAACAATGTCCTTGTTGCGGTAGAAGAAAAAAGACTTCTACAAGAAATTACAAATGTGCCTGCGGCTATGAAGAACATCGGGATATTCATGGCAGCAAAGGAATATTGTCCAAGCACCTGCATGGAGATATCCGATATATGGGCGAAACAAAAACGATCAAGTATCTACGGATCGCTTAGCGAGAAGTAGTAGATGGTGAGTTCCCACCCACTTGCAAAAGTGTTGCTTACTGAACCCTGCCGTTAGATTTCCGCTGTTGACAGCGAAAGCAAGTAGTCAACCTATTTGCTTGCAGATAGTAACGGTGTGGCTGGTAAGAAACCCCTACTTCTTAGCGAAGCTTAAGTAGGGGAGGTTCATGAGGATCTTGGAAGACTATTTGTCGATATGAGAAGACTAGATTAGAATTAGCAATAACGAATGGAGGAGATGAAGTAATGATTAATTTACCGAGTTGTCCAAAGTGTAATTCAGAATACACTTATGAGGATGGGAGTTTTTTGATTTGTCCGGAATGTGGTCATGAGTGGACTTTAGAAATAAATTCTGAAAATAGTGAAGACAAAAAGATTATCAAAGATGCAAATGGAAATGTCTTAAGCGATGGTGATTCTGTAACGGTAATCAAAGACCTTAAAGTAAAAGGAAGTTCATTAGTCGTAAAAATAGGTACAAGAGTAAAAAATATACGTTTGGTTGATGGAGATCATGATATCGATTGTAAAATTGATGGCTTTGGAGCTATGAAGTTAAAATCTGAATTTGTTCGAAAGGTATAAAGAGGTTCAGCGTCCCGAAATGAATGGAGCCAATTTAATTTTAAATATTCGTTGACAGGAATATTCCTTAGATGGTATATTGCAATTGTGAGTATGATACATTCCAAACGAAACGAGGTGTCTTGATATGACTGGAAAGGAATATCCGAATCATGGACATAACCACATTTAGCGCACTGGCCGAACCCAATCGATTAAGTATTGTGGAGCTTTTGCTCGACGGTCCCTTGACTGTAGGAGATATCGCCGATCGTCTTGGGCTCCGGCAGCCTCAAGCCTCGAAGCATCTTCGTGTCTTGTTGGAGGCTGGGCTAGTCGATGTAGAGGCTGTCGCTAATCGCCGAAACTACAAGCTCCGATTGGAGTCGTTCCAAGCACTGGACACTTGGCTTGAAACCTACCGCAGTGTGTGGGATGAACGATTTGACAGTATGGAGAATTACCTGCGGAAGCTGAAAGCCAAAGAAAACAAACAAAAATAAAAACTAATTTTCAGGAGGAATTATCAATGTCGAACAAAATGATTATGAAGGTAGAGGGTCAGGAACTTATTCTGGAGCGTGTTTTTAATGCGCCGCGCGAGCTTGTATTCAAAGCGTTCTCAGATGCCGAACATCTGAAGCATTGGTGGGGACCTCGCGGCTGGACGGTTACGGTTTGCAACGTTGATTTTCGTCCGGGCGGTATCTGGCACTATTGCATGAAGTGCATCGATGAGAACCAAAAGGATTATTTTGGATACGAATCTTGGGGCAAAGCGGTTTACGGGGAAATCGTAGAGGCGGAGAAGATTCTCTACACCGACTATTTCTCGGATGCCGAAGGCAATGAATCGGAAGCGATGCCCTCAACCCGAATTACGATGACTTTCGTAGAGCACGAAGGAATGACGAAGCTGGTCAGCCGGGCTCAATACGCCTCCCCCGAAGCACTCAAAACCGTCTTGGAAATGGGGATGGAGCAAGGAATTACCGAAACTTGGGATCGCCTTTCCGAGCATTTGCAATCGATTCAATAAGCACTTCATCAGCGAGACCCATTGGGTAAGAAAATACAACAAAAGGGCACCCATCGGGTAGGTGCCCTTTTAAGTTATTGATGTAGGCTGGGGATCGATCAATAGGATTTGCTGTCGAAAGAAGGAATTTGTAATTCTATATCGAAATAACATAAGGCTTTGATTATAGATTATCGCAAATAATACAATTAACTTAATGAGGAGGAGCTTAAATGGAATGGTATTTGAAGGTATTAAAGAATTACGTAGGTTTTGAAGGGAGAGCAAGGCGTAAGGAATACTGGATGTTCGTCCTTTTTAGTGTAATCGTTTCCATTGTACTATCGATATTGGAAGCAGTCCTAAATCTCTCTTCCGTATTAACAGGACTCTATTCATTGGCTGTTCTGTTACCTTCTTTAGCTGTTGGAGTTCGGAGACTGCATGATACTGGCAGAAGTGGATGGTGGCTCTTAATTAGTTTGATTCCTCTTATCGGTGCCATTATTCTAATTGTATTTATGTGTCAAGATAGCCAAGAGAATGGTAATCAATATGGAGCAAATCCTAAAGTTTAAGCAGCTTTCATATGATACCGCTTTTTCTGAAGTTCATCGGAGTAGTCCCGTTGAACTTCTTGAACATGGTGATAAAGTGAGACAGGTTCATATAGCCTAACGATTCGGCGATTTGAGTAATTTGCATCTCGGTCTGCGCCAATAGCCGCTTCGCTTCGGTCATTTTCTCTTTCAATATATAATCCGAAAGCGAAACGCCGGTTTCCTTCTTAAATAGTCTCGATAAGTAGGATGGATTTAGAAATACATTCGCCGCAATATCCTCCCGGTGAATTTCCTGATGAAGATTCTCCGTTATATATATTTTTGTTCTTGTGACAACTTCGGAGTCTTCCTTCGCATGTTGTTTATAATGCTCGAAGCTCTGCGATATCACTTTAACCATCCAAGTTCGAATTTGCGCGAGCGTGCGTATGGTAACTGCCCCGTCGATAATCTGCTTCGATGGAAAAGCATCATAGACGGACAAGCCCTTCTTATGAAATACGCTGAATAGCAGGAAGAGAACGCTGGTACGCAAGGATTCCAATTCCTCTTTGGACAGGTCGTCCTTTTGCTCCATACTTGCGCAACGCTCCATTATTTGTTCGAGCAATTCCCCTATTCGGCCTAACTCAAACTGCATGATCCAGTCCATTATCGGGTAACTCTCCGCAGAGAAATCAGCGTATGGCATCGAACATTCTTCAGCCGAAATGACCTTGTTGGACGCTGTTACATTGTTTCGTTCCATTGCAAGTAAATCTCTATACATTTGGGGGATGTCGGATATCTTCGTGCTGTCGCCAATATAACAAGAAAGGCTGCACTTGAAATAATGATTGCAATACCGAATATACTCATCGCAGATATCTCTGACGTGGCTTGATTTCAATGGATTGTTTGCATTCAAGTAGATGAGCACCAAATTGATCCCGTTTCGGTCTTGAACGACTATTCCCGGCCAAGAAGCCAGCATGAGCTCCGATGCGGCTTTGCGAAGCGCGTATTCCATAATCTGTTCGTCCCTGGCTGTGAACTCTTCCTTCCACATCTCTATGCTGATCAGAATAGGGAGAATCTGGCCATCCGGAGTGAGCGGGATACCCAGCTGCTGCAGAGTCGAAGCGAAATGCTGCGGCTTGGGCGGGGTACGCTCGCTGAGCAGCTCCTGCCAAAATCGTTCTATCATGTGAGGGATTTGTTCTTCCCATTGCTTCGCATACTGCTTATACAGCATGCTGGAAACTTTATTCTCTTCATTTTGCTTCCGTTGGATCAAAGCCTGCTCGGTAACCTTCTTTATATGCTCATGTTTTACCGGTTTTAATATATAATCGAAGCTTCCGAGCTGAAGCGCTTTCTGAACGTAGTCGAAGTCGGCATGCCCGGTCAAAAAAAGCGTGACGGTATCGGAATAATGCTCCTTGACCCACTCCAGCAGCTCGATCCCGTTCTTGCCCGGCATTTCAATATCGCATATCATGATATCGATCTGTTGATTGGCAAAGTGCAGTTTGGCTTGTTTTACATTGTAAGCCTCAAGAATTTCAGTAATCGCGAGATCAGACCACACAACTCCTTGTTTCAATCCTCTCACGGCAATCCTCTCATCATCTACGATTAATAAGGTATACATCCTGCATCCCCATTTCGATCGATATTATAAAGGAATTCTCATTCTGACGGCAGCACCTTGCGGCTCTTCGTTGCGAAAACGAATCGATGCGCGATTGCTGAATTTCATCTGCAAACGGTGGTACACGTTCCACAATCCAATATGGGAATGGGTTGAATCGTTGAAATAGGTGATTTGATTCAAGGACTCCAACTGATCCTTCGGGAAGCCTGCTCCATTATCCGTCACGATGATTTCGAAATAGTGCGTCGGATCGCTCTCGAACGGCTTCGCTTGAATATGGATATGAAGCTGTTCGATGTCCCCCTTGAACCCGTGAATAATACAGTTCTCGACGAAAGGTTGCAGGGTTAATGGCGGAATAAGGCAATCCGCAAGCGCGGAATCGATCTCAATGGTATAACTCAGCATTTCCATGAATCTTAACTTCTGAATGGTTAGATACCCTTCGACAAATGCGATTTCTTCCTGCAAGCTCACTGCTTCCCGATTGGTGCGAATACGGAATCGAAAATAGTCGGCTAAGTGCAAAGAAATGGTTTTGACCGTTTCCGTATCGTCAAGAACGGCTGAATTATAGATGATGTTCAAGGTATTGAGGTAAAAATGCGGGTTGATCTGGGCTTGCAAATGCTTGAATTCCGCTTCTTGAACCTTGATGTGCTCCTCATACATATTAATTTTCAAATCTCGTATTTCCTCGACCATGTAATTAAATGTCCGGATTAGAAATGAAAACTCGCTGGAATGGTTTTCTTTTAACTGAACCTGGAGATCGCCGCGAACCATTTTCCTCATCCCGGATAACAAATGATTCATCGGCACGAGCAGCATTTTTCTCATGATGACGATAAACAGGCCAAGAATAATGAGACACACGAGCGGAATGATGTAGATCGCTTTTTGATAAAATGGAAGCTGGAGAAGAACCTCTTTCTCCGGAATGGAGATGACGAGCTGCAGATCGCTTTTCTCGAGCTTCTTCCACATCGTCAGACGGTCGCTGCCATCGCCGGTATCTTCCACAATTTTGTAGGGTTGAACGTTTCCCGGAAGCGCCTGCCGCAATCGTGTCAATTCAGCTTCGGACAACGAGTTGGGGGTCAGCGGCGTTCCATCGCTTGAGACGAGGAATATGTCACCTTCCATTCCGAAGCGGAATGGCTGAATCACTTCCGTTAAGCTGCGCAGAGGGATCCATGCGCCAATGAAAACCTTGGAATCAAAGGATACTATCTTCGTTAACGCGAAATCCGCATCATGAGCGGTCACGATCCACGGGGTGGAGAACTCATTGAAATCGATGTACGGCTTTAATCGATCTAAGGAATCAAAAACCGCTCTATCCCGATAGCTGACAAGAAATTTATCCGAATCCTTGTGATATGCAAATAATGCACCCGCTACTGGATGATTTGCCAGCTCCAGATTCATTTTCTTAATTGTGGCCACTTGCGAAAGATCATAGGACTCGCTTCCGAATTCGTATGTGCCAAGCGTTTTGAGATCCGTGTCATTCAATATTTGTTTATATAGATAGCTTGTTATATTGGAGATCGATTGGTCCATTTGCTTCGTATAAGTGAACAGAAGATTTTGATTGGACTGCGCAACCTGAACCCGAACGACATCCATGGAGTATAGCGTAATGTAATATAAAAAAACGATAAGCGGTGCAATAATGAGTGAGAAAGCGGTGACCATCTTCATTTGCAAGGAATATTTTCTTCTCATCGTTGCACATCCTACCGACAATGTAAACAAATCTGTCCGTGAATTCATCCGGACAGATTTGTTGTTCAACCGTTGAACTTAGGGGTTCTTCTCTTTATACATGACCGTCCAGGCATCCTCAATCGAATTAAGCCCTTGCTTTTCCAGCTTTTTGATGAGGTCGTTGTACTTGGACTCGACCTCGCCCTCATTTGCGGACATAATAATTTTCGTCAACTCATTTTCCATGCTTGCAGTGATGTTCGCATAAGCGATTCCTTCTTTCGATTCCCCGTCCAGCGTCAATATGCTTAATTGCGTGCCGTCGAAATTAACCGAATCGATGATCGCCCGGTCCGCTTTGCGATCTTCGGACTCAACATCGCGTTCCCAATTGTATTTCTGGTATTGGTTCAAATCCAGGTAGCGTACGCCTGTTTTCTTGCCGTAGCCTTCCGCATCTTTCTTGATTTCATCATAAACGCCCGGCTTCAGCATCGGATTTCCGTCTACCATCTCCCACGTTTCTCCCTCGATACCATAGAACGACAGGATTTGCCCTTCGGGGCTCAAATAATAGTCGAAGAATCTCATGATTTTCTCGGGATCTTTCGCATTTTTCGTAATGACGGCAACGTTCCAACCCGCCGTATTGTATCCGTCTCCATTAGGCTCCACGCCGCTTGTACCGGCTGGATGAGGAATGGCCTTATAATAAGCGTCCGGGTTAGACAACTTCAGAGTCTCGCTTGCTTTCCACAAATCCCAGAAGTTGGCCAATATAATGGCAAACTTGCCTTTAGCTGCCGCTTCATCGAATTGCTCGGATTTATAAGTAAAGTTCTCCGGATCGAGCAGTTTCTCCTTGTACAACGTATTTAACCATTTCAATGCGCTTAGCGCCGTTTCATTCCTCAGGTAGAACTTCACTTTACCTTCTTTTTCATCGTAATAACGGCCGCTCATATTTTTGCTGCCCCACAGATTGGCAAGCCGCTCTACGTTTCCTGTAATGCCTTGGAATCCGATAGGGTACATCGCTTTCCCGTCATACGTCAGCTTGCTTTCTTTCACTTTTCTCAAGAAATCCGTGAATTCGTCAATTGTCTTGATCTCGGGAGAGCCGAGTTGGCTGTAAATGTCATTGCGAATGTTAAATGCGCCGCCGACGGCGAATTCACCCTTTTCATTAAACCAGTTAGGTATGCCATACAGATGGCCGTCAGGCTTCTTCAAAGCGTTGATTGCGCTCTGAGGGATATAACTGTTCAATATTTCCGTAAAATTGTACTTCTCCGCAAGCTCATCGATCGGATATAATGCGCCGGCGGCAATGTACTTGTCCAGAATGGGCCCTCTATCCATCCACATGACTTCGGGATAATCCTTTGCCAGCAGCATTACACTTGCCTTTTCGTTCCCGTCACCGGAAATGCCGTTAAATTTGAATTGAACGCCCGTTTTCTCCGTTAATTTCTTCGTTACAGGCTCATTGCCCCACTCTTTCGGTTTCCACCACTCGTACATCCAGGAAGCTTGAACCGTTACGACTTCGTTCCCGCTCTCAGATGGGGTCGGTTTCTCGGACGAGTTACCTGTCGTTGCGCTTGGTGAACTTGAATTCGAACCAGAGCATGCCGACACTGCCATAGCGAGTGAAAGAATAGCTAAAAACTTTGGACTTTTTTTGACCCAACTCATTATAATAGCACCTCGCCTATCGTTATTATACTAATGTTTGTAATCTCTCTGATATCACCAAAGATTAACAAACAATAATATTGCTTATTAGCCTTTGATGGCTCCCACCATCAAGCCTTTCGTAAAGTACTTCTGAAACATAAGGTAGATGAGCGAAATCGGAATCGCGGTAATCATGACCGCCGCGGACTTGATCGTCATTTGATTGACCTTTAGGCGGTTCATTAATTGCGACTGTATCGCGTTCGTTTCAGGCGTCTGCGATAAAGCGATAATTTTGAAAAGATAGGTTTGAATCGGCTGCAGGCTTTGCTTATTGTTGAATATATAAGCGTCGAACCAGGAGTTCCATTGATCCACGCCGACGAATATGCAGATCGTTGCTATGATCGGCATCGATACAGGAATAATAATGCGGTAAAAGGTGCTGAAGTATCCGCTTCCATCAATGATCGCCGACTCTTCTAACTCTTTGGGCAATTGCTCGAAGAATGTCTTCATCAGGATCATGTACCAGACGTTGATCATTCCGGGGATGATGTAGACCAAGAAATGGCTAATAAGCCCAAGCTCTTTATAGAGCAAATAAGTGGGGATTAACCCGCCGTAGAAAATCATCGAAAAGACACAAATGAGTAAATAACCGTTACGTCCGATAAGGTTTTTTTTGGACAATCCGTAAGCCAATATCCCGGAACAAAAAACCGTTGCTACTAGTCCCAGGCCCGTTCTTGCCAGCGTAATCAAATAAGCTTGAATGATCGTCTCATCCTTGAACACGACCTCGTAGCTGCTTAGAGAAAATACCCTGGGCCACAGGAAAATGCCCCCGCGCTGCGCATCCAATCCATCGCTGAAAGATATGGCAGCCGTATTGATGAAAGGATATAACGTCGTCAGGCTTAGCACGATCATCAAGGTTATATTGAATACATCAAACGATCGTTCCCCAAATGACTTTTTCAACCTAAGCCCTCCTACCAAATTCCCATATTGAATTTTCGAGCAATCCGATTGCATCCCCAGACCATAGCGAATCCGATTACGCTTTTAAACAGTCCGATTGCCGTTGCATAACCGTATCTTCCTTCTTGCAATCCAGTCTCCAGGACGTGGATATCGATAATATTGGATACCTCTTGAATGACGGGGTTTCGAAGCACAAGAATTTGGTCAAAACCGGCATCGAGCACGTAACCAACCCGAAGGATCAACAGAATGATGATTGTCGTCATAATGGAGGGAAGCGTAATATAGACGATTTGCTTGAATCTGCTAGCTCCGTCGATCTTGGAAGCTTCATAGATTTCCGGGTCGATCCCCGCTATGGCCGCCAAATAAATGATTGCCCCCCAGCCCATCTCTTTCCAATTTTCCGTAATCAGCAGGATTGGCCAAAAGTATTCATTCGTTCCCATAAAGAAGATGGGTTCCTCTATTAACCCAAACCTCATTAATAATTGGTTCAAGGTTCCGTCGTCTTTTCCCAGAATCGTTAATATTAATCCGCCAACGATGACCCAGGAAAGAAAATGAGGAAGATAGGAGATGCCCTGAAACACCGTTTTTAATCGGGTAGATCGAATTTCATTCATTAGTAGGGCAAAGAGAATCGGCAACGGTGTCAACAGTACGATCTTCATGAAACTGATCATAATCGTGTTGTACATAACATTCGTAAACGTAGGCGAATCGAGGAAGTCTCGAAAATGTTGATGGCCTACCCAGGGGCTTTGCCAAATTCCATTCGTGACCGAGAGTTCTTTAAAGGCCAGCTGCAATCCGTATATCGGAACAAACTTGAATAGAATCAGAAGGGCGATGCCGGGAAGGACCATCAGTTGAAGTTCTTTCTGACGGAGCAGCCTTTTCCATAGATTCTGATTATTTCCGACTTGTATCACCGGCTGCGATTTCATCGAGGGCAAGTCTCCTTCCGATTTGTTTGTAAAACCAGTATTCCATAATCCTGTAGCTGCCGTCTTTTGTTCTCATTACATGAAATGTGGGTTTCGTGACCTTTTTGTTGGAGACAACGGGTCCATAAATAAAAGCAGTCTAAAACTTAGGAAAAGTTTTAGACTGCTTTTATTGGAGTTGTCGCAATACCAACCCCGTAAGATGGGAAGGCAAAGCTTACTCCTGGTTTTCAGAAGCACGATTTGTGGATTGGTTCTGCTCAAATACTTCTGCCGCTTCCTCTGCGGAAAATTCCGTGTCGTTCTCGCCCGGAATAGGCAATCTGTTTGAAGGAGTCGTCTGCACTTCCGCTTTAGTTGGTTGATTCTGATTGTTGGCCATGTGGGGACCTCCCTCCATCTTATAAAGTCACTCAAGCATTAGGCTTCCACTTGAGGAATATTTTATCCAAATGGTCTTGGCGAATAATACGATATTGAATACTTGCCGCCGATCAAGGAGCTGTGTTATGGTCGTGTCGTAAGGAGATGATGACTTGAGATTCGCACGCCCTCCCTGCTAAGCCTTAATATCAATTGGTTCACGAGGTCCTCCAATTTGTGGTTGCGAATGTTGCGATCAGAAAATGAGAGGAGCTTATTAATCATGAAGAATATGGATAATATATGGAAATTGTATGCCATCCGATTTTTTCACAGCCTGGTACCTGCTTATGTAATTGAAAGGTTGTTCTGGGAACAGCGGGGCATGACAATCCAGATGGTCGTATATACAGAAATTATTTATGCAATTACCATTCAGTCCTTTGAGAAGGTTCTAGGTCGCTTGAATGTATTTGATTTCGCATCTGCGATAATAGCGGCATTGTGTGGGAGTCTTTTGGCTAGCCGGTTTGATTTTGAGTTGAATTATTGGATATCCTTGATCAGCATGCTTGTTTCCTTGTGTCTAACATTGATGCTGGTTGAGCCTGCTGTTAAAAGCAATACCGATGAGTCAATGGAGATTAAAGAATATGTTAGAGCTTCTTTGTTCTTTTTCAGAAAAAGACGAGGAGTTTCTCTTGTGTTGTTCGGTTACAGGACTTTGCTGTCGGGAGTAACCGCAGTTATTGCTGCAGGATTTATCTATCAACTTCGTCGAGAGGACACCCACTTCAAGCGACGTAAGGAGTTAAGTGGGCGGTGAATCGGTGTTCCATGTAAAAACCTCTCAAACCCTATCTCCATAGCACATATTATGGTAATATAAGAATAGGAAGCCAAACGTATGTTCGTGGTTGAGGGGGTGATTTCATGGCAGATACCACCTACAAATCATTTCAAATTCTGATCAAGAAGGATGACCAATTGTTCCCCTACTTCGCGCAGATGTGTTTGGATGCCAAGCACTTGTACAACACGACTAACTTTTATATTCGGCAGGTGTACACATCTTTCCGGCAAAACAAACCGCTTCAACCCCTGCAACAAGAAGTGATGGATACGCTGCATGCAAACATCGAAGCGATGAATGAACGTCAACTAGAGGCCTATCGATCGAAAGTTGCAAGGGAGCAACTAAAGCCTTCTGCTGATCAGCAAAAGATGGTTTGTAACTTCTTTGAATTACCTTCAGATACGAGACCCATGCTGGACTACAACTTCTTGGATTGTTTATTTAAAGTGATGGGGCAAGCGGATTATCGGGCGCTTCCCGCACAGAGCAGTCAAGGGATGATGAAGGGTGTATTTCAGAATTGGAAATCCTTCTTTGCGAGTTTGAAGGCATGCCATCTGCATCCTGAGAAATTCAAAGGTAAGCCCAGCATCCCCTCTTACTGTAAAGCGAAGGAGAAGGAAATCGTATTCACGAATCAGGATTGTGTCATCAGGGAAGGGAAGGTTCTCAAATTCCCCAAGACGAGCCTTCAGTTAAAGATCGGAAAGCTGGGAACAACTGACGGAAAGCTGAAGCAGGTGCGTGTCGTACCCAGATATGGTCAATATGTGGTGGAATTGATCTTTGAATGTGCAGCAGCAACAGAGATGTTGGATAAAGAACGATTCATGGCGATTGATCTTGGCATCAACAATCTTGCAACCATCGTCACCACGACAGGTTCACGGCCTATACTGGTGAAGGGCAAGCACATCAAGGCGATCAATCAGTACTACAACAAGATGAAGGCGCACTATATGGGCGTTCTCCGGCAAGGGAAAGAGCCGGAGAAAGGACCGCATACCTCCAAGCGATTAGAGCGGTTGCATCGCAATCGTCAGCTTCGGATCAAGGATCTGTTTCACAAAGCGAGTTATCAGATCGTAAAGGTCGCAGTGGAACAGCAGATCGGAACGATCATCATCGGGCACAACGAGGGATGGAAACAAGAGGCAGACATGGGTAAGCTAAACAACCAAAGCTTCTGTCACATCCCCCATCAACTGTTGAAGATGATGATCGCATACAAAGCCGCTGAACAGGGAATTAGCGTAGTATTCACGGAGGAAGCTTACACCTCGAAAGCCAGTTTTCTGGACCTCGATCCGCTGCCCGCCTATGAAGCAGGACAAACGAGAACCTTTTCGGGGAAACGGGTGTTTCGCGGATTGTACAGGAGCTTAAAAGGCTGGATCAATGCCGATGTGAACGGTGCGGCGAATATCTTGAGAAAAGTAGTCCCAAAAGCTATGGCTAATGGGATAGAGGGGTTGGACGGTAACCAGTCCGTCAATGTGTCAACTCCACTGGTGTTAAGCGTTGGTTAGTATGAACAATGACACACCAGAGACCCCCACTTCAACCGAAACATAAGTGAAGGTAAGTGGCGGGAGTATTCATATATCGGTAATAAAAGACTATACCGGGTTGGCGGCGATTTTTCTAATTGGTTTGTTTGCAGGCGTAATTGATCCGATTGCAACCGGATATTTGCATCACAGAATTGATTCCTCCATGAGAGCGACCATTGATTCGTTTCAATCTTTGGGGGAGAGTGCAGTACTTATGATTACTGGTTTGGGCTTTGGGTTCTTCTCATCAAGATATGATATTTTCGGTGGATATGGGTTCATTGCATTCATTTGCAGTGTATTCTTTGTTTATTTTTTATTCGCATCCAAAAAGCTTGTTGAATAGAAGAAATAAGGTAAGGCTATAAGCAGCACTTGGTTATGGAGTAGGGCGCCGTCTAAGGCGTCCTCTATTTTTCGTTTCAGATATGATACGCTGAACCGTATCATAAATGAGACGAATTATTTTGGTGGTTTGTCGATTGTACCGTCGGAGAAAAAAAGTTTCAGATTCAATATCCAGCATATATCAGGAGGTCCTATGCAATTAACGAGGAAAATAGCGGATACGATCGTTAAGAAGACGAAGGAACTGACGCAACTGAATATGAATGTGATGGATAAGCACGGGGTTATTATCAGTTCCAGTGACCCGGGAAGGATTGGCACGCTGCATGAGGGTGCGGTGCATGTTATACGGAATGGCGAAGAGATGATCATCTCGGAGCAGAATGCCTGCATATGGTCGGGTACAAAACCTGGTATCAATATGCCGATTTTTTTCCGTAGCGAGATTGTCGGAGTGATTGGTATTACCGGTATGGAGGCAGAGGTCGTACCCTTCGGACGAGCGGTTAAAATGATGACCGAGTTGTTGATGCAACAGTCCTACTTAGCAGAGCAGGTGGAGATGAAAGAACGCTCGAAGATGTACTTGGTGCAGGAATTGATTACGAAGACCGAACAGACGACGGTGGATAGCCTGTATGCAAGAGGCGAGTTGCTGGACGTGAATCTCTCTCTTCCACGAGTGATTATGATCCTTCAAACCAATGCAGATGATGATCTCCAGGCTTTTCGATCCAAGGATATCGCCAGATTATACCCCAATGAGAAGGAAACGCTGATCGCGCAATATGGGCGTGGCCGGTGGGTCGTGATGGCAGAGACATCTACGTACAAAACGGACCGTCACGCAAAGAAGGACTTGCTCGAAATTGCCGCCAAGATCTACTCTTTCCTAACGGATTGGTTTCAAACCGATGCCTACATAGCCATTGGGAGACGGTGTAATATCGAGGAGCTCGGCGGTTCATTCAGAGAAACGGTGAAGATGCTCGACATTACCAAGAAAAAATCGAACAAGGGAGGGATCTTCCATATTGAAGATGCCGCAATCGAGTTGATATTGTCAGACGTCAAGGAAGATTCCAGCCGGCGACTCATTACTCAGGTACTGGGTGAACTTGTGCAGCATCCGATTTTGCTCGTTTCGCTGCAGGCGTTCTATGATAATAACATGAATTTCCATATGGCAGCACGGAACTTAGGGATACACCGGAATACCTTGTTATATCGGTTGAACCGTGTGGAAGCCCTGCTCGGAGAAGACCCCCGTCAGTTTCAGCAAGCGATGCGCATACAATTAGGGCTTTTACTCTATAGAGTCCATTCCGGTCAGGTATAAACTTCTCATGCAATTGGCTTCCTTGTCATCCTGCACAAGAAAGCGCTTTAATTAATGGCCTGACTAGTGCACTGCGCACATTGTTGAATACAAAATTGCTCTTTATAATAAAAAATAAGATAAGAACGCCACACGCGAGGAGGTATGTTAAGGGTGAACATTGTAGTCGCTCCAGATTCATTCAAAGGCAGCCTATCTGCGCAGGGGGTAGGGATGGCGATTGCGAAAGGCATAAAACGAGCCTTTCATGAAAGCGTTATCAATGTTATCCCGATGGCAGATGGCGGCGAAGGGACAATGGACTGTTTGATCGATGCCACCAAGGGAAGGTTCGTAAACGCTTCTGTTCAAGATCCATTGGGACGAACCATTAACTCAGGCTTCGGCATACTGGGGGATGGCACGACTTGTGTCATTGAAATGGCGATGTCGTCGGGGCTTTATTTGATAGAAAGCCACGAACGAAATCCGTTGAAGACCACAACGTATGGAGTCGGACAATTGATAAAAGCAGCGCTTGACCAAGGCTGCCGCAACTTTATTCTGGCTGTAGGAGGCAGTGCAACGAATGATGGAGGAGCAGGCATGCTGCAAGCTTTGGGCGTCGAACTGCTGGATGCAGAAGGACAACAAATCGGCAGTGGCGGCGGAAGTTTGGGCAAGATCGCAGAGATTAGAATGGAAGGGTTGGATCATCGCATCGCCGAAAGTCAATTTACGGTCGCCTGCGATGTGGACAATCCATTCATCGGTCCAAGTGGAGCTTCTGCAGTATTTGGTCCTCAGAAGGGGGCTTCAGCCGATATGGTCGAGCAGTTAGACCAGAACATGAAACATTACGCTGATGTCATAGAACGTACTCAAGGTATAGTCATTCATAATCTTGCGGGAACAGGTGCTGCGGGCGGTTTGTCCGGTGGGATTATGGCATTCTTAGGCGGAGTGCTGGAGTCCGGAGTATCCATCGTCACTCGGGTTACGAAATTAGAAGAGGCTGTTCGAGAAGCGGATCTTGTTATCACCGGGGAAGGCCAGGTGGACTTTCAGACAGCGCGCGGCAAAACGCCATACGGGGTAGCCCGCGTAGCCTTAGCGCACGGTGTGCCTGTCATCGTTGTAGCCGGTTCCATCGGCAAAGGGATTGATACCTTGTATGAGCATGGAGTGTCAGCGGTCGTAAGTATTGTTAACCGCCCAATGACGCTTGAAGAGGCAATGGAACAGACGGAACCGCTATTGGAAGAGGCGGCTGAGCAAATCATGCGTATCGCTAAACTTATTGGTTCGGGGGATAAATATGAATCAAGTAGAGGTTAGTCAAGAAGTTGTTCAATTAGGGCCAATCATCCTAGGTTTACTGTTGTTTTGTATCGTCTTTATTATCTATGCGACGGCCAAGTGGAAGCTTCACCCTTTCCTGTCGATTATATCTGCAACATACATTTTAGCGCTGGGGACGAATCTGGTCGGTGAATTGAACGGAGTCTCCGTTCCCATCATTAAAGATATCGGAGTAACGATCTCCTCAGGCTTCGGCGGGATCATTACGAGCATTGGTTTGGTTATCATCTTCGGTACGATTATCGGCAAAGTGTTGGAGAAAACTGGCGCTGCGATTAAGATGGCTGAAGTGGTGCTACGGCTGCTGGGTGACCGCCATCCGGCAATTGCCATGTCGATTATCGGCTGGATTGTATCGATCCCAGTATTTTGCGATTCCGGTTACGTTATCCTTTCTTCGCTGAAGAAATCGCTTGCGAAACGATCCAGCGTTAGTGTGGTTACCCTTTCCGTTGCTCTCGCGACCGGTTTGTACGCCACACATACGCTGGTTCCGCCAACACCTGGGCCGATCGCAGCCGCATCCAATGTAGGGATTGGCGCGGAAGGGTTATTCTGGGTAATCGTTATCGGTCTTATCGTCTCGATTCCCGTAGCTCTCGCAGGTTATATCTGGGCACGTAAAGTAGCCTCTAAGATACCCTCGACGCTGGAAGAAGGAACAGAGACGTTCGAAGAGTACAAGGCAAGATTCGGCAAGCTGCCTTCTGCCTTGGCGGCATTTGGTCCGATTTTCGTTCCGATCATTCTGCTTGCGCTTGGCTCTATAGCGAATTTCCCGATTGGTGTCGATGCGGAAGGCAACAAGGAGCTATTGATGAGCGGGTTTGCCTACACGCTATTCACCTTCTTGGGCGCACCTGTTAATGCGTTGTTCGCAGGCGTTCTGCTGGCCATCTTTACCTTGCTGCCGAAACGTAATGAAGAAAACTTGACGAAGCTCATGGGCAAGGGATTGCTTGATTCCGCAATCATAATCATGATCACGGGTGCGGGCGGAGCGCTTGGAGCTGTAATCAAAGCAACACCGATCGCCGACTATGTGAAGTCTATAGTTGAAGGCAACACGGCTTTTGTTGGAGTAAGCGCATTGATTCTTGCTTTTGTTATCGCTGCGGTATTAAAAACGGCGCAAGGAAGCTCGACAGCCTCGCTTGTCATCACCTCGACGATCATGTTCCCGTTGATGCCGTCACTTGGACTGATGGAGATGATGGGATCCGTGCCAATCGGCCAGATGCTGACTGTAATGGCTATCGGCGCAGGTGCTATGGTAGTAAGCCATGTGAACGACTCCTACTTCTGGGTCGTTACTCAGTTCTCCGGTTTGAAGCTGAACGACGCTTATAAAGCACAGACAATGGCAACTCTCGTACAGGGAATTGTTGGAATTATTGTTGTGTGCATTCTAGGTATCATCTTCCTGTAAGCAGGACAGGGAAACTCGAAGAGCTTACGGCAAACATCGATATGCGTGGTTGGCGGCGTCGAACGGTGGTTGTACACAGCAACGGTCCTCCTTCATGAAAATTCTTGTACAAAACAACAAGGGGCCGTCCCAAAAGTAGCTAAGTTCACTTAAAAGATAGCTCACTTTTATGAAAATGATG